>LXOW01452926.1_pt1 | contig 23143 bp, 16 predicted proteins | sample 1368591 | NCBI WGS metagenome assembly LXOW01 (sample SAMN04884650, study PRJNA319009) | bovine gut metagenome | isolation source: Cow rumen | host: Bos taurus | place: Italy: Legnaro (PD) | collected 2014-07-09
GGTCAGACTGCTGCAACCTTCGAAAGCACCCCCTCCAATGCTTGTGACGCTGTTGGGGATGGTGACAGAGGTCAGACTGCTGCAATAATAGAAAGCCCAATTTCCAATGCTTGTCACGCTGTTGGGGATGGTGACCGAGGTCAGACTGCTGCAATATGCGAAAGCTTGCTCTCCAATGCTTGTCACGCTGTACGTTTGGCTTTCGAACGTCACCGATGAAGGGATATTGGCAGAAGTCAAACCGCTGTAGTTGTCTGATGACCCGAACTCTTGATAAGTAACTTCCGCAGTCAGGTTTGTGCCATCAAGATTGTAATACAAGTCGCCAATCTTGACGTGCTCTATGGTTTGTGGTTGGGGATCCGAATTTGACGGACAATCGACAACTCGTACCGTAATTACTGTACCGGATGTGCTGTTTAATGCATAACATGTCGATGCTGTTACGCCGGTAATATCTATCGTTTGGGTTGAACCGTTGTTCCAAATGATACTTACTTCGGTAATGCTTTCGCCAAATGTGTAAGCATACCACCCATCAGTATCTGTACTGACAATTTCGCCCGGCCATGCATCGAAGATGTTGCCGTTATCTGTCCACGCCCATAGGCGGACAGTTGACCAACTTGAACAACTCTGCGGATCAAGGCGCACCGTAATCGCTGCAGAGGTCGTACTAACGCTTGCCACTATGGCAAACAAAAGAAGAAATAAATGCTTTTTCATAAAAGGAGAGTATTAGTTAATTAATTTTTCTAACTCGGCAATACGTCTTTCAACATTACTCGGTTTTGAGCGNNCTTTCTCTATTTCTAAAAGATTATAAATATCGCAATAACAATCATGTAACTCTTTTTGCAATTGGTCAATCTTAGCTTGTCGTTTACGTGGAATATATCCCCAATAAATAGCAGCGAATACACCACACATAGCAATCAATGCCGTTGAGATTGCCGTAATTAACTGAATTAGTTCTGTTGTTCCCATAGAAGTAGATGTTAACTTTGCCTACTCTTTATCGGATTTTCGGCACATTCCGTATATATAATCGTTGTTTTTGCTCGCAAAATTACAACTTTTTTCGAATATTTCCAAAGTCCTTGTTAGTCCTTTTGCTAAAAGCCTTGCGGAGACACGCTCTGAAACCTGATGAAAACGTACAATTACCACAAAGAGGCAAACGTTTTTATCGCAAAATATCTCCGCAAAGGCTATAACATACAAAAAAGCGGGACTGCACTATTGCTGTTCCGCTCATCGAGGCTCTCGCATTGCCCTAACTTCCGAACAAACAACACTGAAGCCCACGCCGTATGTATATATGCACGCAATTATGCGCGTGCAATGAATACACACTAATGAGCATCTTGTGCTGCATTGCTTTGGTCGTTAGTCTGAACTTGCGAGATTCCGATGAGCCAAAACAAAGCGCGTAAGACGCCGTTTATATGTCTGTATCCCACCCGCATCGCGTTCAGCAACGCGGTCGCAACAGATGCCGTCAACCGGCATAAAAGCGACGCGTGCCTTCGCTCTCCCCACCGCAAACAATTAATTGGTTACGTCGGGGTCCCCATAGGCGTGGGCAGAATACGAATGCAAAGATACAAAAATAATTTGAAATATGCAAATGATAAGTGAAGAATTTTACAGGCGAGGGCTAAAAAATGTGAAAAATGCGAGAATTCCGAAGATTTTTTAATTCTTTGAGATTTTTTTGCAGAATAATTTGCAAATTCGGAAAAAAAATTCGTATCTTCAAGGGCACCGGCTTGCTTGCAGCAATCCCACCTCGAAAATACAGCCGCCTCCTGCGGTACATTTCGGCGGAGTTTTCGCAAAGAAAATATTGCTGCGCAATCCGTTTTTATGCCATAGCACCATCCTTGTGCAAGCCCAAATGGCGCTACAACATAAAAAAATCAGTTTCACTGACATTTTCTTTGCGAAAAATTTGCAAATGTGCAATTTTTGTTGTATCTTTGTAAGGTTTTTGCATTATTATTTATGCACGCGCGAAAACGAAACAAAACAACTAACAAATAATCACCAAATAAATNNAGCACATATTTTCACTGCTCGGACTGTGCATGGCAGCACAATTCCTGTGGGCAGCTAACGTAACAGCACCGGCGGACATCCCCGCCTATTGGTCATCAGTGGACGGCAAGAAAGGTGACGCGCTGTGGACAGCCGTCAGCACACAGACGAACAAAAACTTCAAATCTATCGGGTACGACAACCTCTACGATGCGTATGAGAAAACCGATGTCTACCCCTCTGACTCCATCGGCAAAGCCGGAAAGATCTGGGACATGTACGGCGAATGCACATCCTGGAAGAGCGGCAAATGCGGCAACTATAGCAGCGTTTGCGACTGCTACAACCGCGAGCACTCCATCCCGCAAAGCTGGTGGGGCGGCGGCACAGGAGGAATAGGCAATGACATCTTCCACGTTCTTCCCACAGACGGCAAAATCAACGGCGTACGCTCCAACTACGAATACGGCGAAGTGAACGGCGGCACCAACTGGGTCGGCAACAAGTACGGCAGCGCCGGAAGCTGGGCTACTGACAAGAAAACCATCGCATCCGCTGCAGGCGAATCGGTTAGCGGCAGTGGTAATGTATTTGAGCCCAAACCGCAATACAAAGGCGACTGGGCACGAGGCATCTTAGGCACTATTGTCAAATGGCAACAATCCGACCTGACTACCGGCAACAACTTCTTCAGCGGCAAGTATGACGCAGCCAATTACTACGGACTGAAAAAGAAAGCCGTAGTTCTGCTCATGAAGTGGCACCGCGAGGATCCGGTGAGCCAGAAAGAGATTGACCGCAACAACGGCATTCAGGAGACACAAGGCAACCGTAACCCGTTCATCGATTATCCGTACCTCGCCGAATATATCTGGGGCGAGCACTATGGCGAGACGATTGACATGAGCAAGCTCATGCCCTCGACCGATCCGGAGTTCATACCCGGTGTGAGCAACGGTTCACGCGAAGGTTCATCGCCGGTTGACCCGCCGCAACCGACACAGAAATACACGGTAACATGGTTGGCTAACGGCATACAGATACAATCGGAAGAGATTGCCAAGGACGGCAAGATAGCCTCCCTGCCCACCGCTCCGGCATCCTGCTCGACAGAAAGTACAGAGTTCATGGGCTGGACAATCGAGCCCATCTACGGCAGTATAGACGAAGCGCCGCTGCTCTTTGTCACAGTGTCGGATTTCCCGGCTGTAACAGGGAACATAACCTACTACGCCGTGTTTGCACACATTGCGGAAGGCGGCAGTTCAGCACCTGCCACGTACTCCTACTCCATCGACAGCCAAACGGACGGCTGGCTCAACACTGCTACGAACAAAGGCAGCTATTGGCTGCTGGAGACAGGCAAGGAAATCAAATCGCCGGTTATCGACCTGATGGGACTGGAGAAGATTACCGTAAAGATGCGTACCTACGGCGGTACACAATACGACCAGCTGGACATCTACGAAGCAGACGGCAAACTGACATCCATCAAAGCTACGAAGGGTAGCACGCTGACCGAATACGAGTGGAACAACAACCTGTATATCGCCGGCAACTCCGCTCTGACCTTCTCCAGCAATTACGGCTCCGGCAAAGGCATAGGCATTGCCGCTATCACGATTGACGCCACCGGTTCATCGGTAAGCTACGACCGCTATATCACCAACTGCCAGGGCACCGGAGAAGTAGTGGTAGTAGAGACGGAAGCACCAGCAAAGAAAATGCTGATAGGCAACCAGCTGTACATCGTCGTAGGCGAACAGTTGTTCACGATTCAAGGAGCAAGAGTGAAATAGACCGCCTTTGGCTGAAAGAGAAAAGACCGTTTCACTAAAAGAAGAAAGAAATGAGACGAACGATATATATTGCACTGGCATTGCTTGCTGCTCAGATCAGCTGGGCGAACGTTGTAACCGGCGTGGCTGACATCCCTGACGGCTACTACGACGGCGTGGACGGCAAGAAAGGTGCGGACAATATTCTGAACGCCCTGCAAACCTGTATATCCGCTAACTACAACGAGATATCGTACAAAGGTCTGGAGCCGCACTACCTGAATACGGACTTCTATGCCGACACGCTGTGGGACATGTACTCGACCTGCCGGTTCGTATATGATGATGCGAACAAACCCCAGAGCAAAGTGTGTGACGGCTGGAACAAGGAGCACGTGTGTTGCCAGTCATGGCTGGGCAGCGGGCCAATGGTGTCGGACATGTTCAATGTGTATCCTACCGACGCACGAATTAACAACCTGCGCTCCAACTACCCGTACGGCGTAGTGGGCACAAGCACCGGCATATCCGGCGACCCGCAGAATCACGCCTTGGGCAAACTCGGCACGTCTGCCAAGACCGGCTACAGCGGCAAGTGCTATGAGCCCGATGACCGCTACAAGGGAGATTTTGCGCGAACGTTCTTCTACATGGTAGCGCGTTACCGCAGCAACATACTTAACAACAGCGACGGCGCGAACATGTTCACATCAAGCCCTACGAACCTGACGGCTTACAGCTTGTCATTCCTGCTGGACTGGCACCGCAACGATCCGGTAAGCGAAAAAGAAGTGGACAGAAACCAGGCCGTTTATGGCGAACAGAACAACCGCAACCCGTTCATCGACTATCCGGAACTGGTGGAATACATCTGGGGTGACAAGGTTGGTCAGACGGTCAGTCTGTCGTCAATGACGCCGACCTGCGAGAGTACGTCCGTGACGGCCGTCAAGTACGGCGTAACATGGGTAGTGAACGGCGTGGAGCTGTATACGGATTCGGTGGTTGCGAACAAGAAACCGGCCAAGTTGCCTGACACGCCGCAGTCATGTTCGGAAAGCAGCGAGAGCTTCTACGGCTGGGCCGGAGGCTCGTGGGATGAAGTACTGCCGGACTACCTGCCGATGGATATCATAGAGTTCTCGAACATCGAGTACATGCCAGCCGTGGAGTTTGACGTGAAGTACCACGCAGTCTTTGCACACGCTGAGGTTATCACCAGCGGCAAACAGGAGTCATCAGAGACCATCAATCTCTCCGCACAAGGATACAGCAACGCTCAGGAAGTAACCACGCTAAAACAAGGCGATGTGACCGTAACCTTTGCCAAGGGTACTGCTTCAACAAACACGCCCAAATACTACAACACCGGCCAAGCTGTCCGCTGCTATGGCGGCAACACGATGACCGTGGCTGCAGAAGGCATAACCAAGATTGAGATAACCTTTGGTTCCGGCGAGAGCAACAACGAGATAACCGCCAGTCCGGGTTCGTTCAACGGCAGCACATGGACAGGCGAAGCCGACCAGGTGGTATTCACGGTAGGCGGCAGCAGCGGCAACCGTCGTATAGCCGAACTGAAGATAACGATGAATGGCGAGAGTTCGACAGTGAATTATACGGACTTCCTGACCAAGTGCGTGTCAACAACGGATTTAGGCAGCTGCTCATCGGAAACACCGGCAGCTACGAAAGTGCTGCGTAACGGACAGATGTTGATTGTTGTCGGACAGGACACATTCACAATAACAGGACTAAAAGTACAATAAGACCATGAAATACCGATTCATACTGATAAGCCTCATCATGAGTTGCACTTTCGCGATGGCGGAAGATATGCCTTCGGGCTACTACGACAACGCCAACGGCACGAAAGATGCCGAACTGAAAGGCACGCTCAAATCCATCATCCGCAGCCACACGGCTATCCCATACGGGAGCAGTACGTGGGAGGTGTTCTATTACTCGGACAGAAACGAGGAAGGCTATTGCATGGATATGTACTGCGATGACTGGAAGCTATTCACGTCACCTGGTGTAGCCGTTTCAGGCTGCAACATCGAGCATAGTTTCGCCAAGAGCTGGTGGGGAGGCAAGGAACATGATCCATACAAGGACTGCTACCACCTCAATCCGTCCAACAGCACAGCTAACAGCGCCCGCAGCAACTATCCGTTAGGCGTGCCCGTAAAAGAGTTCAAGTCGAACACGGGCTCACTAAAAGTGGGGAAGATGCACCATCCCACAATGGATGTCGATTTCTGGGTATTTGAACCGAAAGATGAATACAAGGGTGACTTTGCACGCGCATACTTCTACATGGCCACCTGCTACGGACGTGACCTTAACGGCGAGTACCCTGACCTGCCGGCTTATGACAAGAAGAATTATGTAGGATGGCGTATTGACAACAACGACGTGGGCTCGAAATTCGCGATGCAGAACGACAACTATCTGGAATTCCAACCCTGGGAGCAGGAGGTGCTGATAACATGGCACCGCCAGGACCCCGTGAGCGAAAAAGAGATCAAGCGCGCAGATGCCGTGAGCAACTTCCAGCACAACCGTAATCCGTTCATCGACTACCCGTATCTGGCTGAATATATCTGGGGCGAGCATGCCGGTGAGGAGGTGAACATGGCCCAACTGCTGGCATCGTTTGAGGACGATTTCGTACCGGGCGTGAGCAACGGCTGGCGTGACGGTTCGGCACCGGTAGTGGTGAAACCGAAATACGGTGTAACATGGTCGGTGAACGGCAATGAACTGAAAGTGGATTCGATCACCGAGAACAAAAAAGTAACCACCCTACCCGACACGCCCGAATCGTGCTCGGAGGAGAGTGACCAGTTTATGGGCTGGACAATCACGCCGATACAAGGCACAGCGGATGATGCACCCTCGGTACTCTACACCAATGCGTCGGATATACCTGCCATCACGGCAGACATCACATTGTACGCCGTATTTGCCAAGAAGACCGTGACCTCAGGCGCCGCACCGGCGACCTACACCTATGATGCCGACCATCAATCAGGCTGGACAAACACAGGCGTTGACAAGTCAGGCTACTGGCTGCTGGATTCCGGCAAGGAGTTGACCTCTCCCAGTGTGGATCTGTCCGGTCTGAGTTCGATCAAGGTTAAGATACGTACTTTCGGCGGCAAAGAGTACAACACCTTGACCGTTAGCGCGAACGGTGCCACCATAGCCACCATCACAACCACTACCGGCACCACACTGACCGAATACGAATGGACCAATACCGGCCAGCTGACCGGCGTATCGCCTATCACGTTCTCGACAAGCTACGGTTCAGGCAAAGGCATAGGTATAGCCAACGCCATCATCAATGCAACAGGAGCAAGTACCTCATACAGCAGCTATATCACCATGTGTGAAGGAGTTACAAGCGTACCGACCCTCCCCACGACACCGGCCGCAACGAAAGTGCTGCGGGACGGACAGATAGTTATCATCTACCAAGGGCGCGAGTACAATATACTCGGGCTGTAGGGAGAACGAATTAAAAAATAAAAATAACTACATACAACAAAAAACACAATCTTTATGGCAGAAGAAAAAATTCCCGTAAACCTGTTGGCTGACTTTCCCGCCATCTCAGCAAAGACCTGGAAGGACAAGATCATCGCCGACTTGAAAGGCGCCGACTTCGACAAGAAGCTCGTTTGGCGCACACCGGAAGGCTTCAACGTACAGCCTTTCTACCGTCGTGAGGACCTGAAGGGTCTGAAGACGACCAACTCCGCACCGGGACAGTTCCCGTACGTGCGCGGAACACGTACCAACAACGAGTGGGATATCCGTCAGAACATCTGCGCTTGCCAGAATGCCCGCAAGGCGAACGCCAAGGCGCTGGAAGTGCTGAACAAAGGTATCAACTCGATCGGTTTCTGCCTGAACAAGGAGAAACTCAACTACCACTTCATCAAAGTGCTGCTGCAGGACATCCGCATCGACATTATCCCCGTTAACTTCTCGATCTGCGCTTGCAAGGCTCCCGAGCTGGCGAACATCCTCGTTCGTTACATCGGTCGCGAGTACAAGGGCGTGGACATCAAGATCTTCCGCGGCTCGATCAATGTGGACCCGATCAAGGCAATGCTCATCAAGGGCAAACCGCTGAGCCGTGAGCAAGTGAGCGAGAAGATTGCCGCCGTAGTGAAGGCCGCCAAGTCGCTGCCTAACTACCGCGTAGTAGCCGTCAACTCGGTTGTGCTGAACAACTCGGGCGCTTACGCTGCACAGGAGCTCGCTTACGCTCTGGCTTGGGGTGCTGAGTACATGACCATGCTCACCGAAGCCGGTGTGCCCAACTACAAGGCTGCCAACGCTATCCGCTTCAACATGGGTATCGGTGGCAACTACTTCATGGAGATTGCCAAGTTCCGCGCCGCACGTCTGTTGTGGGCGAAGATCGTAGAGGCCTACAAGGCGCCTATCTTCACCACCGCGCTGAAGAACGCCGCCAAGATGAACGTCAGCGCCGAGACCAGCAAGTTCAACATGACCATCTTCGATGCTTATGTCAACCTGCTGCGTTCGCAGACCGAGACGATGAGTGCCGCTCTGGCAGGTGTGGACGAGATCACCGTTACGCCGTTTGACGTCACCTACGAGAAACCGACGGACTTTGCCGAGCGTATTGCCCGCAACCAGCAGTTGCTGCTCAAGGAAGAGGCACACTTCGACAAGATCATCGACCCGGCAGGTGGTTCGTACTATATCGAGAACCTGACAGCCTCGATCGCTGCCGAGGCATGGAAGCAGTTCCTCGCTATCCAGGAGCAAGGCGGCATGTATCAGATGGTAGCCGAGGGCAAGGTACAGGAGCACATTGCTGCTAACCTCAAGGCTCGTCTTGGCGATGTAGCCAAACGCAAAGAGGTGCTGCTTGGCTCGAACCAGTTCCCGAACTTCACCGAGACCGCTGCCAAGAAGATCAAAGCCAACGCCGGTGCTTGCAGCTCAATCTGCACATGCAAAGATAAACCCAAAGAGGCTAACCATTGCGGCTGCGACGGTAAGTGCGAAAACGCACTGCCTACCCTGCCCGTGGCTCGTGCTGCCGAGGAGTTTGAGACCTTGCGTCTGGAGACCGAAGCCGCAAAGAAGCAACCTGTTGCATTCATGCTGACCATCGGTAACCTTGCTATGCGTATCGCACGTGCACAGTTCTCGTGCAACTTCCTTGCGTGCGCGGGATATAAGGTAATAGACAACAACGGCTTCAAGACCGTTCGCGAAGGCATCAAGGCTGCCAAGAAAGCCAAAGCCGACATTATCGTGCTCTGCTCCAGTGACGACGAGTACGCGACCTTCGCTCCCGAAGCATGGAAGGTGCTCGGCAAGATTGACGAAGCCAAGCGTCCGATGTTCATCGTTGCAGGTGCTCCGGCTTGCATGGAAGACCTGCAGAAGCTCGGCATCGAGAACTTCATCCATGTGCGCTGCAACGTACTCGACACACTCAAAAAGTTTAACGCCCAACTCCTTAAAAAGTAACAGCAATGAAACCAGATTTTAAGCAAATAGACATCAAACAGGTTTCAGCCTCTAAGGTGCTGGGACCGAACACAGCTGATTGGCAGACGCCCGAACTCATCGACGTCAAGCCCATCTATACCAAAGAAGACCTGCAGGGCATGGAGCACCTCGACTACGTGTCGGGTATTCCTCCGTTCCTCCGTGGCCCGTACAGCGCCATGTATCCGCTGCGTCCCTGGACCATCCGTCAGTACGCCGGATTCTCCACCGCTGCCGAGTCCAACGCTTTCTACCGCCGTAACCTCGCGTCCGGTCAGAAAGGTCTGTCCGTAGCCTTCGACCTCCCGACCCACCGCGGCTACAACGCCGATAACATGCGTGTGGTAGGTGACGTCGGCAAAGCAGGTGTGTCCATCTGCTCGCTCGAGGACATGAAGGTCCTCTTCGCCGGTATCCCTTTGAACAAGATGTCCGTCTCCATGACCATGAACGGTGCCGTGCTGCCTATCCTGGCATTCTACATCAACGCCGGTCTGGAGCAGGGAGCCAAGCTCGAAGAGATGGCCGGAACGATTCAGAACGACATTCTGAAGGAGTTCATGGTACGTAACACGTACATTTATCCTCCTAAGTTCTCGATGAAGATCATCGCAGACATCTTCGAGTACACCTCGCAGAACATGCCTAAGTTCAACAGTATCTCCATCTCCGGCTACCACATGCAGGAGGCAGGTGCCACGGCTGACATCGAGCTGGCATACACGCTGGCTGACGGTATGGAGTATCTGCGTGCCGGTGTCAACGCCGGCATGGACGTCGATACGTTCGCACCGCGTCTGTCATTCTTCTGGGCTATCGGCACCAACCACCTCATGGAGATTGCCAAGATGCGTGCAGCCCGTCTGCTCTGGGCCAAGATCGTGAAGAGCTTCGGCGCCAAGAACCCCAAGTCAATGGCTCTGCGTACACACTGCCAGACCTCGGGTTGGTCACTCACCGAGCAGGATCCGTTCAACAACGTAGGCCGTACCTGTATCGAGGCTATGGGTGCCGCACTGGGTCACACGCAGTCGCTGCACACCAACGCACTCGACGAGGCTATCGCACTGCCGACGGACTTCAGCGCACGTATCGCACGTAACACGCAGATTTATATCCAGGAGGAGACCAAGGTCTGCAAGGAGATCGACCCGTGGGGTGGCTCCTACTACGTAGAGGCACTGACCAAAGAGCTGATGGAGAAAGCCTGGGCACATATCCAGGAGATTGAGAAGCTCGGCGGTATGGCTGCTGCTATCGAGACCGGTATTCCTAAGATGCGTATCGAGGAAGCCGCTGCACGTACACAGGCGCGTATCGACTCCGGCAACCAGAAGATCATCGGCGTCAACGAGTACCGTCTGGATCACGAAGACCCGATTGATATCCTCGAGATCGACAACACGGCCGTTCGTACCGAGCAGGTTGAGCGTCTGAAGGAACTTCGCGCTCACCGCGACGAGGCAGCCGTTCAGGCAGCACTCGCAGAGATTACGAAGTCCGTACAGGCTTGGGCTGACGGAGGCAAGGGTGAGAACCTGCTTGCGCTGGCAGTCAAGGCCGCAGGTCTGCGCGCTTCGCTCGGCGAGATCTCCGATGCCTGCGAGAAAGTCGTAGGACGTTATAAAGCAACCATCAGAACTATTTCAGGCGTGTACGCTTCAGGTACTAAGAACGACGATAACTTCCAGGAAGCTTGTCGTCTCACGGCAGAGTTTGCCAAGAAAGAAGGTCGTCAACCCCGTATCATGATTGCCAAGATGGGACAGGACGGCCATGATCGTGGCGCCAAAGTGGTAGCCACCGGTTATGCCGACTGCGGCTTTGACGTGGATATGGGACCGCTGTTCCAGACGCCGGAAGAGGCAGCCAAGCAGGCTGTGGAGAACGACGTTCACGCACTCGGTGTCAGCTCGCTGGCAGCAGGTCACAAGACCCTGATCCCGCAAGTGATTGACGAACTGAAGAAACTCGGTCGTGAGGATATACTCGTCACCTGCGGCGGTGTTATCCCGGCACAGGACTACGACTTCCTGTACAAGGCAGGTGTAGCCGCTATCTTCGGTCCCGGTACTCCGGTCGCCTACTCCGCCAAGGTTGTTATGCAACTGCTGATGCAAGAGTAAGTTCTTGTCTGATACAGTAATCCTTTTTATACAGGGCGTGCCGCACAGACACGCCCTGTATTGTTTGCAGAAAATTCATCCATGTAAAAAATCGCTATATTTAATCAAAAATCGGATGAGGGATTTGCATATATGAAATAATTTTTGTACCTTTGCAAACGTATTTGAACTTGTAAAATAATCAAACAGGTGGACAATCATTCTCATATTGAAATCATGGCGCCGGTAGGCTCGTACGAGAGTCTGGCGGCGGCAATCAAGGCCGGTGCTGACAGCGTGTATTTCGGCATCGAGCACCTGAATATGCGTGCACGCTCGGCGGCGAACTTCACGACCGATGACCTGCACAAGATTGTGGAGATCTGCCGCGAGGCGGGCGTCAAGACCTATCTGACGGTCAATACGGTCATCTACCCCGAAGATATACCGATGATGCAGACCATCGTCAACCATGCCAAGCAGGCAGGCGTGGATGCCATCATCGCATCGGATATAGCTGTCATGCAGTATGCCTGTCAGCAAGGCGTTGAGGTGCATCTGTCCACCCAGCTGAACATAGCCAATACCGAGGCGCTGAAGTTCTATGCGCAGTTTGCGGACGTCGTAGTACTGGCACGCGAACTGAACCTGAACCAGGTGGCAGCCATCCACAAGGACATCATCGAGCAGGACATACGCGGCCGTCACGGCGAGCAGATACGGATTGAGATGTTCTGCCACGGTGCGCTGTGCATGGCGGTGAGCGGCAAGTGCTACCTGTCGCTGCACAACATGAACAGCTCCGCCAACCGCGGAGCGTGTGCACAGATATGCCGCCGTGGATACATAGTGCACGACAAAGCGTCAGACATGGAGCTGGAGGTGGATAACGAGTATATTATGTCCCCCAAGGACCTGAAGACGATACATTTCCTCGGAGCTATGCTGGATGCCGGCGTACGCGTGCTGAAGATTGAAGGCCGTGCACGAGGACCTGAGTACGTGCATACAGTGGTCAGTTGTTACCGTGAGGCAGTGGATGAATATTTGAAAATTTCAAGATTTAAAGATTTCAAGATTTCAGATTTGAAGATTTCGGAGGAGAAGATTGCCGAATGGGACAAGCGGTTGGCAACGGTATTCAACCGCGGCTTCTGGAACGGTTATTACCTCGGGCAACGATTAGGCGAGTGGACGAACGACTACGGCAGCAAGGCTACGAAGAAGAAAGTGTATGCCGGCAAGTGCACGAACTATTTCAAGAATATAGGCGTGGCGGAATTCCTGCTGGAGGCTGTTCCTGAACTCAAGGAAGGTGACGAACTGCTTGTGACAGGTCACACGACCGGCGTATACCAGTTTGAGGCAAAAGATCTGCATACCGACAAACCGGTTACTACGGTCAAGCAAGGCGAACTGTTTGCCGTGCATACCACGGAAACCGTCCATCGTGGGGACAAACTCTTTCTGCTGGAATCTACTGAAGCCTGATTACAAGCCGCAGAGGACGTGAGTCATCAGCGTCCTGCTTGAATTGCAGGAGTACGGGGTCATCGGGCTTGGGCATGCGGAAACCGACCATTTCTGTCAACGGAGACAGTCTGCTTGCTACACGCCGCTGGCGCTGGATCTGTCTTACACTCTTTTTCTTGTATTTGTTCTTTTCTTCGGGTAGAAAAGGTTCGATCAAATGCTGCTGTTCGGCAGCAACGGTCTGTTCGGCTGTAGCCACATACAAGGCTTCATCCGCCGCACGGCTGCAGTATTCCGCAAAACGCACGCGCTCCGCCCTACTCATTCCTACAGCAACGTTCCTCAGTTTGTCAGGAGCTTCCACATGCATTATCTTGCGCCACAACGCACATTCCACCTCTTCGGAAATATAATACGGCTGCTCGGCAGGTACATATACAAACTGCAGTTTCTTGCCCTTAATCCTTACGGAACGCGTAACAGGCGGCTCATCGGATACCGGTTGTATCATCGGGTCACCGGGCAGGGTCAGCGCCACACGGAAGCCTATATACCCGGCTGCTGTTTCGGGTTTGTACCAACGGCGCACGGAAATGTGGCTGTTGGCATTGCACTCATCGTAACTGCCGCCCCGGACCACACGGTAACTGCCTGTATCCGGACCGCAAGGGTCAGGCGTCGTACTCAACTGATACGCACCAAATCGGTCCTGACACCACTCGGACACATTGCCTGTCATGTCGAACAGACCTAATTCATTAGGCTGTTTGCGTGCCACAGGATGGGTCCAGTTGCCGGAAGATGAATAGGTCCATCCCACGCTGTCCGCCTCATTGCCGCCTGCATAGCGATAATGCCTGCTATCGGCACCGCCGCGTGCGGCATATTCCCACTCCGCCTCAGTCGGCAGACGGAAAGGCATACCGGTGATACTGTCCAGACGGCGCACAAACTCCTGACATTCATTCCAGGAAATATAGTTGATCGGATTGGTGGGATACCCTTTCGGACCAATGGTGTCCCGCTCGGGCATTATGGAATGCCAAAGAGCATTGGTGACTTCAGTCGTGGCTATATAATAAGGCGAGAGGAATACGAGATGCGCCGGTTTGTCGGTATAGATATCCCGGTCATACTGGTCATCGGTCGCGCCCATCACAAACGAGCCGCCCTCAACACGCTGCATGGTAAAGGTCAGTACTTTACCGTTCGACGAGTCGTTACCGCTTCCGTTTACGGTTATCACTATTCGTTGCAGTGAATCCGGCACAACAGGCTTATGCCGCCGCGCATGCAGCGGACAGGTCATAACAGACAGGAATAGAGACAGTATCAGTAATTTTTGCAACACATCCGGATATCGACAATTATCGTGCCAAATAACATGCCACATGCTAAAAAAAGTGTGTCCGTTTGTAGGACACACCTTATATCGGATTAACACCTGTCTCGGGAGGGATTACCAGTCCTCGCAATTGCACTTGATCGGATCGAGGAACGTAAGGGTGAAGCCCACTTTGACGCCAAACGACAGCGGATTGAGTGCCTCGATGAACTTGGAGTTGATCATGCCTGCGTACATGAACTGCTTGGACTTGAAGTCAAAGGTCACCAGTTCGGGACGGTTGCCTGCCTCATTGGTAGTCGGACGGACGGCATTGAAGCAGGAATAATTGAGATACAAGCCCACGTACAAGCCCCAACGGCGATTGAACTGATAGTGCATACCGAAATCACCGAAGATGAACATGTTCACCGGGAAGGTGTTCTGAATCTTGCCCTGATAGCCACCCATATAGTAGTTGCTGAAGCCGTGTTGCGGCATATCGGAATCGATGTGCAGGTTCAGGAACGGAAAATCACCGGTTGTCTCCAACTGACCGTCACCGCGGAAGTGCGAACCGGCTATGACATTCATGCCAAAGCCCAAGGTACCGCGCAACTGGATGGGGTCAGTCAGGCTGACACGTCCCGTTATACCGACCGGAATGGTCACCATGTATAGCTGCTCACGCTCCTTGAAGTCCTTGTAGTTGCTGTTCAGCGTATAGATACCTTCCTTCCGTGGAACTACAAATTCGGGGTCCTGATAGAACAAATCCGTGTGGTCGATAAAGCTGCCGTGCATGTTGCCGGTGTACATATCAAATCCTACACCCGCCGTGAATCCGACATATTTATGGAAAAAATAGGTATACGTAGCCTGCGCCTGGGCACCGGCACCGTGACCAGCACCCAATCCCTGGGTGTTACGTCCGGTTTCCGTCGTCTTGTGCATCATGGTGTGCAGACCTCCGCCAATCGACACCTGTACCACATGCATAGGTACATAATCGGAGTTGACCACATAAGTGGTATGCAAAGTATCCGTACTGCCAGCCATGACGCGTGGCACGCTTACAACCAGCAATGTAAGCAGTAATATAACTAATCTTTTCGGCATTGTTACACAATAACGCTTGCAAAGGTACAAAAATTTTTTGATATTTGCAAGAGTTAAGTGATTTTTTTTTAATAATGGCTGCTTTTTGCGCTATTTTGTTGCCAATTTTCTCCAGCGGATAAAGCCGTAAATGCAGTTGATGCACCAGAATCCGTACTGTGCAATCATACTTCCGTTGCCGGCAATAATCCACATCACAATATACAGCACGTCCACAAACAGCCACAGCCACCATTGCTGGCGGATAGCCATGACGAGCATCACCTGCGCGACAAGAGAGACAACGGTCGTTACGGCATCCAGATAAGGCTGTGTGTCATCGGTGTACCGGCCGAGCAGCCAACCCGTCAGAAGTGCCACAACAGCCATAGCCGCGCACAGCAGCAGAAATGCACCCAAGGGCATCGAACGGGGCGAAATGGCAGACGAGTCGCCCGTTCGCAGCTTTCGCCACGCGTATATGCCATAAATCTGGGAGAGAAAATAGAAGGCATTCATCGCCAACCCGGCGTAGAAACGCTCCATATAACAGAGCACACTGTAGGTGAGTATCTGCCCGAAACCGAAGGCGTATGTCCAGATGTTTCCTTGCGAGCAAAGGATAACCGACACGATACCCAGCAGACCGCTGACAAGAGAAAGAGGATGAGCTGGCGCAAGCCAGAAAACCAAGACCTGCACCAGCAGTCCGGTTATCAAGAAGATGATATCAAATCGTTTGGTCACAGCAGTTCAATCTTGTAGCCCTCTTGCTGCAGCCACTCAATCACTTGCGGCAGGACGTCTATCGTGCGCTGCGCGGACTTGACGGAGTCGTGGAAGTTGATTATACTGCCGCTACGCGTGTAGCGTTTGACGATAGCCAGCATCTTCTCCGACGAATATTTGGCATTGTAGTCATGAGTGAGCACATCCCAAAGGATAATCTCATATCCCCGGTCAAGAATAGCTTTCTTCTGCCTGCGTGACATCCTGCCGTACGGCGGACGGAACAGCAGGCCTTTGCCCTGCCCTGCTCTCTGAGGGACAGAAGCGGCGTGCTCATCCATTATTCGCTGGCAGGCCTCAACATCTTTCAGGTAGTCTCCCAGACGGTATTTGCTGCCCTTGGCGTGGTGGAACGTGTGATTGCCTACACGATGGCCTTCCTCCAACACACGCGCATATATATGCGGGTACTTTAGAATATTGTCTCCCACGACAAAGAAAGTCGCTTTAACCTTGTATTTGGCGAGCACGTCCAATACAGCCGGAGTGACTTCCGGAATAGGTCCGTCATCAAAAGTCAGATACACACACTTGTCGTGGGTCACCCGTCGCCAGGTGACACCACGATACAAGCGTTGTATCCATGTTGGGAACTGATAAAGTAACCCGACCATTAGCGCGTAGATGCTAAATAACGTAATCCAGATCACGCTCTCATAGGAGCCTGTGCCTCAACATCCCACGCCAATGAGCTGGCGCCGAGGATAGCGGCGTCGGAGTCCTTCAAGGTGGAAACGAGCAGTTTGACTTTGTTCTTCCACAGAGGCATCACATTGTCGTTCAGCGCTTTCTCAATCGGATCCATGATCCAGTGGCCGGACTTGGTCAAGCCGCCGAACAGGATGATTGCTTCGGGAGCGGAGAATGCAACGAAGTCCGCCAGTTTCTTGCCGAGCATCTCGCCCGTGAAGTCAAAGATCTCCTTGGCCACTTCGTCGCCGGCTTCTGCCGCCTTGAATACGTCGTAGGAAGTGATGTTCTCCAGTTTGCGCAGGGAGGTCTCTTTCGTCGAGTTCTCAATGATCTCCTTAGCCGAACGTGCCACACCGGTAGCCGAAGCGTACGCCTCGATGCAACCGCGCTGACCGCAACCGCACTGACGGCCTTCCGGTCCGTGAACAATCTTCGTGTGGCCGAGCTCACCGGCAAAACCGTCGTGACCGTACACAACCTTGCCGTCAATCACGATACCCGAACCGACACCCGTACCGAGGGTGATCTCGATGAAGTTCTTCATACCGCGTGCAGCACCGTAGGTCATCTCGCCCATAGCGGCAGCGTTGGCGTCGTTGGTGATGCGGCAGGGCACGCCCATGCGCTCCTGAATAAGCTTGGCAAACGGCACAACGCCTTTCCACGGCAGGTTGGGTGCGTACTCGATGCAACCGGTGTAGTAGTTGCCGTTCGGTGTACCGGCACCTACGCCGCGTACATTGTCCATGCCGCCAAAGGCGTCGGCAATCTTCTTCATCTCAGCACACAGGGCATCGCAGTAGTCGTTGATGTCGGGATAGTCCGGCGTCTTGATGGACGATGACTGCAGTACATTACCACGGGCGTCAACGATACCGAACTTCGTGCCGGTACCACCCATGTCGATTCCAAGAACATAAGGTTTTTCCATAATTGTATTAGTTTTATGATTGATTATTGTTTTTAATTCGCATTATTCCACTTTCAGGCCTGTCGCCGTATAGGTATTCTCTTTGCGACGTATATACAGTTGTCCGTCACGCATGATCTTCTCAGCAACCACTTGCTCAGCCTGCTTTGCCGGCACGTTTGTTTCTACCGGTTCGATTGTCAGATGCAGGGTGACCGTACTATCGCAACCTGCCGTATTGGTAGTCACGAACTCATAATCGCCGCTCTGTGTATAGGTCGTTCCGTGCCATTCATAACTACCTTCAGCCTCTTTGGTCTCCTCGCCGGTGGTCGAGTAGTTGATGGTCAGATGCAGCGTGACTATACTGTCGCGACCGTCTGTTGCGGTGAATGTTTCCACTACATTCTGCGAACTTGTATAGTTCTTGTTATTCCAAACAAACTTGTCGCACGCTGTCTCCTCTATCTCCTTATATACCGGCGACAGAGTGATCGTCAGATGCAGGGTTACCGTGCTGTCGCAACCTGCCGCATTGGTAGTCTTGTATTCGTAATCGCCACTCTGCGTATAGGTCTTTCCGTGCCACTCATAACTATCCACGGCCTCCTTTGTCACCGATCCGAAGGTCGACTTGTTGACAGTTAAGTGCAGAGTAACAATACTGTCTTGTCCAAGGTCTGTACGCATCGTATCTTTATATTCTCCGCTTTCTTTGAGTGTCTTTTCTTTCCATGTATAACTATCGCAGGCTGTTTCCTCAAACTCGTATTCTACAGCCGGAGCTTTAGCTTTCTTGGCAAAGTCCTTCCACACATTGGCTGCCAGATACAGATCCATGGAAACCTCCGGAACCCACAATTCGCAGGTCTCTTTGTTGACATTATAGAAAACGTTTTCATTGATAGTTTGCGGAATAAGGGAGAAATTGATGATGAGGCTCAACGAACTTGCATTATAGAACGCTACGTTCGGAATCTTCTCCACATTCCCGCTGAACACAACCGTCTTGATGCCAGAGCACTGGTAGAACGGGTGTGTATCTGCATAGCCACTGCATGTCGTATTCGTTGCTTTCCAATACACCTTCGTCAATTTCGAACAGTTGCGGAACGGTGCTTCGCCAAGTGATGTAACGGAACGCGGAATAGTAACAGTTGTCAGCCCCGTCTCCCGAAATGCCTCTGTCCCGATACGAGTGATATCGTCATGCAGATTAATTGAAGTCAGTTTGGAGCAGTTTTGGAACGTATAGTTGTTGATTGTTTTCAGCGACTTCGGAATATTTATCGACTTCAGGTTGGTGCAACTTTTGAATACGGAGTTTCCGATACTTGTCAAACCTTCATTAAGCACGACTTTCGTCAGTCCCGAGCACTGGAAAAACGCACCCAGTCCAATGGATTGCACACTCGCAGGGATTGTAATCTCTGTTATTCCGCTCAAATTATAGCACAGATACTTAGGAATCATCGTCACATTGTTGCCGATGACAAATGTCGTGATGCCTGTACTGTTATAGAACGGACATACGTCGTAGCCGCCATAATTGTTACAGGTGGTAGGATTCCAATACACGGCTTTCAGACTTGCTATCGATCCGAACGCTTTCTCGCCGACATAACTTGCTGTACTGGATACAGTCACTTCCTTGAACGCACAATTCAGAAACGCCTCATTGCCGATATAGGTAATTCCCTCAGGCAAGTTAATGGACGCCAACTTTGTACAACCTTTGAACGCTTGTTTGCCGACGGAAGCAGTACGGGGTATCGTCATTTCCGTGAATGCACAGCTCTCAAACGCCGCTTCGCCGATCCTCGTAATCCCTTCAAACAAATTGATAGATGCCAATTTCGTGCAGGATTGGAACGTGTAGTTTTCGATCTCCTTCAGCGAATTCGGAATAGTTACCGACTGCAGGTTGGAGCAACTTTTGAAGGATGAACCGTCAGTTCTTGTCACTCCTTCCGGAAGCACTACTTCCGTCAGCCCTGAGCACTGGAAAAATGCACCCAAACCGATGGATTGCACACTCGCAGGGATTGTAATCTCTGTTAATCCGCTCATATCATAGCACAGATACGCCGGAATATGTTTCACACCGTTGCCAAGCACAAATTTTGTGACACCTGTACTGTTATAGAACGGACTTTGGACGGTACTTCCATAGGTTCTGCCAGTGGTAGGATTCCAATATACAGTTTTCAGACTTGCTATCGATTTGAACGCATTATCACCAACATTGGTGGCTGTACTGGGGATTGTCAATTCCGTGAATGCACAGCTCTCAAACGCCGCTTCGCCGATCCTCGTAATCCCTTCAAACAAATTGATAGATGCCAATTTCGTGCAGGATTGGAACGTGTAGTTTTCGATCTCCTTCAGCGAATTCGGAATAGTTACCGACTGCAGGTTGGAGCAACTTTTGAAGGATGAACCGTCAGTTCTTGTCACTCCTTCCGGAAGCACTACTTCCGTCAGCCCTGAGCACTGGAAAAATGCACCCAAACCGATGGATTGCACACTCGCAGGGATAGTAATCTCTGTTAATCCGCTCATATCATAGCACAGATACGCCGGAATATGTTTCACACCGTTGCCAAGCACAAATTTTGTGATACCTGTACTGTTATAGAACGGACTTTGGACGGTACTTCCATAGGTTCTACCGGTGGTAGGATTCCAATACACGGTTTTCAGACTTGCTATCGATTTGAATGCATTATCACCAACATTGGTGGCTGTACTGGGGATTGTCAATTCCGTGAACGCGCATTTCAGAAACGCCTCATTGCCAATTGATGTGATTCCTTCATGCAAATCAATAGACGCTAATTGGCTACAACCTTGGAACGCGAAATCTTGAATCACCGTCAACGATGCCGGTATATTGACACTCGTCAGTTTGCTGCAATCCAGGAACGCAGATATACCTAATGTTGTCAAGCCTTCCGGCAAAACTGCCGTTTGCAATTTCGAGCAGCCAGCAAAAGCATTACGCAATATACTCGTTACGCTGGAAGGGATAACTACGTCTTCCAATTGATATTGTTGATAGCACACGTACATCGGGATAGTTTTCACCCCCTCGCCAAAGATAATATGTTTGAACTGCGTCGTGCGCGAAGATGCGTAGAAAGGATGTTCATCCGAGTAATACGTTCGTCCGCAATTCACTATATTCCAATATACTGTTTCCAGATTCGGACATTTACCAAACGCATTCACCTCAACCGAAAGAACGGAATAGACTTTGCCTTCGTACGTTACCGTAGCAGGCAATGTCAATGTGGTCAGTTCTGCATAACTCTCACCGCTCGGAGCGGATGCCACAATAGCCGTCAAGTCACTACTATACAAAGTATAGAACAAGTCACCAATCTTCACCGGTGCAGCGTTGATGACGATGCTTGTAATCAACGCACAAATCAACAGAATAGTCTTTTTCATAGTGATCGTATTTTCATTTTTTTAACCATTAACCCTTAACCTTTAACCATTCACCCTTATTACTCCACTCTGCTGCCGTGTACGCTGTATGTTTTTCCGTCTTGCAGCACATATACATTGCCGCGGCGGATGAGTTTCTGTGCCGGGTTAGCGGGATTGATGTAATGTGCCGGAGCGCCGGTACCCGTGTCAGCCTTATATACTGCCTGCAGCTTAATGCCGTCGTTCAGATCACCTGCCATCACTTCCCACTTCTCGAACGTGAAGCCTTCTATATACGGTGCATGAGGAACCTCCCACGTCTGCGTATCCATATACAGAAGTGATCCGTCTTTATTGAAATACGAGAGGTTTACTATCTGCTCCTCGAACTGCAATTCTGTTGCTACGCCGACGATGTTCAGGAAGTTACACCACACAGCCTTTGCCTTGTACAAGTCAATATAGTCTATCGGCACATAGAGGATACAGGTTTGCTTATTCACATTATTTACCGCGCGCTCCGTGATGGTCTGCGGCTCGATAGCGTAGTTATGGATAGCTTGCAAGTTACTGCAGTTATAGAACGCATCCTGATTGATTGTTGTCACCGTAGAAGGAATAATCACTTCCTCCAGCGCCGAACATCCCTCCAACACGCTTGTAGCCAAGGTCTTTATTCCTTTCGGGAACTCAAGTTTCTTGAGGGATGTGCATGCCGCGAACGCATACGTACCTACACTCGTCACAGTCGCCGGCAGCGAAATCTCCTCAACCTTGCTCATGCCGTTGCATAAATACCCCGGCACCGTCTCTACCTGGTCGCCAAACGTGAAGTCCGTAAGCTGCGACGTCGAATTGTTGAACGGCGCATAACCACCCGTGTAAATGGAGCAATTCACCGGCTTCCACACGACTGATTTCAACGGGTTACCGCTAAACACGTTTTCGCCCATAGAGGTCACCGTGCTCGGAACGGTTAGCGTAGTGAGTTTGCAGTTATAGAACGCACGTTTGTTGATGGTCGTTAGGCCTTCATGCAGGTTTATCTCCGCCAGCGAAGTACAGCCATAGAATGCATCCTGATTGATCGTGGTCAATGTTGTCGGCAACTCTATCGACTCCAGCGCCGTACAGCCTTCAAAGATACTTGCAGGCAGCGTCTTTTGTGTTGCGGGCAGATTAATCGACTTGAGCGAGGTGCAAGCCGCAAACGCGTATGTTCCCAGCGCTTTGACCGACGGCGGAAGCACAATCTCCTCGATCTTGCTCATGCCGTTGCATAAATACCCCGGCACCGTCTCTACCTGGTCGCCAAACGTGAAGTCCGTAATCGCGGATGTTGATCCGCTGAACAGCCCATAAGAACCCGTGTAAATGGAGCAATTCACCGGTTTCCACACGATGGTTTTCAACGGGTTACCGCTGAACACGTTTTCGCCCGTTGAGGTCAGCGTGCTCGGGATAATAAGCGATGTGAGGTTGCAGTTGTAGAACGCACGTTTGTTGATGGTCGTCAAGCCTTCCTCCAGGTTCACGCTGCCTAATTTCGTACAACCGTAGAAGGCGTCGGTGTTAATCGTGGTGATACTTGCAGGCAAAGTGACTGATTGCAGGTTGGAGCAACCCTCAAACGCGCTTGTGCCGATAGTCTTGACAGGATACGTGTAGTTGCTGTACGTCACACTGGCAGGGATAGTCACGGTTATATATTCCTTATACACCGATTTATCCGAACTCTGGTCACTTGTCAGAGTAGCCGTTGTCGTTCCCAACGTATAGTACAAGCCGTTTATTATGACGGTTTCCGCTTGAAGCATCATGACAGCATTTGCCAAAAGCAAACCGAAAAGAATAAAAAATTTTCTCATAATAATCTTCAGCTATTAAATATTTTGATATTTTAGTATTTTTACAACATGCACATTTTGCGTCCGCAAAGGTACGAATAATT
>LXOW01254872.1_pt1 | contig 23135 bp, 22 predicted proteins | sample 1368591 | NCBI WGS metagenome assembly LXOW01 (sample SAMN04884650, study PRJNA319009) | bovine gut metagenome | isolation source: Cow rumen | host: Bos taurus | place: Italy: Legnaro (PD) | collected 2014-07-09
GGTTATCGGTTACGGGAGCACTCGCACCCCATAACCCGTCACCCATAACCCATCACCGAAAAATTTGAAATCTTGAAATCTTGAAATCTTGAAATCTAACGTAATCCACATCGAGGGAGCACGGACGAACAACCTGAAGAACGTGAGCGTGGATATACCGCGCAACAAGATGGTTGTCGTAACCGGCGTGAGCGGCAGCGGCAAGTCGTCGCTCGCTTTCGATACGCTGTATGCCGAAGGCCAGCGCCGATATGTGGAGAGCCTGAGCGCCTACACGCGGCAGTTCCTCGGACGCATGCAGAAACCCGATGTGGACAGCATTGACGGCATACCTCCCGCCATCGCCATCGAGCAGAAAGTCAGTTCGCGTAACCCGCGTTCCACGGTAGGCACCGTGACGGAGATTTACGACTACCTCAAACTGCTGTTCGCACGTGCCGGCACCACCCTTTCACCCGTCAGCGGCAAAGAGGTCAGGCGCCACACGGTAGCCGATGTGCTCAGCCACTTGCGCGCACTGCCCGACGGCACACGCGTCATGCTGCTTTCCGCACTCAGCGACCGGCCATTGGAAGCACTGCTCAGCGAGGGATACTCCCGACTGCTGCATGTGCACAGCGACGGCAGCGCGGACATACTCCGTCTGAGCAGCAGCCTCAGCAACGACCTCATCGGAGATATACAGAACGTCTATCTGCTGGTTGACCGCGTTGTGGCGGACGGACAGCAGGCTACCGAGAACCGCTTTGCCGACTCTATTCAGACAGCGTTCTTCGAGGGCAAAGGCGAGTGCGTGCTGCGTTCGGAACGCAACGGCGAGGTGCAAATGACGCATTTCTCCGAACGATTTGAGGCGGACGGCATACACTTCGTCGAACCCACCGAACATCTGTTCAACTTCAACAACCCTTTGGGTGCATGTCCGACCTGCAACGGTTTCGGCAACATTATCGGCATAGACGTGGACCTGGTGGTGCCCGACAAATCGAAGAGCATATACGAGGACGCTATCGCCTGCTGGCGCGGACAGAAGATGAGCGCATGGCGTGACGAACTGATATACAACGCCGACAAGTTCGACTTCCCTATCCATACGCCGTTCTATGCCCTCACACCCGAACAGAAACAGCTCATCTGGACGGGTAACGAGTATTTCCGCGGACTGAACGAGTTCTTCCGCATGCTGGAGAAAGACCAGTACGCCAAAATCCAGTACCGCGTCATGCTGGCGCGTTTCAAGGGCAAGACCACCTGTCCCGACTGCCGGGGCATGCGTCTGCGCAAAGAGGCGGAATACGTGTGGGTAGGCGGCAAACGCATAGTGGATGTCGCCGCTATGCCGGTGAGCGAGGTGACAGAGTGGATAGAGCACCTCAAACGCCTGCAAGCCTCTGGCGACAGCAAACTGGCTGGCATGGGCGAACTGATTACCGAGATACGCAACCGCCTGCAGTTCATGGAGGATGTAGGGCTCAGTTACCTCAGCCTCAACCGCATGGCGTCCAGCCTCTCGGGCGGCGAGAGCCAGCGCATCAACCTCGCCAAATCCTTGGGCAGCAGTCTGGTAGGCTCGCTGTACGTGCTGGACGAACCGTCCATCGGTCTGCACGCACGCGACACACAGCGGCTCATCCACGTGCTGCACGAACTGCGTGACCTCGGCAACACGATTGTTGTTGTGGAGCACGACGAGGATATCATGCTGGCAGCCGACTACATGATAGAGATAGGCCCGAAAGCCGGCACACACGGCGGCGAGATAACCTACGTGGGCAAACCGCGTCTGCATGACTTCCCGTCAGTCATTCCGCCGCAGCGCAGACACTGGAGCAACTACATCGAGATCATCGGTGCCGCCGAGAACAACCTGCAGAACCTGAACGTCAAGTTCCCCTTGGGCGTACTGACGGTTATCACCGGTGTGAGCGGCAGCGGCAAATCGTCGCTGGTGAGCAAGGTGCTCTACCCTGCCCTGAAGAAGCATTACGGCGGCATAGCAGCCGAGCATACGGGCGACTACGGCAGCCTGAAAGGCAGTATGCACCTGCTGAAGGATGTGGAGTTTGTGGACCAGAACCCGCTCAGCAAGTCTTCACGCTCCAACCCCGTGACCTACATGAAGGCGTTCGACGAGATACGCCGCATCTTTGCCGACCAGCAGGCATCCAAGCAGATGGGCTACACGCCGGCGCATTTCTCGTTCAACACCCCGGGCGGACGTTGCGAGGAATGTCAGGGCGAAGGCACGATAACCATCGAGATGCAGTTCATGGCGGATATAGTCATCGAGTGCGAGCACTGCCACGGCAAACGCTACAAACAGGAGGTGCTGGAGGTGACCTTCGGCGGCAAGAACATCTACGACATACTGGAGATGACCGTTGACGAAGCCATCGACTTTTTCTCCGAGTACGGCTGCACCAAGGTGGTCAAGTTGCTCAAGCCGCTGCAGGACGTAGGTATAGGTTACGTCAAGCTCGGGCAATCAAGCAGCACGCTCTCCGGCGGTGAGAGCCAGCGCGTGAAGCTCGCCTCGTACATCGCGCAGGAGAACAGCCATCCTACGATGTTCATCTTCGACGAACCGACCACCGGTCTGCACCACCAGGACGTTCTGGTGCTGCTGAACGCCTTGGAGAGGCTGATAAGCAAGGGCCACACCGTAGTGGTCATCGAGCATAACCCCACGATGATCATAGCCGCCGACCACATCATAGACCTCGGACCTGAAGGCGGCAAACAAGGCGGACGCATCGTGGCGGAAGGTACGCCCGAACAGATCATGGCGTGCGAACAGAGTTACACCGGTAAAGCATTGAAGAATTGGCTCTAAGTGTTGAAAATATAGTCAAGGAGTTTTCCGCCAAGCCTATTTTGGCAGGTATCACGTTTCTGGTTAACAAACGGGACCGTATAGCCTTGGTGGGCAAGAACGGTGCGGGCAAGACTACTTTGCTGCGCCTGATTGCCGGCGAGGAGACGCCCACGAGCGGACACATCAGCCGCGACGCAGACCTGCGTATAGGCTACCTGCCGCAGCACATGATCCATAACGAGGGCACGACACTGCGCGAGGAGGTCGACCGGGTGCGCGACAAGCAGGACCCGAAGAGTATAGGCCAGATGGAGCGCGTACTGCTCGGTCTGGGTTTTGAGCGCACGGATTTTGACCGTCCGTGCAGCGAGTTCTCCGGCGGATGGAGAATGCGTATCGAACTGGCGAAGATCCTGCTGCAGCAGCCCGACCTGCTGCTACTCGACGAGCCGACCAACCACTTGGATATAGAGAGTATCCAATGGCTGGAAGAGTGGATACAGACAGCACCGTGTGCCGCTATCATCGTCAGCCACGACCGCGCGTTCATCGACAACGTGACCACACGGACCATCGAGATTTCCCTGGGCAAGATTTATGACTACAACGTTCCCTACTCGCAGTTCGTCACACTCCGCCAGGAACGCCACGAGCAGCAGGTGCGCGCCTACGAGAACCAGCAGAAGATGATCAAGGACACCGAGGAGTTCATCGAGCGTTTCCGCTACAAAGCCACCAAGAGCGTGCAGGTACAGAGCCGCATCAAGCAGCTCAACAAACTGGAGCGCCTGGAGGTCGATCTGGAGGACAACAGCCGCTTGAGGATGAAGTTCCCGCCTGCTCCGCGTAGCGGAGATTTTCCGGTCATAGCCGATGATGTCCGTAAGGCCTTTGGCAATCACGTGGTGTTCGACCATGTGACGTTCACCATCCGCCGCGGCGAGAAAGTGGCGTTCGTGGGCAAGAACGGCGAGGGCAAGACTACACTCGTCCGCTGTATCATGAACGAGCTGCAGGACTACACCGGCACGCTCAAGATTGGCCATAACGTCAAGATCGGCTACTTTGCGCAGAACCAGGCCTCGCTGCTGGACGGCGAACTGACCGTGTTCGACACCATTGACCGTGTGGCGGTGGGCGACATACGCACGCGCATAAAAGACATATTAGGTGCCTTCATGTTCGGCGGCGAAGCGATAGACAAACGCGTGAAAGTGCTCTCCGGCGGCGAACGCAGCCGACTGGCGATGATACGTCTGCTGCTGGAGCCGGTGAACCTGCTCATACTCGACGAGCCGACCAACCACCTGGACATGCGCAGCAAGGATGTGCTGAAAGAGGCGTTGCAGGCGTTCGACGGTACGGTTATCCTCGTCAGTCACGACCGCGACTTCCTCGATGGCATCGTGAGCAAGGTCTATGAGTTCGGTGGCGGCAAGGTGCGCGAACATCTGGGAGGCATCTACGACTGGCTGCACTACAAGCGCGCCGCACGCATACAAGATGCGGACAAAGCAATCGATCTGGCGCTTGTTCAGACCGCTGACGCTCAAAGACAAAAGACCGCTGACGCTCAAAGACCGCCTTCGGCTCAAAGCAACGGCGCTCAAGATTATGCCGCACAGAAAGCCAAGGCTGCCGAACTGCGCAAGGCGCAGAAAGCCGTCGCACAGGCCGAACAGGACATAAGCGACCTGGAGCAGCAGATACTCGACATCGAGCAGATACTGGCGGAAGTGGAAGGGCAGTCACCGGAGAACTTCGAGAAGTACAACCGCCTCAAACGCTCGCTGGAGCAGCGGATGTACGAGTGGGAGATACTCAGCGAACAACTCAATGAGTTGGTTGAGAGTTGAGTGTTGAAAGTTGAAAGACGTATATGGAGGAGATTATCAATTATATTAAAACGTGGCTCTTGTTCGGCAACGCCGACGAAGCACAGAACATCGGTTACACCGATGACGAACGCGAGTGGCCGAAGTACAAACTGGTGATTGTTCCTAACGGACACCTGGGCAAGGACATTGTTTTGCCTGAGATGAATGCACCGTTTGTGGAACAATGGTCAGCGGACGGCACGCCGGACAGGACAACCGCTGTCATCCGGACAGACCTCATCTACAACACGTTCTTCTTCATCTCGCGTGCGGAAGAGGTCATTAACACCAAGCGCGACGAGCACGGACGCTTTCTGGCCGCCCACTCTATTCTGGGCAAGCGCAACAAACTCATGGTTCCGACACTGGACGAGTATGCCAGACTGGTGACCAAAACCCTCGGACAGCCGTTGCCTCCGTCGGGCTTTGCGCATATCTATCTCACCCATGACATTGACACTATCGCCCACTACCGCCATCTGCGAGGTGTGCTGGGAGGCATTTGGCGCGGCGAGTGGCGGCAGGTGCTGCGCTCGTGGCGGGACATAGACAACGACCCGGCTTATACCTTCCCATGGCTTGTGGAGCAGGACAAACGTGTGCCGCTGGCGGAAAGCATCTTCTTTGTCAAGCACTCCTTCGGCAGAGGATACGACTATCCGCAGTACAACCATCACAGCCCGGATGCCTACAGGCTGCGCCGTTTCCTAGAGTGGAACAAAGTGCTGATTGGCTGGCACAGTTCGTATTACGGCGTTGGCAGCATAGAGCATCGCACCTCGCACAAGGACGAACTGGCGCTGCACCGTTCGCACTACCTGAACTGCTCCATCGAAAACATGCGCAAACTGGTGGCTCTCGGTATAACCGATGATTTCACTATGGGTTTTGCCGACAGAGCAGGTTTCCGGCTGCAGACATCACGCGCCGTACTCTGGATAGATCCGGAAAAGATGCAACTCACCGAACTGGTGCTGCATCCGCTGCTGATAATGGACGTAACCCTGAGCAGCAAGAACTACATGGGTCTTGACCAGGACGAGGCAAGTTATGTATGCCAGCAACTGATTGACAAGGTCAGGATGCACAACGGCGACCTGTGCCTGCTATGGCATAACACCTCCATCAACCAGACCGGCTACCATAAGTCGCTATACCCCGAACTGCTACAAAGCCTGCGATGACTACACAGCCGAAGATACTGATTATAGCAGACGGTTTCGGTGCGCCGTCATACAATCCCCGACTCCGGGCATTGTGTGACTACCTGTATTCACAAGGCTACCCGATAACGGTAGTCGTGGAGCACATAGCCGAGTTGCCGTTCAGGCACGACTACCCTATTCATGAACTGCGGCTCTACTCCGGCAGCAAACTGGACTGGACGGTCAAGAACGTGTGGGGACTTCTCACCGACTGGAAGAACCGCAAGTTCTCCGCCATGGTCGAAGAACTGTACGGCAGCGAGACATTCGATATCGTGTTCTGCACGACCTTCCACACCTGTCCGCTACGTGCCGCCATAGACTTCGGCAAACGCCATCACCTGCCCGTAATAACGGACATACGCGACCTCGCCGAACAGGCTCCCGGCAATCAGGTGAACTACCTGGCGCATCAGAGCAGGGCGCTACGGATATTCGTCAAACCCTACCAGCAGGTGAATATCTGCCGCCGCAACCGCCAATTGCGCCAAGCCGACTGCATAACGACTGTTTCACCCTGGCACGTAGCGTTCCTCAAACAGTTCAACCCGCGCACCGAGCTCATCTACAACGGCTACGATGCGGATATATACAAGCCTGAGGATGTACGCTGCAAGGAGTTCGTAATCAGCTATTGCGGCAAGTTCTTCGGCAAGCCGATACAGGACGCTGACCTGCTGTTTGCAGCACTGGCGCAACTGCGCGAACTGCCGTACAGACTGGTTATCCATACCAACCCGGACGGCAGGCAACTGTTCCGGGCACTTGCCGAGCTGTATGGTGTCAACGCGGAAATCAACGGCTACATCCCGCAATCCGAGGTGCTGCAGCTCTACCGCAAAAGCAGTATTCTGCTGGTGCTGACCAACCAGGCATCCGCACAGAACGTACACGGACTGATGACCACCAAGTTCTACGAGGCACTGGGTATAGAGAAACCCGTCCTTTGCGTCCGCAGCGACGAAGAGTGTCTGGCGCAGGTCATCGCTGAAACCAACGCCGGGATAGCCGCCACAACGGTGGAAGAGGTCAAGGCGTTCATCATGGACAAATACGGCGAATGGCAGGCGAAAGGCTTCACCCGTCAGCCGGTGAAGGGCAAACAGGTGTTCTCACGCCAGCAGCAAGTACGACAATTTGAACAACTCATTCTCCAATGTCTGCACAAGTAACCATCATCATACCCGTCTATAACGCCGAGGCCTATCTGGGGCAGTGCCTCCGCTCGATAGTTAATCAGACCTTCACGGACTGGACAGTTATCGTGGTCAACGACGGCAGTACGGACGGCAGTCTGCGCGTGGCGGAGAGTTTTGCCGGGAGCGACAAGCGCTTTCAGGTGATTACCATCCCGCACGCCGGACAGTCCGCGGCACGCAATGCCGGTATAGAGAAGGCCGCGAGCGATTATATCTGTTTCGTGGATGCCGACGACTGGTTGGATGACACCTACCTGGCTACCTTGCTCCGGCATGCGGGCGAGTATGAGGTCGTACAAAGCGGATACAGGCGTATCCGTGACAACGGGACAGTGACCGAGAGCCGTCTGCCACGGCATTTCTACCAGTTCGCCTCACCATGCATGCGGCTATACCGCACTGCGGCACTGCAAGACATACGTTTCCCGGTAGGCATGATCTACGAGGACGTTATCTTCTCATTACGGCTTTGGGCCAAAAAGCCGACATACACCCTTATTCCGTATATCGGCTACAACTACCGCCTCAATCCCTTTTCCACGACCTCGCAACCGAACAAACAGGCCAGGAAACAGCTTTATATCAACATATGCAAAACTCCGGCCTCCATTTGGCTGAAGTTCTATACTACAATACGTTTAATTCTCCATTTCCGGAAATGAGCACCGAAACACCCATAACAGTATGCATAAGTCGGGCTAAGGAGCAGTATATACCATTCATCCTGCTGGTCACGCTCTGGTCCACCGTCTGCTTTGCACTGCCGGACTTTCTTGACAACCCGATACACGGCTGGAAAGGATGGGCCGCTATTGCCGCATACTGTATTGCACTTGGAGTCGCTGCAGTATGGCCGCTGATCATCGGCACGCTCAACAGATACGTGGCTGCTGTTTTTCTGCCGATATACGGAGCATTGGGTGCTGTTGTTTCCTACTACCGTCTGGCTTACCGTGCGACCATCACACCAATCATCCTTGACGCTACCTTCCACACCAACCCGGGTACGGTGGCGGGTGTGGTGGACAAATCGCTTATCTTATGGCTGATAATCAACATACTGATTGCCCTGCTCTTTGTATGGTGGCGCTACCGAACTGTTCGCGTTCAGCATCCGTGGCTGTGGCTTGTTGCAGCCTTGATCATCCTGCCGGTATACTATACCTTCAACAGCCGTCTGAATAAATCCATCAACCAGCGTTACCCCTATAATATTCCCTACAACCTATACCGTTATGCGCATCTGCAAAGCCTGCGTAACCAGCCGCGCCTAATGCCGGAGGCTGTACGTGTATCAGACTCAAGTGATTCGCTGACCATTGTAGTCGTTATTGGTGAAGCCATCCGGGCAGACCATCTCGGCCTCAACGGCTATCACCGTCCTACAACACCGAGGCTGGCTCAACGCCAGGGCGTGCGCACGTTGGGCGATGTATATAGCATGCACACGCATACTGCTGCCTCTGTGCCGCACATGCTCACTCCTGCCGACTCGCTGCATACCGATTATGCATATACGCGCGAGTCATTCATCCCCTATCTGCGACAAGCGGGATTCCGGACGGCTTGGATCAGTAACCAGGATATAGGTGATACGTACGCACATTTCATTCACTCGGCTGACACTGCAATCTTTCCCAATAAGGCAAAATCCGTCTTTGTGTTTGACCGCTGGACAGATGCAGACCTGATTGATGAGGTATGCGGGTTGCCTGTGTCGCCCAAACAACTGCTTGTCCTGCATACCATCGGCGCTCACTGGTACTATGCCAACCATGTGCCTGAGGACTTCGAACCGTTCTCGCCTGTAACGGACAATCGCGTGGTGACTGCCAATGATTCGCTCGCCATCATCAATGCCTATGATAACTGCGTGGCGTATCTGGATATAGTTCTCGACTCGTTATGCGGCCTGTTTGCCGACCGTCCGGCGGTACTCATCTACCAGTCTGACCACGGAGAATCCCTCGGCGAGAACAGTATATATCTGCATGCAGCAGGAGCAGAAGAGACAAAACATCCTGCCGGTCTGGTGTGGTACTCCGAATCCTTCCGGAAGCTGTATCCGCAGCAGGCGGAATACATTGATTCGCTGCAAACGAACCGTCTGACCACCGATTACCTCTTCCCGTTGGTAATGCACACGGCAGGTCTGCAAATAACAGAATAGTATGATAATGAACAACCCATTATTAGAACTCCTGCATCAGGAAGTTGTACCGGCTATAGGCTGTACCGAGCCGATGGCTGTCGCACTGTGTGTGGCGCGTGCCAAAGAGCAACTCGGTTGCGAACCTGACGGTATATCCGTATATGTGAGCAAGAATATATACAAGAACGCAATGGGCGTGGGCATCCCGTGCACCGGGATGAACGGACTGCCGATAGCCATAGCCTTGGGTGCAACCGTCGGCAAGAGTGCCTACGGTCTGGAAGTGCTTCGCGACACAACACCCGAGGCGGTGACATATGCCAAAACCTATCTGCAGCGTGTATCTCCGCAGATCAACATTGCTGCCGATGCACCGGACATGCTGTATATCCGTGCAGTGGTCAGCCTGAGCAACGGCGCATCAGCCGAAGCCACTATCCAAGGCGAGCACACACACTTTGTAGAAAACAGCACTGCCGATAACAGTCCCTCTGACTCCGAGCAGCCGAGATACGCAATTAGCAGTCTGCACGAAGTGTACGAGTACGCGATGAATGTGAATTTGAATGATGTTCAGTTCCTGATGGACGGCGCGAAGATGAACATGGCGGCTGCCGAGAAATCGTTCATGGGCAATTACGGTCACGGTCTGGGAAGGCTGCTGCACACCGTCAGCAACCAGCACCTGACCAACAGCCATCCGACCCAGATGTCAAACATTTTCGGTGACACGCTGTTCACCAAGATACTCTGCTACACCTGCGGTGCCTGCGATGCACGTATGTCCGGCGCCATGGTGCCAGTCATGTCGAACTCAGGCAGCGGCAACCAGGGTATAAGCTGCTCCATTCCGGTCTATCTGTACGCACTGGAGCATAACTGCGACGAAGAGCAGACCTTGCGCGCACTGACACTGAGCAACCTTACCGTCATCTATATCAAGCAGTCGCTCGGCAGGCTGTCAGCGCTCTGCGGATGCGTGGTGGCGGCTACCGGTTCGGCGGCTGGACTGACCTATCTGATGGGCGGACAATACGACGAGGTGACCTTCGCCATCAAGAACATGATTGCCAATATCTCCGGCATGATCTGCGACGGCGCCAAACCTGCCTGTGCACTGAAGGTGACCAGCGGTGTGGCAACAGCCGTACTGTCAGCCTCCATGGCAATGTACCACTCGTTCGCAGAGAGCACCGAGGGTATAGTGGAAGACGATATTGACCGCACCATACATAACCTGACACGCATCGGTCACGACGGCATGTGCCAGACAGATGATGTGATTATTGACATAATGACTAATAAATGCTAAAATGATAACTATAGAACAACTCAAAGACGTACAACAACGCGCCGACAAACTCAAATCGTACCTCGCCATCGATGACAAGCGCATCCAACTCGAGGAAGAGGAACTCCACACGCAAGCTCCGGGCTTCTGGGAAGATGCCAAGGCGGCCGAAGCACAGATGCGCAAGGTCAAAGCCCTGCGCCGATGGATAGAGGGCTACGAAGGAGTGCGTGCCGCAACCGAAGAACTGCAACTGGCCTTCGACTATTACAAGGAGGAACTGGTGACGGAGGAAGAGGTGGACGCAGCTTACGCACATGCTATGCAGGAGGTGGAAGACCTGGAGATGAAGAACATGCTTTCGCATGAGGAGGACTCCATGCCTGCCGTACTGAAGATCGTTGCCGGAGCCGGCGGAACAGAAGCACAGGACTGGGCGGAACAGCTCATGCGCATGTACCAGCGCTACTGCGAGAAACATGACTACAAGGTGACCATCGCCAACCTGCAGGAAGGTGACGAGGCGGGAATCAAGACCGTCACTTTCAACATTGAGGGGGATATGGCATACGGCTATCTGAAGAGCGAGAACGGAGTGCACCGTCTGGTGCGCGTCAGTCCCTACAACGCCCAAGGCAAACGCATGACCTCGTTTGCATCGGTGTTTGTTGTACCGCTGATTGACGACAGTATAGAGATTACCGTTGATCCTGCGGGACTGAGCTGGGATACGTTCCGCTCATCCGGTGCCGGCGGACAGAACGTCAACAAGGTGGAGTCCGGCGTGCGTCTGCACTATAAGTTCATCAACCCGCTCACCGGTCAGCCCGACGAGATAGTGATCGAGAACACCGAGACACGCGACCAGCCGAAGAACCGCGAGAACGCCTTGCGCCACCTGCGAAGCCAGCTCTACGAATTGGAGCTGGAGAAACGCCGTCAGGCACAGGCAAAAGTGGAGGCCGGCAAGAAGAAGATTGAATGGGGCAGCCAGATACGCTCCTACGTGTTCGACGACCGACGCGTGAAAGACCACCGCACCAACTACCAGACATCGAACGTCAACGCCGTGATGGACGGTGACATCGATGCGTTCATCAAAGCATACCTGATGGAGTTCCCGGAATAACCGGGAACTCCTGTATATAGGGGAAATTTAATCGGATTCCAGAATAAAAGGAAAAGTTCAGCCCTTGAACACAAAGTACACGGCAAGAACCATGAGGAAGCAAGCTACCACATGGTTCCACTTGACTTGCATGTGAAAGGCGATGACGGAAAACGCAATAAACACTGCCAGTGTTATCACCTCCTGAATAATCTTGAGCTGCATGAGGTTATAGGGGCCTCCGTTGCCGAGAAATCCCATACGGTTCGCCGGCACCTGCAGGCAGTACTCAAAGAACGCTATACCCCAACTGAACAGAATGACACCTATCAGAGGCAGGTGCTGAAACCACTTCATCTCCGCCATCTTCAGATGCCCGTACCATGCGAGCGTCATGAAGATGTTGGAGCAGATTAGAAGCAGGATAGTATAAAAACCTTTCATGAAATAGAAAGATATGAGTCGATAGAAAAATCCTAATTACCTTTCTGGTCGGCAATGCTCTTGTGCGCATCTTTCTCCAGACGCTTGATCTCACGCTGGATGTTGGCGGGTATCAGTTCGCCGTCACGCTCCACGCACTCGTGGCACTTCATCTCCTTGGAGTACATACGTCCTACGCAGTAGTTCGAGCGATTGCATCCGGCATGGTAGTGCGGATTAGCCTTGACATGGTTGACGAAATCCGGATCTTTGATCAGCACGTGCGCCAACTGGAAGAGTTCAAAGCCCTCGTCCATGATCTGCTGGCAGTTGTCACCGGACTGCACGCCGCCTACATATATCAGCGGTACGTCCTTGACTGCCTCCTGGAAACGTTTGGCCTGCGGCATGAAGTATAGTTCTTTGAACGGCACGGTAGGCGTCATGATCGGCCCTACTCCGGGCAGGTGCAGTGCGGCCTTCAGCCACCACATGCTCTTCATAGGCATGTAGTGCGCCAGCGTCTTGATAGGCATAGCACCACCGAGAATGGTCATCGGCGAACGGCTGACCGTACCGCCGGACAGAACGATGCCGTGCACCTTGTGCTTGGCTATCTCCTGGGCCACGCGGATACCTTCTTCTATATCCGAACCATGCCAGCAGTCGTCCCACATGTTCGTCTTGACGACAACCGCCATGTCGTCTTTGGCATGGAGCATCACTTCGTCCAGCACCTCGTTCATGAAGCGTACGCGGTTCTCAAAACTGCCGCCGTACTCGTCGTGACGATGGTTGGTACGCGGACTGATGAACTGCGAGATGAGGTAAGCGTGACCGGCATGTATCTCCACGCAGTCGAAGCCTGCCTCACGGCAGAAATCCACCGCCTCGCCGAACTTCTTGACCAGCGCCTTGATCTCGCTGACCTTCAGGCGGCGGTGGATGGTCGGGCTGTACAGGTTGAAACCGTTGGACGCACTCACCGGCATGCAATGGCAGGTGGAGAAGTGCGTCATGTTGCCGCAGTGGCCGAGCTGGATGCTGGCCTTGGCTCCCTCGGCGTGAATGGCGTCGGTGAGTTTCTTCAAGCCCGGCATGGCTTCCGGACGGATATACAACTGTCCGTCAAACGACACGCCGCTCAGGTCAACCGCACAATAGGCAACGGTAGTCATACCTACTCCGCCGTGAGCTACGCTGACGTGGTAGTCATGCAACATCTGTGACGGCACATTGCCGGTACACATATTCTCAAAGGCTGCGGAACGAATAAACCTGTTCCGCAGCGTAATAGGACCTAACTTGTAGGGTGTAAACAATTTGTTATCCATTAAAGTTTAGTATATGAATGGGATTATTCGTTTCAGTTTCTTTCTGTCGAACTCATCCGGAAACTCCTTCTCGTAACGGAGATAGATGGAGTTGGCACGCGGAACGAGGTTGCAGCAGCTGAACCAGAAGAACAGCGCACCGGCCCACGACCATGTGAGTATAGCAAAGCCCAGCCACTCGGTAATCTCGCCCAGATAGTTGGCAGAGGTCACGTACTTGTACATTCCCTGCTTGGGCAGATAATGGTTGGCGTCACCGGGCTGGCGGAGGTTGCGGATAACATGGTCAGAATGGAGATTGATGATAAATCCAATGAGGAATATGACCGTACCGGCAATAAAACGCGGGTCAAGTATCCATTCTGCATGGTAAGGTCTGTACACCGGCGCTATATGGAAAAGCCAATATCCCTGTACGTAACCGTTAATCAGGTTCCAGATTACAGACAGGCCCATGATAGCTATCGGCATCTTGCTGTTACCACGCATAAGTAACGGGAAGATAAACGAGCGCTGGAAATAGTGCATCTCAAAAATCAGGAAAAACAGCAGATACGGTATCCGACCGCGTACAGGTGACAATCCCCACAGGTACAGCATAACCACAAACACTGGCACTTCCATCAGAAACCAGCCCACCTTGTTATTGATGGCAGGGCCCCATTTCTCGGTGCGCATCTTGCCGTAACCGGCATCCACAAAGTACAACGACACGAATACCACGAAGCCTATCAGCGCCATGACAAACAGGAAGTTGTAAAAGAATTCAACAGAGTTGATATTTTCCATATATCAGTTATTAGTTTTCAGATGTGAGTTTTCTATAGTCAGCCTTTAGGCTGCACAAAACGTACAAAGTTACTATATCTTTCTTGAATTTGCAAACAACAGTGCGATTATTTTTTATCAAGACGCGGATTTTCTTGTTTTTGACACACAAACAAGCCAACCACGACCAATGCGATACCTATCCACTTGCCTAAAGGCAACTGCTCGCCGAAGAGTGCAAGCATAATCAGTGCCGTGAAAATCGGACGGGCATTATTGAATGCATTGGCCTGTGTCACGCCGATCAGACGTACTGTATAGCAGAACAGCACAAACGCCGCAACCGATGAGAATACAGCCAGATAGCCTATGGCGTATCCCATATCCCAGCCTGCCGGTTGCAACAGGAATCCTTCAGTCAGACAGGTCTTTCCCTCCACAATTGCCCATAACGGATAGAAGAACAGGATAGCGATAACCTGCTCATAGAACACGATGGTCAATGGGGAATAACGTCCCGGTATCTTCTTTAGCACAATGGTATAGATCACCGCCGAACACACCGCCATAAACGCCAGAGGGATACCGATCGGGTTACCCAGTTCGAAGTTCTGCGAACCTACAAGCACCAGCATGAACATGCCGACAGAGGAAATCAAGATACCGATAATATTGTTCCGCGTTACACGTTCGCGCAAGATAAGCCACGCCAGCCACGGAGCAATGATCGGTGCCGTGGACAACAATGCCTCGGCTATTGTCGGAGAGGCAAGCGAACGGTAACAGTAGGTCTCGAAGATAAAGTACAGCACAGGCTGCATCGTTCCGGCAAGCAGGAACAAGGGGATATCCTTTTTGGCAATCAGCTGGAGCGACAGAAGCGCCGGCTGACTGCCGGATGCTGAACGCTGAACGCTATTCGCCGCCAGACCGACACATAGCATCAGCAGGATGGCTATCGTGAAACGGACAACAATCAGCGTGAACGGTCGCACGTACAAAAGCGAGTGCTGGACGGCTATACCCGAGCCTGCCCATATAAGCATCGCCAAAACAATGGCTATGTACGGTAGGATTTTCCTCATTATATAAAAAAATCACACAAAGTTACGGAAATATTTGCAATTATGCAAAAAATTGTGTAACTTTGCAAACAGAAAGTGAAAAATGAAAACTGAACAAAAAATTACAATATGAAAGACACACAGATTTTTGACCTCNNAGCGTCAGACCAAAGGTATCGAACTCATTGCCAGTGAGAACTACGTTTCCGACCAAGTACTGCAAGCCATGGGCAGCGTACTTACCAACAAGTACGCCGAGGGCTATCCTGCCCACCGTTACTACGGTGGCTGCGAGGTGGTTGACGAGGTGGAGGAACTCGCCCGTCTGCGCCTCAAGCAGCTCTATGATGCAGCCTACGTCAATGTGCAGCCGCACTCCGGCGCACAGGCGAACATGGCGGTGTTCATGGCTTGCCTCAAACCCGGCGACACGTTCATGGGACTCAACCTCAGCCATGGCGGACACCTCAGCCACGGTTCGGCAGTGAACTTCAGCGGACTCATGTTCAACGCCATCGGCTACGACCTCAACGAAGCGACGGGCATGGTGGACTACGATGATCTGGAGCGCAAGGCACGCGAGCACAAACCCAAACTGATTATCGCCGGTGCATCGGCATACAGCCGCGAGTGGGACTACGAGCGTATCCGCAAGGTCGCTGACGAGATTGGTGCCATCTTCATGGTGGATATGGCGCACCCTGCCGGACTGATTGCAGCAGGACTGCTGAAGAACCCGCTCAGATATGCGCACATCGTCACCTCTACAACCCACAAGACGCTTCGCGGACCGCGCGGAGGTATCATCCTTATGGGTGAGGATTTCCCCAACCCGTGGGGCAAGACAACGCCCAAGGGCGAGATTAAGATGATGAGCGCCCTGCTCGACTCCGCGGTGTTCCCCGGCACGCAAGGCGGACCGCTGGAGCACGTGATTGCCGCCAAAGCCGTTGCGTTCGGCGAGGCACTGCAGCCGGAGTTCAAGACCTACCAGCAGCAAGTCAAGACCAATGCCGCAGTTATGGCGCAGGCGTTTGTCGACAAAGGCTATAAAGTCATCTCAGGCGGCACGGATAACCACTCTATGCTTATCGACCTGCGTACAAAGTATCCGGAACTGACAGGCAAGCTGGCAGAGCGCGCACTGGTAGCGGCAGATATCACTACGAACAAGAACATGGTGCCCTTCGACAGCCGTTCGGCATTCCAGACCTCGGGCCTTAGGTTCGGCACACCGGCTATCACGACACGCGGTCTGAAGGAAGACCGTATGCCGTGGATAGTCGAACTCATCGACCGCGTGCTGCTCGCACCGGAGGATGAACGCGTAATTGCGGCGGTTAGGGCGGAAGTCAATGCCGAGATGGTTCATTATCCGCTATTTGCGTGGTAAGGGCATCGTGGCTTGCTATTCCTTTTCAATGATTGCAACTACTTGGCCGGCGATGGTTTGGGCATGCGTTTGGCCGCACCGATAGCACCTGTCGGACATACCAGGCGGCACAGATGGCAACCTACGCACTTCTGGCCGAGTATGCGCGGTTTGCGGTCCTCGTCAAAAGCGATGGCCTGGTGTCCGCCGTCATGGCAGGATATATAGCACCGTCCGCAACCAATACATTTCTCGCGGTCAATCTTCGGCAGTACCATCGTTTCGCGGTCCAGATCACTCGGCAGAACAATGTTCTTCAGTTCCTCGCCCACCAGTTTCTTCAGTTCCACGATGCCGCGTTCCTGCATGTAGTGCTGCAGACCGAGAATCAGGTCATCGATGATGCGGTAGCCGTACTGCATCACAGCCGTGCACACCTGTACGTTACGGCAGCCGAGTTGGATAAATTCCAATGCATCACGCCAGGTCTCGATGCCGCCTATACCGCTGATGTCCATGTGCTTCTCAATACCGGCCTTATGCAGTATAGGATTGCCGGTCATCTCGTAGATCATACGCAGGGCAATGGGCTTGACCGCCTTGCCGGAGTAGCCGCTGACGGTCTTCTTCTCGCTCACCTCCGCATCGTGGCTCATGGTGATGGACTTGATGGTATTGATGGCGCTGATGCCGGACGCGCCGCCGTAGAAGCAGGCCAGTGCAGGCATACCCATCTCCTTCACGTTCGGCGTCATCTTCGGGATAACCGGTATATTCACTGCTTCGCGCACATACGACGTATAGAACAGTATCAACTCGTTGTTCTGTCCTATGTCAGAGCCCAGACCGGTCAGCCTCATCTGCGGACAGGAGAAGTTCAGTTCCACGGCATCACATCCGGCCTCTTCCGCCATCTTCGCCAGTTCTATCCATTCCTCTTCGGTCTGCCCCATGATGGACGCAATGATGCGCTTGGTCGGGTAGTTCACTTTCAGACGATGCAGGATGTCAAAATCCATCGTGTAGGGGTTCTCGCTCAACTGCTCCATGTTACGGAAGCCCACGAACGGCGTACCTTCCTTGCGAACGGCGTCAAAACGCGGCGACACCTCGCGGATATCCTGCTTGCAGATTGTCTTGTAGAACACGCCTGCCCAACCGGCTTCCAGCGCACGCGCTACCATCTCGTAGTTCGTGCAGATTGCCGAGCTCGCCAGGAAGAACGGGTTCTCGCAAACCATGTCGCAGAAGTTCAGTTCCAGCGATGGCAGACTTCCGGCGTCCGCGGGTTTTACTGTTTGCTTTTTCAGTTCCGCTATCCGTATCGGACGGTCATAGTGGATACAAGCCTTTTCAGCTTGGGCGATTTCTTCCTCAGTCATCGCGTCGAACAGCTCGGCAGCCGTCCAATGGTTCTCAAACCGCAATGCTCTGATTGCCCGCGCCACATTACGGCCGCATGGTGCATCGGCACATAACAGACACCGCGATACCTCTTCATTTACGTGTAACATAATGGTTATTATTTAGGGTTATTTTATTCCAAGAATCGTTTCCGCAGCATGCCAAGATCGTCCGGCATGAGGAAAAGTTGGTTCTGCAGGTACTCTTCCATGCCTCCGAACTCCCGGTCAATGAGGTCGAGCGTACTGCGGAAGTTCTTTGTACTCACTCCCATGAACGCCTGCACGACATCCATCTCCGCTTCGCCGCCTCCCTTCATGACGATGTCCCTGTTCAGCCGTGCCACCAGTTCCCGGTAGGCATCGTTACTTCGGTCAAAATCCTCAATGATGGCATCCCTGTCCACACCTAATGCCGACAGGATGAACGCTGCTCCCCATCCTGTCCTGTCCTTTCCCTGAAAACAGTGCCACAGCACTCCGCCCTCCGGTGCTTCAACTATCAGCCGCAGGAACGCCGCGTACTGCAACTGCGAATATTCGCTGCGGATGAGCGAAGGATACATGTCCGCAGCCATTTGCTGTACTTCGGGATAGAACGAGTAGTTGGCTATATGGTTCTCCAAATCTAAAAAAGCCTCTTGCGGAATAGCCTGACCGCTAATGCGCTCCTCGCTCATATCGATGGTCGGCAACAAGTGGTGCGTTGCACCCTCCACCTCCCTGTCCGGCAGGAACTGCGCCTCGCCTAATGAACGGAAGTCAAAGACACGCCGCAGGTGGTATTCCTCACGCAGACGGCGTATATCCTCGTCCGTGGCATCATGCAGATGCGCGGTACGCAAGAGCATATTCATTCGCACCGGCCTGCCTTCATGTCCTCGCATACCGCCAAGGTCACGGGCATTGACTATATTGTCAAAGATGATATCCATGTGTTGTTTTATCTTTGCTTGATACATTCCGCAATGAACTGCGCCACGCTCTTCGGGTCAAGTCCGCTTACGTTAAGCACCAGGTCATAGTTCCGCGCGTCATAACGGCTCTTTCCGCTGAAGGACAGCGTAAAGTTCTCGCGCGCCTCATCGACCTTGTTGATCAGCAGGTCTGCACTCCCTTCGTTGATGTTCAGACGACGGGCCACTTTGTCACGACGGAAAGGTTTGTCCGCTATCAGAAACACTTTGAAGGCATCCTTGTTGTCGCGGAAGATATGAAAGCCCGTACGCCCCAGTATCACGCACGACTCCTGTTCCGCCAACGCCGTCAGGATGCGCTCCTCCTCTTCATACAGCAGTTCCGAGGTCACATTCGGCACATACACCGCCTCATAGTACGGACGGTTGGCCCATGCCTGTGCCTGCTGGTAGAATTTAGCAAACTCATCCCACCATGTGAGTTTCTTCGCTTTGATGCGGTCCATCTCCTCCTGGGTAAGGTTATAGCGCTGCTTGAGCTCTTCCAGCAGTTTCTTGTCATACACCTTCACGCCGAGCATCTCGCCCAACAGGTTGGCAATCTGCCGCCCACCGGTACCGAACTCGCGGCCGATGGTTACAATAAATTTATTCTCCATAGTTATAACTGTTTTTCTGCATTATTATCACCTGTATTTCCTAATTCCGACGGATTATTTGAACACTTTGTCAATCAGTTCCACAAACTCCTTGTACGCAAACGTATCGCTCAGTTCGCTCAACGAATTTGCCAGTCCGCGGTAATGCCATTCGTGCGATGCTTTGTCTTTTGCATGGAAGATCTTCCACAGTTCGTCACCTTTCATGACATAGTCCCGATAGATGGCGCGCATGTTACTCAGTTTGTCGCCCATCGCCACGATCTTCGCGTCATGCGGAGCTGCTGCCAGACGGTCTATTGCCGCCTGTTTGCGGTCATGCCAGCTATCCTCTTCCGAGACGCCCTCGGTGAACTGGTCACTCTCGGCATACACGAGACCGGCTATACGTTCGCCGAACTCGCGGCGTATGTCTTCTACGGTTACGTCAGTATCCTCAATCGTGTCATGCAGAGCGGCCGCAGCCAGCAATTCCTGATCCGGTGTTATGGTCGCCACTATCTCCACCGCCTCCATCGGGTGAACGATATACGGAAATCCTTTCCCTCTCCGCTCTGTGTTATGATGTGCATTCACGGCGAAGATGATTGCCTTGTCCAGCACTGTGCTGTCAATGTACTTGTTTGCCATAGGTTATATGCTTTATATAGTGTATCCTTATTTGTATTCTTCGTCCCTCAGTTGCCCGATTATATCCTCATCTGCAGGAAGCCAGCGGACGGAGGTCAGTTCTGCAGGAGCAAGCCACTTGGCGGCTTCGTGTTCCTTGAGCACGATCGTTCCGTTCGGTACAGCGCATCGGAAACAATGCATCGTCAGGTGGAATGACGGATAGTCATATTCAATCGTCCGAAGCAGGTCGCCGACCTCAATATCTGCATCCAGCTCCTCGCGTATCTCGCGGACGAGCGCTTGCTCAGGTGTCTCGCCGGCTTCTATTTTTCCGCCGGGAAACTCCCACCAGTCTTTCCAATCGCCGTATCCCCGCTGCGTGGCAAAGATGCGTCCCTCGGCGTCAAAGATGACGGCTGCAACAACTTCTATTGATTTCATCGCTTAATATTTCAGCCAGTTTATAAACTGCATCGGGTCGATGGTGAACGCCATCGGTTCTCCCACCTGCTCGCCTTGGGCGTCCAGCTGCACGTAGAACGGCTGTGCATTTGAGCCGAAACGCTCACGCTGCAGGCGGCTGTTCTCGTTGCCCTCGCTCTCGCCGTCACTGTCCTTGTCCAGACGGTCATCCACATACAGTTCGATGAACACGTAGTTCTTCAGGCGCGCCTTCACGCTGTCGTCGGCAAGTACGAACGCTTCCATCTTCCGGCAGTTGACGCAGCCGTAGCCGGTGAAGTCTATCACGACAGGCTTGCCGGTCTGACGGGCGTACGCCATGCCTTCGTCGTAGTCATAGAATACTTCCCTGCCCTCTATCTCCATCATCGGTGCAAACGCCGAAACGGCTCTGACCGGTGCGCCCCACAAGCCAGGCACAAGATAGGCGGCAAAAGCAAACGTGGGGATAATCACTATAGCGCGAATAATCTTGCGCGTCGTAGTCACCTTGCCGATGTTCCACAGCAGGTATATGCCGATTCCAGCAAAGCAGGCAATCCAGATGATCAGGAACAGCCACCTTGGCAGTATGCCCCAGCCGTACGCCATGTCAGCCACGCTGAGGAACTTCAGCGACAGTGCCAGTTCGAGGAACGCCAGCACGACTTTGAACGAGGTCATCCAGTCGCCGGACTTGGGTGCCTGTTTCATCCATTGCGGGAACATGGCAAACAGCGAGAACGGCAGCGCCAGCGCAATGGCAAAGCCCAACATGCCGATTGCCGGCGCCAGCAGGCTGTGTCCGGCAGCCTCTACGAGCAGTGTGCCGATAATCGGTCCCGTGCAAGAAAACGAGACGATGACCAGCGTGAATGCCATCAGCAGAATGCTCAGGAAGCCGCCGGTCGAACGTGCCTTGTTGTCTATCGCCGTTGACCAGGAGTCCGGCAGTGTGATTTCGAACAGCCCGAAGAACGACAGCGCAAACACCACCAGCAACAGGAAGAAGAAGATATTCACTATCGCATTGGTACTGAGGTCATTGAGCGCCGATGCGCCGAACAGGATGGTCACTAACAGTCCCAAACCCACATACAGCACAATGATACTCAACCCGTACAGGGCGGCGTTCCGCATGCCATTGTCCGTCCGCTTCAGGAAGAAGCTCACCGTCATCGGTATGATCGGCCACACGCAGGGTGTGAATATCGCCAGCAGTCCGCCCAACAAGCCGAGCAGGAATATCAGCCACAAGGACTGTGAACCGTCATTTCCACTCTCCCTCTCTTGAAGAGAGGGCTGGGGAGAGGTCTCATACTCCCACACCTCCGGCGCCGTGCACATCACATCGTTGCAACTGTTGTAACGTATAGGCACGAGGTCTGCCTTGGCGAACGTGAGGGTATACGGGCTGTCGTAAATCTCCTCGCCTATCTCCTCGTCGCCGATTGAGATAAGCGTCATGTGCCAGCCTTCCTGTATGGTGGCGGTCAGCCGCACGCTGTCGCCCGCCTCTTCCCCGCTCCATTTGACAGCCTCAACGATCTGCGCCGTCATCAGCATTGCGCAAAAGATTGCGCTGATTATACTCAGTATTCGTTTCATTGTTGTAAGGTATTCAATGTTGTGACGGACAGTTCAGCCTTATACTCAATAGCATTGCTCACTGTGAGCATCAGACGGTGGTCGCTGACATCAAAATGGTAGGTCAACTCATCGCTGTACTCTTTCGTTTCCGCCTGCAGCACATACACGTAGCCGAAGGTCTTGCCGTCTTTCAGCAGCCGGTCGATGCACAGCACGCGCTTGGCTTTGTGGTTGATGACGATGTTCCGCCAGATGACGGTAGCCTGTTGTTTCTCGCCGGATGGCGCAAACGTTGTCCGGTACACCATGACCACGCCATCCGCATCCACCTCATAATCCGGCAGCAGGGCTATCACATTGTCGCACTTGAATGTATAGACATCCGCCTGATTTGCCACCTGCGCAAAACTGTTCACCTTGAACGGCACATCCTTGCGCACATCCTCCGCAAACCGCCCGCTACTCATCGGCTGCTGCACCTTGCATGCACAGAGCATACAAATGCTTATGAGAAGTATCAATTGTTTCATTACGCTATTGAATTTATCATATTGTTCAATGTATTATTTCTCACATCCTTCCTCCCATCGCTTGCCTTCAGAGGCAGTTGTTAAGAAATTCTTAATAACTGAATTTTTCTCCAGCTCGCTTTCTTTCAACATATTAGCAATATGCATGGACATGTCTGGCACAGAGGTGTCAAAAAGTTTTGCTAGTTGATTTTGGTTTATCCATTTCTTCAAATATATATGTTGCTTTTTAATCATCGCATCGGAATTTCCGATATTCATGACATTATTCTTACATTCATTTTTGACTGAAGGAACGTGCTCCATTTCCTACGGGCATACTTCGATATTTCTCATAGAAAGATGCTATAAGGCTACTTTCAAACTCTTTTGCAC
>LXOW01343773.1_pt1 | contig 23085 bp, 21 predicted proteins | sample 1368591 | NCBI WGS metagenome assembly LXOW01 (sample SAMN04884650, study PRJNA319009) | bovine gut metagenome | isolation source: Cow rumen | host: Bos taurus | place: Italy: Legnaro (PD) | collected 2014-07-09
CAAGCCCGCCTGCGTCCTCCGCCTCGTCTGGCGCAATTTCTGCTCGGACCATTTTTCAATCTTTCTATGGGAGTTCAGTATCAATAACGAAAAAGCGGGGAGAGGCGGCTGCCTCTCCCCGTTGTCGTTGAAATATTGTGACGCAATTAGATGTGGCCGATCTCGACGGACCAGCCCTCGGGACCCTTGGCGCGGCCCCACTGGATGTCGGTGAGGGTCTTGTAGGCGTACATGGAGATATCGCCGATCTTGCCGTCGTTGATCTTCATGACCTTGTCGCCCCACTCCAGCTGACCAACGGGAGAAATGACAGCGGCGGTGCCGGTGCCGAAGACTTCCTGGAGCTTGCCTGCGTCGTAGGCGTCAGCGATCTCCTGGATGGTGATCTTCCGCTCGGTGACCTTGTAGCCCTTTTCGCGGAGAATGTGGATCATGGACTTCCGGGTGATGCCGGAGAGGATGGAGCCGTCCAGCTCGGGTGTCAGGACCTCGCCGTCCACCACGAAGAAGATGTTCATGGCGCCAACTTCGCCGATGTACTTCTTCTCGACGCCGTCCAGCCACAGGACCTGGGAATAGCCCTTCTCGTGAGCAATGGCCTGGGCCTTCATGGAGGAGGCATAGTTGCCGCCGGTCTTAGCAAAGCCGGTGCCGCCGCGGACCGCGCGGACGTAGTTCTCTTCCACGTAGATGGGAACGGGCTGCAGGCCGTTGGCATAGTAAGCGCCGGAGGGGCTCAGCAGGACGCAGTAGATGTAGTTGTCGGCTTCCTTAACGCCCAGCTTGGGCTCGTTGCCGATGACGAAGGGACGGATGTAGAGGGAAGCTTCCTTGTCCTCGGGGATCCAGTCCTTGTCCAGCATGACCAGCTCCTTCAGAGTCTCGATGCAGTAGTCCACGTCCAGCTCGGGAATGCACAGACGCTCGTTGGACTGGTTCAGACGCTTGAAGTTCTCCTCGGGCCGGAACAGGAGGATGCGGCCGTCCTCGGCGCGGTAGGCCTTCATGCCCTCAAAGGTCTCCTGGGCATAGTGGAAGACGGTGGCGGCGGGGCTCAGAGAGATGGGGCCGTAGGGGACGATGCGGGCGTCATGCCAGCCTTGGCCGCGGGTGTAGTCCATGAGCAGCATGTGGTCGGTGAAGACGGAGCCGAAGCCCAGCTTCGCGCCCTTGGCGGGCTTTTCCTTGGGGTTCTCAGTTTTGGTGATGGTAAGTCCTTTCACGATGGTTGTCTCCTTTTGTAAAAAATCTTAAAAACTATCTAATCCAACGGGATATGAAATGCCCGCATGGTATTGATGATGTGCAGGTACATGGCAGTTTTGGCACCCTCGGGGTTGCGGTCCCGCAGGTACTGCATCAGGACCCGGTGGTCGTGGAGGGTCATTTCCGAGACCTCCGGGGACTCGTTGGCCAGCATAATGCCCTGGTGGATGGCCCGGTTGAAGATGGGCAGCAGGGCGGTGATAAACTGGTTGTGGGTGGCGGAGGCGATGGAATTGTGGAATTTCTGCTCGCTCTCGTCCCAGAGCGGGTCCCGGCGCAGGATCATTTGCTCGTCCAGCTCCCCGTAGCGGAAGATGGTCTCCAGCTCCTCGTCGCTGGCCCGGAGGCAGGCGTAGTAGGCCGCCTGGGGCTCGAACATCAGCCGCATTTCGTAGAGCTCCTTGGCGGTGACGTTGGTGTTCTGTATTTTCAGCACGTCGTAGTCCGCGTGGATGCTCTTGCTCTGGGTGACGAAGGTCCCAATGCCCCGGCGGGCCTCCACAAGGCCACGGGTGGAGAGAATACGCAGGGCCTCCCGAAGGGTGGTTCGGCTGACTTGCAGCTCCTCCGCCAGCTCCGGCTCACTGGGAAGCTTGTCCCCCGGCTGAAACCGATGCTGGGCGATCATATCCGTCAGTTTGTCAGCAATCCGCACCGACAGGGCGTTGCCGGAATAAGACATGGGATACCTCCGGTGATTGGAATGAAAGAATTAAAAGATGAAAGAATGAAAGAATTGCGGTGTTTTTAATTCGTCGCGGAGCGACACCTCAATTTTTTCATGTTTTCATTCTTTCATTTTTTCATTAGAATTTCATTTCCTTCAGCTCAGCCGCGACCTCGACCTGGAAGGGGAGAAGGTCCAGAATGTCCTTCTTCACGTCCACGCCCTTGGCGACTTCCGTGAGGACCAGGCCCTTTTCGCCCAGCTGGAAGACGCAGCGCTCGGTCACGTAGGTGACCTCCTGCTTGTTCTCGTGGGCGTTTTGGGCAGAGAAGCTGAGGGCCGTCACGTGGTCAGCCAGCTTGAGGAACTTGCCTTCCTTCACGATGTGCAGGCCGTTTTCGTCGTGGGTGATCTCCAGACCGCCCGCGGAGAAGGTGGTGCAGAAGACCACCCGGTGGGTGAACTGGGTAATGTTGATGAAGCCGCCGATGCCGGAGAGCTTCTTGGGGTTGTAGTGGCCGTTGACGTTGCCGTCCTTGTCCATCTCCAGGGCGCCGATGAAGCAGATGTCCAGGCCGCCGCCGTCATAGAGATCAAACTGCTCGGCCGTGGTGCAGACCGCCTGGGTACCCATGGCGGCGCCGAAGGCCAGACCGCCCATGGGCAGGCCCTTCATGGAACCGGCCTCGACGGTCAGAGCGACCTTGGGCAGCATACCAACGCGGGCGGCTTCCACCGCCACGAACTCGGGCGCGCCAACGCCGATGTTCACCACGTCGCCTTCCTTGAGCTCCTTGGCGGCGCGGCGGGCGATGAGCTGCTTGGCCAGGTCCTTGGGGTTGGTGGAGGCGTGGCTCTTGGCGTATTCCACCAGAGTCTCGTCGTTCATGGGAACGTCGCCGGCGAACTTGGCGTCGGAGCCGGGGATGCCCTGGATCTGGGTCTGCTCCGGGGTCACGCACACGTAGTCCACCAGAACGGCGGGAATGGAGACCTCAATGGGACGGCGCGGGGTGTCCAGCACCTTCTCCACCTGGACGATGACGATGCCGCCGCGGCGCTTGGTCGCCTGGGCGATGGACAGGGGATCGCCGATGACGGGCTCGTTCTCCATGGAGATATTGCCCCGGCTGTCCACGCTGCTGGCCTTAATCAGAGCCACGTCGGGCTTGGGGGTGGCGTACTTGAGGTGACGCTTGCCGTTGATGTAGATTTCCTCAACCAGCTCCTCCTTGGAGCGCTCGTTGAGCTGATAGCCCTTGTACTTCGGGTCCACGAAGAGGTTCAGACCGGCGTCGGAGATCACGAAGTCGTGACCGGCGGCAGCCGCCCGCACCGCGTGGGACATGACGCCGAAGGGCAGGTTGTAGGCCTCCACCTGGTTGTCCAGCACCATCTGGGCGGTGACAGGCATGGAGGCGTAGTGGCTGAGATAGAGCTTCTTGACCGCGCCCAGGGTGACGATCTGCTCACAGACCGTGTTGGGCTGCCAGCCGCCCAGACCGGCGGTGCAGTAGATGGTCAGATCCTTGGGATGGCCCTCGGCCTCGAAGCGCTCGTTCAGGGCGATGGACAACTGCTCGCAGTTGTACATGCCCAGGAAGTTGTTGTAGATCAGGGTATCTCCATCCCGGATCAGCTTCACCGCCTCAGCGGCGGAAATGAATTTGGGCATGGGGTATCTCCTCCTTGTTAAGGTGATTTCACATGGGAATGGAACAGATTAGCGAGGGTTTACCTTCTGTCAGGACATGTTTGCTCCATTCTCCAAATCATATTCATAACTATCTACGCCTACGGCATTTGTGCCGTTATAGTAATAGTCCGTATAGACCAGAATGTAGGGCTTGTCCAGCTCTATATCATACTGGAAGTAGTATCTTTGACCGGACGGTTCTTTGAGAGACGAGGCGTCGGTCTCTTCCCAGGCAAGCCGAAGGGCTTCTGCCAGCTGCTCCGGCTGCTGCGGCCACTCCGATTTCCCGTTCAGTTTTCCGGAGCCTGTGGAAGCAGTGATCCCAAGCTGGCTGCTTAACGCAATTAATCGGGCTTCCGCCTCCGGGGAAATCTCCTTTGTTTGATCGTAGATCCGATCCACCAGATTGGTTTTGACGCCGGCCGCATACCGGGAGTCTGTTTCAAACCCTCCGATCACTCTGACATAGTGAATCTGATAAAGACCGAGGTTGTGATCGTGAAGATATACCCGGTAGTCCTCATCCCGATAGTCGTCCTTGATTTGCCGAATAATGTCGGAAACCTCGGCTGCAATGTCTTTTCCTGGAATCACACGGCTTCCGTCATAGGAATCCAATAAATCCACTCTCTCTCCAAACAGGTCAAAGTCCTCGGTTTCGGTCTCGGCTTCGGTCTCGGTCTCGGTCTCGGTCTCGGCTTCGGTCTCGGACTCGGCTTCGGTCACGGACTCGGCTTCGGTCTCGGACTCGGTTTCGGCCTTGGTCTCGGTTGCTATTTCGGTCTCGGTTTCGGTTTCAATGGGATTGTCCTTTTCACAGCCGGAAAGAAAAAGACAGCATGTGAAAAACGCAATCCAGAGTAAGCGAGAGATTCTTGTGTTCATAGAAATATCGGTGTTGAAACGCGAATTGCTTTCGCGGCTTCTTCAACGCAGGCAGGGGACGGCGTCTCGACGGTCCGGACATACCAGAAACATGGCAGGCTCGGGGCGTCGGGGACGCAGCCCCCTACGAATTGATTATTCGATGCAACCAGCGCCGCGCTTCAGAGCCTCGCGGTTCAGCGGAATCAGCTTGGCCTTGCGCTCGCCCAGCTTCTCCAGCAGGGCTTCCAGCACGGTCTCGATGTCCACGCACTTGGACTTGCCAATGTAGGCGCCCAGCATGATCATGTTGGAGACCTTGGGGTTGCCCAGCTCGGTGGCGATTTCGGTGCAGGGAACGTAGTAGGCGTTCACGTCGGTCCGCTTGACCTTAATGTCGATCATGGAGCTGTTGACGAAGATGGAGCCGCCGGGAACGACGGAATCCTCGAACTTCTCCAGGGAGGGACGGTTCATGACGATCAGGGAGGTGGGACGGGTCACCAGGGGAGAGTCGATCTCCTGCTCGGAGAGCATGACGGAGCAGTTGGCCGTGCCGCCGCGCATCTCAGGGCCGTAGGAGGGGATCCAGGAGGTGTTCTTGCCTTCCTTCATGCCGGCAGCCGCCAGAAGCTGGCCCATGAGCAGAACGCCCTGGCCGCCGAAGCCCGCGAAAATATTTCTTTCAACCATGACTTATACCTCCTTAAAAGTGCCCAGAGGATAGTAGGGGATCATGTTGTCCTGCAGCCAATCCATGGCCTCAGCAGGAGACTTGCCCCAGTTGGTGGGGCAGGGGGAGAGAACCTCTACCAGGGAGAAGCCCTTGCCCTCCATCTGCATCTCAAAGGCCTTCTTGATGGCGGCCTTGGTCTTGCGGATGTTGGCGGCGTTGTTCAGCGCGGTACGGGCGATGTAGGCGGAGCCGTTGATGGTGGCCAGCATTTCCGCGATGCGGATGGGCTCGCCGCAGTGCTCCTTCTGACGGCCATAGGGGGAGGTGGTGGTGACCTGACCCACCAGGGTGGTGGGAGCCATCTGGCCGCCGGTCATGCCGTAAATGGCGTTGTTGATGAAGATCGTGGTGATCTTCTCGCCGCGGTGGGCAGCGTGGACGATCTCAGCGGTGCCGATGGAGGCCAGGTCGCCGTCGCCCTGATAGGTGAAGATGTACTTGTCGGGGTGGACGCGCTTGAAGCCGGTGGCAACAGCGGGAGCGCGGCCATGAGCGGCCTCGTACATATCCACGTTCATATAGTTGTACATGAACACCGCGCAGCCAACGGGGGCCACACCGGCGCACTTCTCTTGAATCCCCAGTTCCTGAATGACCTCAGCCACCAGACGGTGCACGATGCCGTGACCGCAGCCGGGGCAGTAGTGGAACGGGACGTCCGTTAAAACGGGGGTCTTCGAAAATACAGTCTCCATACTCTTATGCCCTCCTCATGATTTCCATAACGCGATCGGCAATCTCTTCCGCGGTGGGAATGATGCTGCCGCCCTTGCCCATGAAGTCCACGGGCTTCTCGCCGTTGACGGCAAGGCGGATGTCCTCCACCATCTGGCCGTTGGAGATTTCCACGGTCAGAGCGCCCTTGACGGTGTCCTGGGCGATGACGTCATGCACGTCCTTGGTGGGGAAGGGCCACAGGGTGATGGGCCGGACCAGACCGCACTTGATGCCGTTCTCTTCCAGAATGCGGACAGCGGCCTTGCAGACACGGGCCACGGTGCCGTAGGCGCAGAGCACGAACTCCGCGCCCTCGGTCTTATACTTCTCCACCATGACTTCCTTTTCACGGATCATGTCATAGCGGGCGTTCAGACGGGTCATCAGATCGTCCAGAATCTCGGTCTCAATGTACAGAGAGTTGATGACGGCGCGGGGACGGTCACCCTTGGGGTCCCAACCCTGGCAGGCCCAGGGCTTCTCGGGCAGGGTGGGGTTGTCGTTCATCTTGAGCTCCACGGGCTCCATCATCTGGCCGATCAGACCGTCGGCGAGGATGATGACGGGGGTGCGGTAGGCGTCGGCAGTGTCGAAGGCCTTGGGCATCAGGTCGCAGGTCTCCTGGATGGAGGAGGGAGCGTAGACCACGCAGCGATAGTCGCCGTGTCCGCCGCCCTTGCAGGCCTGGAAGTAGTCGCCCTGAGAGGCCTGAATGTTGCCCAGGCCGGGGCCGCCGCGCATCATGTTGACGATGACGCAGGGAACCTCAGCGGCAGCGCAGGTGGAGATGCCTTCCTGCTTCAGGGAGATTCCGGGGGAGGAGGAAGAGGTCATCGCTCTGGCACCGGCGCCGCCAGCACCGTAGACCATGTTGATGGCCGCCAGCTCACTCTCGGCCTGCAGGAAGCAGCCGCCCACCTGGGGCAGACGCCGGGACATGTACTCGGGGATATCGTTCTGCGGGGTGATGGGGTAGCCGAAGAAGTAGCGGCAGCCCGCCTGGATTGCGGCCTCGGCAATGGCCTCGCAACCCTTCATCAGTTTTTTAGCCATACAAGTTTCCTCCTTATTTCTCGATCTCGATGGCAACGTCCGGGCAGGTCATTGCGCAGGACAGGCAGCCGATGCAGGCTTCGGGATTGGCAACCTCAACGGGGTAATAACCCTTTACGTTCAGGTGCTTCGTCTGCGCAGCCAGCACGCCCTTGGGGCACAGACGCACGCAAAGGCCGCAGCTCTTGCATACGTCTTCGTGAATGGTGACTTTAGTCATGGCATTTCCTCGCTTTCGTTTGTTTCGATAAATTGGTGGGTTCCAATGTAACGACGTGGTTCAGGGAGCAGGGATCAAGGATCAGGGATCAGGGTTCCGTAGGGGCGCACAGTGTGCGCCCGTAACGCGGACGGCAGAGTGCGGTCCCTACAGTCCCTCCGCCAGGAACTTGTCCCAGCTTCGGTGCATCATGATATCGATGGGCTGGTATTTTCCCACGTAGGCAGGGTCCAGGCCCTGGACTTTGACGTGGGCCTCGAAGGCTGCCAGGACGTCCTTGGTGCCGACGGTGCCCCAGACGGGGATACCGGTGGCCTGGGAGAGCTGCTTTGCCAGCTCGTAGCCCTGGGCCAGATGGCTGGCGTCCGTTTCCACGGACAGGTTGGCGTTGTTGACGATGCCCGTCACGTTCAGCCGGGAGACGTATTGGATCTTGGCCAGGGTGTCCATGGCGCTGTCAAAATCCGCGGCGGTGGGCCGCAGGCAGTTGACAATGAACAGGACGTTGAGCCGCTCCGGCGGGACCTGGTCGAACCGGGCCTTGTACTGGCCCAGGGCGATAGAGCCCACGTCGTCGCCGCCAATGTCAAAGATGACGTTTCCCTCTCCGGGGGAGAACGCAGAATAGACCCTGGCCGAGAGAGACATGATCTCGATCTTGTCCAGGGCAAAGGGGGGCATGATCAGCTCCACACCGGCGGGCTCCAGCACGTCGCCTCGCTCACTGGTGCGGAAGTAGGGGTTGATTACATCCAGGTCCACCAGGGTGCAGGGGCCCTCCTTGGCCTTCTCCAGGGCAAGATTGAGGGCAAGCTCGCTTTTGCCGCTGCCGAAGCTCCCCACCAGGACCCAATAAGTCTTCATCCGGACGCCTCCTTTGATGGAAGTTGTCAGACAACTGTTTGGACATGTCTAACCTCTGCTATCATTTTACCAAAATCATTTGGAAAAGTCAATGAGGAAGCTATAAAAATTTACAAATTAATATCATTATAATGTCAAAAAAGTTTGGCTTGACAATTCAGACCGGGGAGGATAAAATAAAGAGCAGTTTTTAAGAACTGCTTTTCACACGCCCACGTAGCTCAGCTGGATAGAGCGGCCGCCTCCTAAGCGGCAGGTCGGAGGTTCGAATCCTCTCGTGGGTGCCAAAATGCCGAAGGCCTCTGTTTTTAGGGCCTTCGGCATATTTGCATTTCCGGCAGAAGGCAAAACGTCTTCCGCAAAGGGTTTACGTTCTTGTGTAAAAATGCTTTTTATACNNGATTAAAGGTTTCTATGGGAGTTCAGTATTACAGCCAGTCGCCTTCCCAGGGCTGGATGCGGAGGGGCGGCTGCTCCAGCAGTGCCCGCTGGGCCTCGGTCAGGTGCTTTTTCCGGACAATCACCTCGTAGACGTACTCCCGGAAATAGGCCTCGCTGCAGACAAAGTAGCCCTTCTTGCCCACGTCCTCGCCCCAACTGTTTTCGATCTTCCAGCGGTCGGGCCTTCCGGCTTCATCGAAGTTGACGCCCACGAAGATCATGGCGTGGGTGGCGAAGCTGTCGTGGTATTCCAGCCGGTCACCTTTGGATAATTCGAAGTCCACGCCGCCCATCAGACCCGACCAGTTGACGCTGTCCTGGTCCCAGACGCCCTTGTCCCGGTCACCGTAGGCCCCCGCATCGCAGCCAAACCAGACGGGCTCTCCGTCCCGCAGCTGCTTGATCGTCAGTTCCTCCATTTCTTCCAGACTCAAGTTGAGGTTGATCACGTCCCGGTTGGCCATGGAGCCCATGTAGTGGAACACGTAGTACAGGTTCATGGGCAGACCATGCGTCGGGTGGTTGGTAACGGTGATGTAGTCGTCCAGTGTGTCGCCCACAAACTGCTCATAGAAGGCTCTGCCGGTGAGATCCCGGACGCAGTGATACTCGTTGTTCTTGTCCCGGTACTCGAAGCTGAAGCGCTTGGGAGGCTCGCCGAAGGCGATGCACTCCATGCGGTAGACCTCCTCCAGCATGGCTTCCTTCACCGGCTGGGGATCCTCTCCTGCGGCAATGACGGCCCGGAGCTTCCCGGCGTCCTTCCGCAGCAGGCTGTTGAGCAGCTTGAGGAATTTCTCGGTGTGGGTGGACTGCCAGGTCTCCGGCATGACGGAGGCGGGCACCACGCCGTATTTCTTTACCAGGTCGGCGGCCATATCCCAGTAGCCTCCATCCCCAACACCGCCCAGGATATACTCCATCATGCGGTCATTCAGAGGCTTGTGGGCGTTCTCAATGACCAGCTCCAGGAAGTTGTTGGCCTTTTCCAGCTTGTCGTAGAAGGAGAGATAGTTGGCGGAGAGCTCGAACTTGTCCAGCTCGCAGGCTTCCGAAATGCGCTCTCGGAGGATGTTCAGAACCGCGTAGAGCCAGCAGCGGCCACTCTTCTGCTGAAAGGTGACGCCGCGGGTCTTGAGCTCCAGCGTAAAATCGCCGTTTAGCTTTGCCGCGGCGGTGGGGACGAAGGCCAGCTCCTTCAGCTCCGTCTTGGCCATGGCGGCCTGGAGGGTTTTCAGCTCCCGGCGCTGGGCCTCCTGCGTACGGAAACGATCCAAAAGGGCCAATGTGATCTCTTGCATGGTAATATCCATCCTTTCTGTGTAATTTGGAATATTATAGCACATCTTGCGCGATTAGGCAATCAAGAAGCGGCTTTTTTGCCGGATACAGCGGGGAATACGCTGCGGCGGCGCCGCAAGATCCTCCGCTCACAAAACAATTCCCCATTGACATTGTGGGGAGAATGTTGTAAACTAATGTACAACATTAGATGCGAGGAGGTCATGTGATATGTTTCAGATCATGACAGATACCTCAGCCAACCTGCCTTCGGAGTTGGCCGCGCAGAGCGATATTACCGTGATCCCGTTTCCTTATTTTGTGAACGGGGCCCGGCACACCTGCCTGGATACCGAGGGCTTTGACGGCGAGACCTTTTACGGGGCCATGCGGGAGGGCGCGGACGTGACCACCTCCCAGATCAACCCCCAGAGCTATATCGACGCGATGCGTCCGGTTCTGCAGCAGGGCAGGGACATTCTCTTTGTGGGCATGTCCTCCGGCATCAGCGGGGCCTATCACAGCGCGGAGCTGGCGGCGGAGGAGCTTCTGCCGGAGTTCCCGGGGCGGAAGATCCGCCTGGTGGACACCATCGGCGCTTCCCTGGGAGAGGGGCTGCTGGTCCTGCGGGCCTACCGGGACAAGCTTGCCGGCCTGTCTCTGGACAGCATCTACGAAAAACTGATGGACCTGCGGCACCGGCTTTGCAATATCTTTACCGTGGACGATCTGAAATACCTCCGCAAGGGCGGCAGGCTTTCCAACCTCTCCTTTATCGTGGGGACCCTGCTGCAAATCAAGCCCCTGCTCAAGGGCAACGAGGAGGGAAAGATCGTGGCCTTTGCCAAGCTTCGGGGCCGAAAAAAGGCTCTGGAGGAGCTGGCCAAGCGCTATGATGAGTACGTGGTCAACGCGGAGGAGCAGACCGTCGGCATTGCCCACGCCGACTGCCCCCAGGACGCGGCCTATCTGACGGAGCTGTTGCGCCGCAACCACCCGCCCAAGGAGATCTTGACCGTGTGCTACGAGCCCGTCACCGGCTCCCACGTGGGCCCCGGCACCCTGGCCCTCTTCTTTGAGGCCCGGGAGGGCTGCCGGTCCATGTAATATGAATGACGCTGCCCCGACCCGGAAACCCGGGTCGGGGCGGTTCTTTTCTGTGTTTCAGTTCCGCGCTCTGCGCTCTGCAAGCCAGACGTACAGAGCCGAAAGCAGGAGGGTCCCACCGTAGTAGAGCAGCACGCGGGTCGCCGGGGCGGCGTTGAGACGCCGGACCAGATTGCCTACAAGCCAATGAAACAGGAACATGGGCAGGCTGAGGGCTCCGAGCAGCTTGCAGAAGCCTGTGCGGACCCTGATTCCGTGGGTGCGTCCGGTGAGCATCAGGGCAGTGATTCCCAAGAACAGGAATTCCATGAGGTTGATGCAGGGCTTGTTGCCCACGGAGAGATAGACCGCCAGCAAAACGCAGAGCGCTTCCAGCACGGTGGCGGGGAGCCGCAGGCGGGGCTTCTGTTCCAGACGCTCCCGAAGCTGTTCCGCCAGCAGGTCCGCCAGGGTGCCGACGGACAGACAGGCCAGAGCCCGAAGCAGGTCGTTTGGCCAGGCGCGGAGGGTGTTGACCCCGTTCTTCCCAAAGTAGACAATGGGAATCAGCAGGGCAGCGACCCGCCAGAACTCCCGATGGGCGGTCATGAGATAGATAGTCAGGGGCAGAACGATGAACAGGGCGGACAGGTACCAGATTGGCGCGTTCAGGGCGGTGGTCAGGCCGGAGGAGCTGAGGAAGAGAATTTCATAGAGCGCGTTTGGCAGCTTCCAGAAAAATGAGGTCCAGTTGGGTCCGCCCAGCAGGGGATAATTCTCCAGGCCGTACAGGGCCAGAACCGAGAGCAGGGCGGGCAGAAGAAACCGCCGGAATTTGTGGAAGGTATAGCGGATGGCCTCGCTGCCGCAGCGAGTCGGGTCCGCAGGGTGCAGCCGGAAGTGCCGATGGGTCAGCGCGCCGCTGAGGATGAAAAAGAAATCCACCCAGACCCAGCAGCTTTTGCACAGGTATTCGCCCTCGTAGCCCAAAACATACAGATGATGGCCCATAATCAGGGAAATCCCCAGAAAGCGCATCCAGTCCAGCTTGTGGAACCGGGGCTTATCTGTGCCGCCGGGGCGTCCGGCGTCCGGCAGAGCGCCGGACGGGGCGCTGTCCGCCGGGGTTCGGTTGTTTCGGTTCATGAAACCTCCTTCCTGTCCCGCGTCAGAGACCGCTTTTGCGGCATGGCGCGGTACTCAACTCTTTAAAAGCGCCTGCTTGTGGAATTGCAGGGTGTAAAGCTTGTAGTACATGCCCTTTTTGGCCAGCAGGGCCTGGTGGTCGCCCTGCTCCTGAATCTCGCCGTGGGCGAGGACGATGATGTTGTCCGCGTGCTGGACGGTGGACAGGCGGTGGGCCACGATCAGCATGGTGCCGATGGTCTTGATCCGCTCCAGGGAGTCCTGGATCAGCAGCTCCGTCTCCGTGTCGATGTTGGCGGTGGCCTCGTCCAGGATGATGACGGAGGGCTTGTGCAGGATGGTCCGGGCGAAGCTCAAGAGCTGCCGCTGGCCCGCGGAGAAGTTGTTGCCCCGCTCCCGGACCGGCTCGTCCAGGCCCTTTTCCAGCCGGTTGATGAAGGAGTCGGCGTTGACGTACTTGCAGGCCTCCATGATCTCCTTGTCGCTGACGCCGTCCATCCGCAGAAGGAGGTTGGAGCGAATGTCGCCGGAGAAGAGGAAGACGTCCTGGAGCATCTGGCCGAAGTGACGGCGCAGGGAGGCAATTTGAATGGTCTTGATATCCCGCCCGTCGATCAGGATCTGGCCCTTCTGAATGTCGTAGTTCCGGCAGATCAGGCTGAGGATGGTGGTCTTGCCGGAGCCGGTGGCGCCCACGAAGGCCACGGTCTGACCGGGCATGACGTGGAAGGAGACGCCCTTGAGCACCCATTCGTCCGGCTTGTAGGCAAACCACACGTCCCGGAACTCGATCTCGCCCTGGATGTCGTCCAGCTCTACCGCGCCGGGCTCGTCCACCACCTCGGGGACGATGTCCAGGATGGAGAAGATCTTCTCCGCCGAGGCGAAGGACCTTTGGAGCATGTCAAACTGCTCCGCCAGGGTCTGGATGGGGTTGAAGAACTTGTTCAGGTACATGTAGAAGCTGACCACCACGCCGGAGGTGATGGTCTGGCCAAACCAGTGCAGATCCTGAATCTTCCCCTTGGCCCCGAAGAAGAACAGGCACAGCACCGTGGAGATATAGAGCATGTAGACCATGGGCCGGAAGATGCCGAAGACCAGCATCCGGGCGTTCTTGGCCTTTCGCAGCTCCGCGCTCTTGGCCCGGAACTCCTCCATCTTCCGGTCCTCCCGGTTGAAGCTCTGGGTGATCTTGATGCCGGAGAGGTTTTCGGACAGGTAGGTGTTGATGGCCGTGGTGGCGTCGTTGACCCGGCGGTGGACCTTCCGGGAGAACTTGCGGAAGATGACCGTGAACAGCACCACGAAGGGCACGAAGCACAGCACCATCAGGGTCAGGGCGTAGTTCAGCGCCAGCATGGCCCCCAGCACGCCGAAGATCACCAGGGTGTTTTTCGCCATGGTCACCAGGACGTTGGTGAACATGAAGGAGATGGAGTTGGGGTCGTTGCTGACTCTGGTGACCAGCTTGCCCACGGGGATGTTGTTAAGCTGCTCGTGGGACAGGCTTTCAATGTGGGTGAAGGTGTCCATGCGAATCTGGGAAAGAATCTTCTGGCCCACTCGTTGCAGCAGCATGGCCTGGGCATAGGTGCAGATCAGGCTGACCACCAGAATGCCCGCGTACACGATCACATAGGAAAGAAGCTTCGACAGGGGGAAGCTGTCCTTGATCATGTCCTCGATCTTGCCGATCAGCAGGGGAGAGACCACGTCATAGGCGATGGAGAACAGCATCACCAGGAAGACCAGGACGAACTGGCCCTTGTAGGGCTTGGCGTAGCGCAGCAGTCGCCGGATGATCTCGCCGTCGGCCACATGACGTTCAAAGCCCATGGTTTTTTTCTTGTCTTTTTCCAGCAGGAAGGCCGTCAGGAATACAATGGCGAACACGCCAATGGCGGCACCCACAATCAATACGGGAAGGTACTCAGGCATGGACATTCCCTCCTTCCTCCTCTAACTTTTGCAAATCGACCATCTTCCGGTAGCCTGGGCAGGTTTCGTAGAGCTGGGCATGGGTGCCAACGGCGGTGATCCGACCGTCCTCCAGGTAGAGCAGCTTATCCATTTCCTCAATGGTGGAGATGCGGTGGGCAATCAGAATGGTGGTCTTGCCCCGGCGGGTCTGCCGCAGGTTGTTCAAAATCTCCCGCTCGGTCTTGGTGTCCACCGCAGAAACGGAATCGTCCAGAATCAGGATGGGGGCTTCCTTCATCAGAGCCCGGGCGATGGAAATGCGCTGCTTCTGACCGCCGGAGACCATGACGCCCCGCTCCCCCAGCAGGGTTTCGTAGTGATTGGAGAAGTCCCGAATGCTGTCGTCCACGCTGGCCAGCCGGGCGGCCTCCTCAATCTGGGCCTGGGTGTAGTCGTCCACCGCGAAGGCAATGTTGTTGGTGATGGTGTCGGAGAACAGGTAGTTGTCCTGGGGTACGTAGGCGCAGCCCTCCCGCAGGGAGTGGATGGTGACGGTGTTCACGTCCTGACCGTCCACGAACAGGGTCCCGTCCGGCACGTTGTAGGTCCGCAGGATCAGGTCCACCAGGGTGGTCTTGCCGCAGCCGGTCTTGCCCACCAGACCCACGTTCTCGCCCGCCTCGATGCGGAAGCTCACGTCCTTCAGCACGTCAAACTCCCCGTCCGGGTAGCGGAAGCTCAGATTTTTGAACTCGATATCGCCCCGAATTTTGCCGATGGGCTTTGCCCCGGTGGCGTCCACCACGTCGGGAACCGCGTCCAGCAGTTCCCCGATGCGCTTCAGGGAGGCTTTGCCCCGGGAGGTCATGTCGATCAGCTCCGAAACGGCCATGACCGGCCAGATCACGGCGGTGAAGTAGCCGATGAACTCCACCAGCTGGCCGGCGTTGAAGGTGCCCTTCCAGACCAGATAGCCGCCGTAGCCCAGGATGATGCAGACGACGCTCTCCACGAACATCATCACCAGCACCCGCAGCAGAACGGAGGCCTTGGTGTGGTTAATATTGGCCACCTCGTTTTCCTCGTTCAGCTTGCGGAAGGCCATCAGCTCCTTGGCCTCCTTGACGAAGGCCTTGATGACGGCGATGCCGGAGAAGCTCTCCTGGCTGAAATCGGACAGGCGGGAGAAGGCCTCCTGGCGGATGTCCCATTTTTTCATCATGTACTTGCCCACGACGGTGGCCGAGGCCAGCAGCAGGCCGGTGGGAATCAGGGACAGGGCGGTCAACTGCCAGTTCATACGGAACATCTTGGTCAGAGCCAGGGCGGAAAGAAACAGGGCGTCAAAGAACATCATAAAGCCCCAGGCGAAGCTTTCCAGCACAGACTCTAAATCGTTGGTGAACAGGCTCATGAGACTGCCTACTTTGTGAATCTGGTAGTAATTCTGGCTCAGGTGCCGGGCATTGTCAAACATCCGGTTCCGAAGGTCTTCGTCCACCCGGTGAGCCGTACCCAGAAACATGATGCGCCAAAGAAAGCGGCCTGCCACCATGGAAAAGATGATAACGAGTAGGGGAGAACAGATTTTGTTCAGAACAAAGTCCATGTCAAAGGGCAGCTTCGCCCCGTCCACTGTCACCCAGCCTTCGTTGAGACCGTTGACTACCATTTGGTAGAGATTGGGAACGATGAGCTGCAAATAGTCCACCGCTACCAGGGATGCTAGGCCGATCAGCAGAAAGTGCAGATAGCGCAGATAGTACCGATTGATATGCCGTCCGAATATCATACCGCAACACCTCTTTCTTTAGCATGCTAATTTTTCTTCGGGTATTGTATATCCAAATCGTATTTTTGTCAATAGAAAAATAAAGCCGGTTCGGTCTTTTCTTATTCGTGTCCGGGTGCTATACTATAACTAAGGTTCGAGGGTTATGATTGATCAAAATGATAAGGGGGACGAGGATTGTGAAACGAAAACTATTTGCTCTTCTGGCGGCGTGGGTCTGCCTGCTGGCGGGCTGCGGGCCAAAACCGGAGACAACAACGGGAAGCGGGGCGGAGACTGTGGCCTCTGGGTCGGCCTTGCCTGCCGTGTCTGCCCTGAACGTCTGGTGCTTTCAGGCGGGGAAGGCGGATGCGTTTCTGTTCTGGAATGAAGGAGGAGCCCTTCTGCTGGACGCGGGGGAGAGCGGCTTTGGGAAGGTCATTCTGGAAAAAATGAAGGAGCTGGGGATTGAACGGTTGGATTATCTGATCGTGACCCACTTTGACAAGGATCATGTGGGGGGCACCAAGAAAATCCTCTCCGAGATTCCGGTGGGAACCGTGTTGCAGAGCAACAGCCCCAAGGAGGGGGCGGAGGCCTACGAGAAGTACCTGGCCGCCCTGCAGACCTGTGGACTTGAGCCGGTTACGGTCCGGCAGAGAATGGAGCTTACCCTGGGGGACGTGACCTTTACCGTGGACCCGCCCGCCCGGGAGTCCTATGCCAAGGATGAAAGCAACAACTCTTCCCTGATTGTTTCCGTCACCCACGGAGAACATCGGATGCTCTTCTGCGGCGACGCGGAGGAGCTGCGCCTGGCGGAGTTTTTGGAAACGCAGCCGGGAAAGTATGACCTGGTCAAGCTGCCTCACCACGGCAGTTTCCTGGACAATCTGCCCGCTTTGCTGACGGAAACCAAACCAACCTGGGCCGTGATTACCTCTTCCCAGGAGGAGCCGGAGGCGGCAGAAACCGTGACGCTGCTGGAGGAGCGGGGAATCAGGACCCTTTTGACCCGGGACGGACCCGTGATGATCGTCAGTACGCCGGAGCGACTGACGGCGGACCATGCGGGCTGACGCTTGACAGCCGGGTGGAAAACGAGTATAATGCCCTCATCCGTTAATGAGAGGTTTAATCCATGAAGCAATTATGTAAGCGCCTTCTGAACCGGGAGACGATTCTATATCTGATTTTCGGCGTGCTGACGACCCTGGTGGACCTGGCGGTTTTTTGGGTTGGGAAAAAACTGCTGGGAGAGGCCTGGCTGCTGGCCATCAATGCCGCCGCCTTTCTTGCAGCGGCCAGCTTTGCCTATGTGACCAATAAGCTGTGGGTATTTGAGAGTAAAAGCTGGTCCCAGACGGTGCTGAAAAAAGAACTTCCCATGTTCTTTGCGGCCCGGGTGTTTTCCTTCTTGTTTACAGAGGCCGGTCTTTGGCTGGCCCGGGACGTCCTCCACGCGGGGGGCTATACCGTCTGGAATGCCGAAGCACTGAACCTGCGGATCGACGGCCTGGACCTGGCGAAAATTGTGCTTTCCGTGGTGGTTGTGATTCTGAACTACGTGTTCAGCAAGCTCATTGTGTTTCGCAAAAAGGACCCGCAGAAAGAGAAATAGCGATGTCCTTTGCAGGCTTGGAACCGGAAAAAACTGTTGCGTGCTGCACTGCCCGTACCATGCAATTGGCGATGGGCAACAAGGGACGGGGATACGGATTCTTCGCTTCGCTCAGAATGACGCACGATTGAAAAAAGCTATGAAAAGGGTGCGGAACCGGTGGAAAAGTCGGTTCCGCACCCTTTTTGTACAAAATGACAAAAAGTGAAGGTCTTGTGAAGTGTTAATAATATATTAAGTTTATATTAATTCATAACAATTGCGAATAGATAGCATATTGTGAAGGTTTTGTGAATCTAAATATGCGGATAAATAACGAATATACAAGTAATAATGCAGAATTGTTAGATTTTTACAATTGGACTGCAATATAATTAGACATAAAGACATTGAAAGAAATGGAAAAACATTCTGTACAAATGCACAAAAGAGTGCTATAATCATTTCCGGTGCACCAGACCGCTTTCTCAAAATTCGCTTAACAAAATATGGAAAAGGAGACTGTAATCAAACTATGAGTAAACAGTTTAAACGCTTGTTCGCGCTCCTGCTTGTGCTGGCAATGGTTGTTGGCCTTCTGCCCACCATGGCTGCTGCCGTAGGAAAAGCTAAGATCTCCGGCGAAACCGACGCTGCGCGCCCCTTCACTGAGGAAGTTAATGACATTCTCGATGGCGATGTTTTCGCAAAAATAGCTAAAGTTGAATCCGGCGCCGCTACCCGTATGGGCGGCATCGCCCAGATGACCGAGGCAGACTATGTACGCATTGTCCCTCAGGTTATTGATGCCATCAAAGAGTCCGAGACCTACGTTCCCGGCACCCTGCAGCAGAACGGCAACTTCCTGGTTTGGGAAACCACCACCGGCATGCCCTGCTGCTACGACCCCAGAATGGAAGCTGAACTTCACAACACCGCCAACGATCCCACTCCCGCTGAGATTGCCCGCGCCGAAGCTGAGGCTCAGGCAATGCTGGAGGATTACACCGCTGTCCGCGGCGGCAGCGCCAACTCCACCAAGATCGGTCTGATCCAGCCCTACTGGGAGTCCAGCTCCTCCTACGCTGACTCCTCCTTTACCAGCTATTCTCCTTACTACAAGACCATGTGGCAGAACCTCTACGGCGCCACCGGCGGCAGCGGCATGCGCTACTCCATGACCAACGCCACCGTTGACAACATCGCCAACACCATCGAACAGTGCGGCCTGGTCATCTTCGACTCCCACGGCACCACCGACTACTCCGGCTCCAACGGCGACTACACCTCCCGCGCCAACTGCTCCTACCTCTGCCTGACCACCAACTCCGGCGTCACCTCCGCCGACACCCAGGCCAAGACCGGCACCTACGGCACCTACTACGAGTGCCTGAAGGGCTCCGGCTACGCCTACGTCTCCGGCACCTGCATCGCCAACCACATGACCACCAACGCCCCCAACTCCCTGGTCTACATGGGCATCTGCCTGGGCATGGCCACCGACGGCATGTACAAGGGCCTGCGCAACAAGGGCGTCGAGGTCGTCTACGGCTACTCCCAGTCCGTCTCCTTCTCCGGTGAGAAGCAGTACATGCAGTCCATCCTGGGCTACGTCAAGAACGGCGACAACTTCGGTACTGCTCTGAACAAGGCGAAGAACTCCCTGGGCAAGTGGGACCCCGCCTACTCCAACTACAGCCAGTCTCAGGCTGTCGCCAACCATGTGGCGTTCCCCATCGTCGTCTCCTCTGAGGACAGCTATCCCGGCCACGGCAACGTGGACGCCGTCCAGAACGTCTACTCCACCTGGAACCTCTTCGGCGGTGGCGGCGGCTCCAATCCCGGCACCAACGTCACTGTTACCTACTCTGTACCCAGCGGCATTTCCGCGCCCGCCAGCCAGACTGTGGCTTCCGGCAGCTCCATCACCCTGCCCACCGTTGGCGCTCCCTCCGGCTACACCTTCCTGGGTTGGGTCACCTCCCCGGTGAACAACTCCACCACCCAGCCCACCACCTACACCGGCACCGTCACGGTCAACAGCAGCGTCACCCTGTACGCGCTGTACTCCTACACCTCTACGTCCGGCGGCAGCGGCACGGGCTATCAGCTCCTGCAGTCCGCTCCCTCCAACTGGGCGGGCAGCTACATCATCACCTTCGGCACCAGCACCAGCAGCCTCTATGTTCTGAAGGGCCTGTCCGGCAACAAGAGCTATGAGTCCGCTTCTGCCGGCGGCGCTGTCCTGCTGGCCAACACCGGCATGAGCTATGCTGACGGCTACCTGACCGGCGCCACCAACGCCTACGTCTTCGATATTGCCGCCTCCAGCAACAAGTACACCATCAAGAACAAGTCCACCGGCACCTACCTGGGCAGCTACAACTCCTATCTGTACAGCCGGACCTCCAACTCCTCCAGCTACTGCAGATGGACCCTGTCCATGAACAACGGCAACGTGACCGCTGCCAACAGCGCCAGCAGCCGCTATCCCTACCTGGCCTTCTCTTCCAGCAACTACTTCATGGTGAACTCCTCCGCACCCACCGGCCTGTACTTCTGGAAGCTGACCTCCACCGGCGGCACCACTACCACCTACTACACCACCTAATCAACCAAATGACAAAGAGGCCGCAGGGGAAACCCTGCGGCCTTTTTTGGTACAAAAGTCAGAGCTTGAACTCTTCTTCCGTAAACTGGGAAAAATCCTTTGGCTTGTTGCGTCGTGGAGTTCGTTTCAGGGGATCGTAGCGAAAATGACGACAGTGATCGTCCGGGGAGACAAAGCCCTTCTTTGGACAAAGCAGCTTGTCGTTGCCGGACTGACCGGAATGGGCGCAAATTTCGCAGCATTTCTCGACGTCTTTCCGAAACAGCATAATGTGCCTCCTGTTTTTTTCTCCATTATATCACAGAACCGACAGATTTCCAGTGAATTTTTGCAAACAAATGAAGCATAGGGCCAAAAGAAGGGCCAAGAGGGACTGTATTGCCTTACAGCGCAGGTAAGGCCCCATGGGCAGGCCAACCCGGGTGAGGGCCTGGGCTGCCTGCAAATGGACGCAGAGACCGCCCCAGCCGATGCATGCGGCGGCAACGGGCAGCAGGGCGGGGGAGGCCTCGCCCCGAAACAGCTCCAGCCCGCCCGTCAATTCCAGGGCGCCGCTCAGCCCTGCCTGCCAGAGAGGGGAAAGACCCGTCAGGGGAAACAGAGCCTTCAGGCAGAACAGAGCCGCCTGAAAAAAGCATACTGCCCCTGTCAGACGCAGCATGGCGAAGGCACTTTCCCCAATACACAGCGGAAGCACAGTTCCCAGGGATGGGGGCGGCTGCTTTTCGCTGTTTTTCTTGTTCATGCGGCAGCGGGACCGATTATGCCGCAGCAGACCGCAGAGCAGAACGGAGCCAAGCTGGATAAAGAACAGGGCAACCCCTGGAGCGGGGTTTTCCAGCATGGTCCCCACCGCACCCAAAAGAAAGGCTGGTCCGGCGTTGTTGCTCAGCCCCGCCAGACGGGCGGCGTCCTGCTTGGACAGGTGGCCCGCTTCGTAGGCGGAGGCGGTGAGCTGCGCTCCCAGGGGAAAGCCTCCCAGCAGACCCAGAAGCAGGGGAAGGGCGGCGTCTCCCGGCAGCCCAAACAGGGCTTGCATGGCCCGGTCTGACAACTTACCGGATTTCCCCGGGGGATGAGTTCGGATCAAACAGCCCGCCAGGACGCTGACGGGAAAGAGGGCGGGGATCAATACGGTCCTGCAGAGGGTGAACCCGGAACGCACCCCCTCCCGGGCCGCCCCGGGGAGCCAAAGAAACAAGCCGATCCCCGCCAGGGGAAGCCAAAGACGCCAAAGTGATTTCCAATTCACCGTCCTCACCTCCGGGAAAAGCCTATGCAAGTGCGCAGTCTTGCTTGCATAGACTGAACCAAGTTTTTTGCGAGGTGATCGGTTTGAAGCATGCGAGGACTGCGGCCCAGCGCATTTTGTCCAGCGTCGATTTTCCGGGAGAAATTTTGACCGGCGTTCCGGTGGTAGAGCTCAAGGGAAGCGCCGAGGCGGTGGTGCTGAACCACCGTGGCGTCATTGCCTATGACGAGAATCAGGTTCGGATCGCCTCCGCCCTGGGGCAGGTTGTGGTGGTTGGAACAGGGCTGCGCATTCGGCGGATGAACCGGGAACGCATTGTCCTGAACGGGACGATTCAGCGGGTGGAGCTGGGCCTATGCTGAAGGTGCTGCGTGAAATCGCGGAGATTGAGGTGACCGGCGCCTCCGCTCCCCTCTGCCTGAATCGGTGGACGGCGGCTGACCTGCCCTTCTGGGGCTTGAGGACGGAAACGGAATTCGTCTTTCGCTGCCGGGTCTACGGGTCCCAGTTGGAGGAGATTTGCCGGGAGGCGGGGCGGGCTTGGTGTGAGGTCCGGGTGCTTCGCCGCTTCGGCCTGCCCTGCCGGCTTCGCGGTCTGCGCCGAAGGCCGGTTCTGACGGCTGGCGTGCTGCTGGCCCTTGTAACTGCGTGGTATTTGCAAAGCTTCGTGTGGTTTCTGCGGGTGGAGGGCAACGACAGGGTGAGCGCCGAGGAGATCCTCCATGCCCTGGAGGAGGAGGGGGTCTGCTTCGGGGCCTGGGGGCCGGACCTGGACTCTGAGGACCTGAAAAACCGGATGCTGAACCGAATGCCCGCCCTGCGCTGGCTGGCGGTGAACCGGGAGGGCGGCGTGGTGACGGTCCTGGTGGCGGAGCGAGAGCGGGAGGAGCCTCCCTTGGAAACGGATGGGGTGGCCCACATGGTGGCGGCGCGTTCCGGAATCATTCGGGAAATCTCCGTCATCAACGGCTTTAGCGAATTGAAGCCCGGGGACTCCGTGCTGGCGGGGGACGTGCTGATTTCCGGCGTGGCGGAGTGGACGACCCACGTGCAGGCTACCCGGGCCAGAGGAGAGGTCTATGCGGATACCCTCCGGGTTACGGAGCCGGTTTGTCCCGCCTGTGCGCTGAAGAAAATCTACACGGGCCGCCGGGAAACCTGTGTGACCCTGATCGTGGAAAGAAAAAGAAGAAAAATTAAAGGAAACAGTAGCATTTTTGGTACGAGTTGTGATAGAATGATAGAAACGAGCACGTGGACCCTGCCAGGGGACTGGGCGCTGCCGGTGACGGTGGAGACGGTGACCCTGCTGGAATACAAGACGGAGCTCCTGCCGCTGTCTCAAGCGCAGGCGGAAGCCTTGCTGGGGGAGGAGGCCCTGCGCCTGACGCGGACACAGATGGTGGCAGGACGCATTGAGAATGGGTCCACCGCAATATACAAGACCCAGGACAGCTATCGATGCCGGGGCGTCTGGAACTGCTTGGAGCTGATTTCCAAAACCCTGCCGGTGGAGCTGTTCGGAGAGGATGAGGTAAATGGAAAAACTGATTAACGCGGAACGAATTGAACAAATCATCAGCGTGTTCGGCAATTTTGATGAGAACGTCAAGCGGATTGAGCAGACCTTCGACGTGCAGGTGACCAACCGGGGCACGGAGCTCAAGGTCTCCGGCGAGGCGGAGGCCGCCGAGAAGGCCGGGAAGGCCATCGAGGGCCTTTTGCAACTGGCTGCCAAGGGAGAGACCATCGACGAGCAGAAGGTCCGTTATCTGATCGACCTGGTCCGCACCGGCAACGAGGATCAGATCGGGGAAATGGCCAAGGACGTGGTCTGCATCACCGCCAAGGGCAAGCCCATCAAGGCCAAGACCCTGGGCCAGCAGCGCTA
>LXOW01161100.1_pt1 | contig 23073 bp, 27 predicted proteins | sample 1368591 | NCBI WGS metagenome assembly LXOW01 (sample SAMN04884650, study PRJNA319009) | bovine gut metagenome | isolation source: Cow rumen | host: Bos taurus | place: Italy: Legnaro (PD) | collected 2014-07-09
TGATATTCTTCGGTAAGACTTTTGATTGTTCGACTTTCCTCCAGATGAAGGCGAATGATTTGTTCTTTGAGCTCAGGCTCATACTTAATTTTGTTTGACATTGTAACATCTCCTTGTAGTTTGAATTATATCAAACTATCACTTGGTGTTACAACTTAATTATAGCAGGACATTTTTTTCACCAGCCTATGCCATCACTTAAAGGATAGCAATTTTTCCGGCTTACTTTAATTTTTCAATCACTTCCGCATTTGCTTTCATAGCGCTTTCTTCCATTTCCTTACGCTCGCTTAAAAGNNGTATAGGATACTAAGATCCACAACGCTACTTTTACGCAGGATATTTAATGCTCCATTCACATCAGCATTAAGGTATTTGCCAACCTTAGTTTTATACTAGTTTAGCCAGAAAACCTACTACCCTTGGGTGGTAGGTTTTCTGGCTAAACTAGTATAAAGAGAAAAGATTTATTAAGCTTATTTAAATTTCTCAATTACTTCCGCATTTGCTTTCATAGCGTTTTCTTCCATTTCCTTACGCTCGCTTAAAAGTTTTTCTCTCACTTCTTTGTGTGATGTTCCGATAATCTGAAGTGCAAGATATGCTGCATTTTTGCTTCCGTTGATTGCAACAGTTGCAACAGGAATTCCTGAAGGCATCTGAACGATCGACATCAATGCATCCATACCGTCAAGTACAGAACCTGAAAGAGGTACTCCGATTACAGGAAGTACAGTCTGTGATGCTACAACGCCTGGAAGAGCTGCTGCCATACCAGCTGCTGTGATGATAACTTCTGTTCCGTCATTGTTGCATTCTTCGATAAAACTTGACAATCCCAAGTGTGCTCTGTGGGCAGAAAGGCAACGAACATTTACCTCTACTCCGTATCCTTTTAAAATACCAACTGCCGGTTCCACTTTTGCAAGATCACTTGTAGATCCCATAATAATAGCTACTTTCATGATGATTCCTCCTAGATTAATGTTATGTACTCTTGATATTCTTTTTAAAAAAGGCTCCAAGAGTACATATGTTGTTTTAGTATCTTTCATTTTTCACTATTTGACAGTATAACACGATTCCTTGTTTTTGTCATCGACCTTATTTTTTCGTTTATGTAAGACCAAACTGTGGTTTTACTTTGTCAAATCAATATCTTCACAAGTAATACCGTCAGTACCTTTTGCTGTCTTTCTCGAAACTGTATACCATGCCAATGTTGCAGTATGATCGCTCATCTGTTCATATAAATGCAATGTAACATTATCACCATCTTCACTATCCACTTCTACAATTGGTGGTGTCTCTTTATAATGCTTTTTATAATACTTTTTTGCAAGTCTACACAATTCATCATTTGTATAACCATCCGCAGTTGAGTCACTTGAACTACCCGAATCTAAAGAAGCATCCGGCAAATCGTCAATTATTTTGCTTACTTCTTTATGTGTCTCAGGTGAAACTGAATCAATCTTTTTCCCATCAACATTCACATAAAAACCGTCATCATTCTGAGTTTCTGTATTGCTTTGAGTTTCTGTATTGCTTTGAGTTTCTGTGTTATCTTCATCTACCTCTGTACTATCTTTGCTTTCATTCGTTGAATTTCCATCATCTGATTTAGAAACACTTACTCCATCAGGCCCATTCACATTCACTGTTATACCGTCACATGATGCAAGACTTCCAATCATAATTCCACATGCCATCAATGCAAATAATTTTTTCTTTCTCATTATTATACCTCCAAGATTACAATCATTTTCATGCACAATTGTAAGACAAATCTTTTTCGATTTCAACAAATTGTAATAAAAAACGTAAAAAATGTAAAATTTAAATTTCCTAAATAGACTGAAAGAACCGCATCTGAAGTGCCATATCCTCTTCAAATCTTCCACGCAAAGTGGTAGTTACGGTTTTGGAATTCTGCTTTTTGATTCCTCTTGCTGACATACAGCTATGACAACCTTCAATTTTTACTGCCACATCTTTTGAGCCAGTAACCATGCTCATAATTTCAGCAATGTCGCTTCCAATGCGTTCCTGCAACTGCAGACGTTTTCCTACCATATCTGCAATTCTTGCAATTTTACTAAGTCCGATGACTTTTCCATTTGGAATATATGCAACGCTGACTTTCATGTCATACATTAAAGCCATATGATGCTCGCAATAGCTGAAAATATCAATGTCTTTCACCACAACTAAATCACTACTGCCTGTAGCAATATCCTGTTCAAAGGTTTTATCAAACATTGTGGCAATTTCCTCATTTGTATAACACATGCCTGCAAATACTTCTGTGTACATTCTCGCCACACGAACAGGGGTATCTTTCAGGCCCTCTCTCTCCGGATCGTCACCAAGTGCCTCCAAAATACCACGAATATGTTTTTCAATTGCTTCTGTATCTATCTTTTTTCCCATGGTTTCACCTTTCTATCTTCAAACAATCACACGCCTTTTTTCTCCGGATTCCAGATAAATTTATGAAGCTGAAGTTGCATTCTCACATCATTTAACTTATGCTCCACAAGAAAATTTACCATCACTTCCGGTTCAATGGCACCAAATACCGGGCTAAAATAAATCGCCACACGATTAAGTAACTGGTATTTATCTATCACCTTTACGGCTTTTTCCATGTCACTAACGCTTCCCACAACAAATTTCACTGTATCTTCTTTCGTCAATAACGAAAAATTGGAAAGACACATTTTCGCTTCCATACCGCTATAACCGAGCTTATAATCCATCGTAAAGGATGGTCGTTGTTTCATTTTTGCAAATGGTGTCAGGTCTACACTTCCGTTTGTTTCAATCTCCACTCTTAAAAATGGATCCGAAAGAAGCTTTTCAAGCAATTCATCCATGTGTTCTCTAAGTAGCGGCTCGCCTCCGGTGAGTGTAACATTTCTCACTCCGGTTTCATGAATGTAATCATAGATTTCATCCTCTGTCATAATTGTAAATGGTGCATCCTTTTGATTTGCCCATTTTGTATCGCAATATGCACAGTGTAAGTTACAACCTTTGAAGCGGATAAACACAGCCAGTTCTCCAGCTCTTCTCGCTTCTCCATTGATACTTACAAACTTTTCTACCACTTGAAATTGTGCCATCTCAAACCTCCTCCACATAGGAAGCACAGTTATTTGGCGTTTCGTATACGGTAACTTTCGACACCTTGTATCCTCTTTTTTTCATTTCTTCAAAGAAATGTTTTGCAAAATTTTCTGCTGTAGGACGAAACGCAACCGGTATCATTAAAAATCCTTCTTCCGACAAAGCTTCCAGTGTCTTTTCTCGCAAGGAACCAACTTCATAGATAAAACTATGATCGAAAGCATCGGTGATTTCTTTCACATCTTTTTTCACATCCGAAAAATCAACAAGCATTCCTCTCATCTGACCGTCTTCTTTTAACTTTTCACCGCAAACATCCACTAACACTCTCCAGCGGTGTCCGTGTATATTTCCACATTTTCCGTCGTATCCGGAAAGAAAATGTGCCGCATCAAAGCTATTTTCCGTAGTTAATTGAAACATATATTTTTCCTCCAAAATAAAATCAAGAAAGCATCCGCATCATCTTTCCTATAGTACAAAAAGGTGCACCCCTGCGAAATCGCAAGGTTGCACCTTAAATTCAATCTATCATCCTCTACATATATATAAGTGAGGTAGTAATTCTTTGACCATTTCTGACACGAGACTGTACTCATGCCAAAGCATAAAGCCCTAGTTTTGTTTATAGACAGGATGGTGCAATCGAACTGTCTTTTCCTTATACTTATATAAGTATAACCAATGATTGGAAAATGTCAAGTATAGTCTTTATGAAAACATCCATTTGAACATACATACTTTTTTACTACTCCTGCACGATCCGAAGCCATTTCTTTCGCACAAATCGAATAAGGAAAATTCCCCCGCGGAAACAAAGTTCCACGCACATGGCAATCCAGACTCCCGAAAGACCGTATTCTTTTGCTAACGTATAGGAAAGTGGAAGTCTCACCATCCAAAGACTTACCAGACTTAAAATACTTGGTACCAGCGTATCTCCGGCTCCCCGAAGAACACCAGCCACTACAATACTGGCTCCATACAATGGTTCTGCAAATGCCTCGATACGTAGAATAATAACACCAATTTCCTGCACTTCAGGGTCTGGGGATAAAATCCCCATCATTTCCGGTGCAAACACATACATCAACACACCTGTAAAAAACATAATGCCCATACCAAGTCCAATGGTAATCTTACCAAAGGAAAGGGCAAGTTTTTCTCTTTTGGCTCCAACGCTTTGTCCCACTAAGGTTGTGGCAGCAGAACCGATACCATATCCCGGCATATAGCAAAAACTTTCCGCCGTAATGGCAAAGGAATTGGCTACCAGTGCCACATTTCCAAGCGGTGCCACAATGACCGTTGTGGCAATTTGTGCCGCACAGACAATAAATCGTTCAAAGGCAAGAGGCAGGGAAATCTTAGCCGCCCGCACTAAATCTTCTTTTTTCATTCGATAGGCATCACTCTTTTTTAATCGAAGCATCGGTGTCCGTAAGGCTAAAATATACAACATCACGCCTACAATGATAATCTCCGACAAGGCAGTTCCCAAAGAAGCTCCCACGACTCCCAAATCTGCCCCCGGCAAATATATTTTCATATTTCCAACCACATAGTGGGCACTTGGAAAAATAAGAAGCATATTTAGTACCACGTCAAGAAAACACATGACACATTCCAAAAGCCCCGGAGCCAGCATATTTCCGCTACACTGTAACATGGAACTGGTAAGGCTGTTTAATGCAACAAAAGGAAGGGAGCAGCCATATACAAAGAAATAATTTCTGGCTAGTTTACAAGTTTCCGCTCCTCCTCCAAGCCATCCTGGAAGAAACGGACAAAGCACAACGGCAATCAACGCAAGAACTGTGGCAATGAACAGACACACAAAATAAGACTGCCATAAAATCTCCCTTGCCTTCCGGTCATTTTTCGCCCCAATATACTGCGCAAGCTGGATAGAAAATCCTGCAACCCCTGCGGTGCAAAGACTTCCAAACAACCATGTGGACGTTGCCATAAGACCAATGGCGGAAGACTCCACCGTCCCCAAATGTCCTACCATGGCTGCATCAATATATTGCATAATAATAGACGAAATCTGTGCTAAAATGGTAGGCACACTTAAATACAAAACTAAAAGGATTTTCTGCTTTACCGTAAATTCTTTTCCTTCCCGTATATAGGCAATCAACTGTTTATTCTTTTTCTCTTTTTCCATGTCACACCTTCTTTCCGGCTTCTAATTAATGCTTTTCGTTTACCAAATTTAAGTTTTACCCGCAAATCTTACACATACCTTATCTACTGACAATACTCCCCAAAACATTATCCTAGCTGCCTCTATACAAAATTCATCCTCAAAACAGACCACATATTCCCATAAGTTTTGTAACAAAATATTCAAGATAACTTAACAGAAAAATAAACATTTCCATCTTTTTCCAAATCAAATATCTGATATAATAGGAATAAGCAACATCACGTTATATGGATTTTTATTATAGCTTTTTCACAAAATCTTATATTATCAAGTTTTCAAAGCAATGTTCTCTCGGAGTCTTTTTATACAAGAATTTCGAGATAGCATTACACACTTTAGGAGGGTTTCAATCTATGATTTTATCGTCAACAGCAAAAGATTTTTTAAACAATGAAGCTAAAATCTTATTCCATGACATCTACATCACCGATGCTTTGATAAAAAAACAACAAGAACGCTATTTATCGGCAATTAAAGCTTTCGAACAAAACTTCGATGAAAGACATATATCCATTTATAATGCACCCGGAAGAAGTGAAATTTGCGGTAATCACACAGACCATCAGCACGGTACTGTACTTGCAGCATCTATCAACTTAGATACCTTGGCAATTACGGCACCAAGAGAGGATGGAGTGATTGAGATTCTATCGGAAGGATACCCAAAACTTCAGCTCACCACTGACAATCTTTCCATGGTAGAGGAAGAAAAAGGAACCACAACTTCTCTTGTAAAGGGTATACTAAACCGTCTACAGGAATTAGGCTATCATATCGGGGGATTTGCAGCCTATATCACAAGCGACGTTCCCGCTGGTGCAGGATTATCTTCTTCCGCAGCCTTTGAAGTCGTTATTGGTACAATTATTTCCGGACTTTATAACCATATGGAAATCGATTCTGTCACCATTGCACAGGTTTCCCAATACGCAGAAAATGTATACTTCGGAAAACCTTGTGGACTGATGGATCAGATGGCATGCTCTTATGGCGGACTCATTCACATTGATTTTGAAAATCCGGAAAATCCTTTGGTAACCAGAGCAAGATCTAATTTTAATCATCTTCCATACAGTCTTTGTATTGTAAACACCCGTGGTTCTCACGCAGATTTAACAGATGATTATGCCCAGATACCAAAAGACATGAAAGCCATCGCTAACTATTTCAATGCGGACTTTCTTCGTCAGGTGAATCCTACTAATTTTTTTGCAGAGATTCCAAAATTAAGAAAAGCTTGCGATGACCGGGCAATTCTTCGTGCTTTTCACTTTTTTGATGAACAGCAACGTGTGGAAATGGCAAACAAAGCATTAGAAAAAACGGATTTTAACTATTTTTTAAACTACGTGAGACAATCCGGTTTGTCCTCTTTCCAATACTTACAAAATGTGTATTCGCCAAATGATCCAACACATCAAAGTATCTCCATTGCCCTTGCAACCAGTGAGCATATTCTTAAAAATCACGGTGTATGTCGTGTCCATGGTGGAGGTTTTGCCGGTACGATACAGGCATTTGTGGAAGATGATTTTGTTTCCACCTATCAGGAAGAAATGGACCGTATCTTTGGAGACGGCTCCTGCTATGTGTTAAAAATACGCCCAAGTGGTGGTATTCAGGTAATTTAAACAGTAATCTTTACACCAAGCATGATACCTATATCTTAACGAAAGACATCTACTGATTACAGATTTTCATTACACCACCATAAAGTTAGAGTTTTCAAAAATACTGAGTCTATCCGTTATCAAAGGATAGGCTCTTTTCTTATCTTTTCTCGTGCATCTCACGAAGTCCCTCCACTTCGTCACAGATTTCTTTTAGATTGCAACTTCCACAATCCATGGTAAATCCCTCAAAAATACGATTTAGTGACTCGGTAATCTGTTCCCACTTATGAACGATTTGATTGCATGTATCAAAATCAAACATGGAACCGGTGATAAAATAAGTTTCCACCGCTTCTACTTCTGGTCGCAAGTGATACTCCTTTGCAAAACAATCCCCCACATGAGAAAAGGAAATACCTTGTTTTATGGCATCTTTTGACACTCTGGCACACTCTCTTTCCTTCACTGCAGAAATCCGAAGCATAAAACCATTGGGATATACGTGATATCTGGCAAAATCAATTTTTCGAAGCATGTCATAAACTTCATTTCCCTGTTGGTTGTCAAAAGCATCTTTCTTTAACCGTATAAGGGTAATTCTTGCATAATCACAATCCTCTGAAATGTCAGACAAGTCTTTTCCCACGAAATAACATCCATCCTTTGAAACCAATGTCTCATCCGTGGTAAACGCAAGACCGCTGATTGCATGTTTTGTTCCGCCCCCTAATTCATATGCCATATCCGAACGGAGGATTAACTCCTCCTGCTTCTTAACCTGCCATGTTTTTTCAGGATTATTAAGTTTCATCAAAACACAATTTTTCAAAAGAGTTTTAAAATCCTTTATTCCGCCCTCGTAAAGCTTCATATTTCCTCCCGTTATACTCTTATGTACTCTCGTAATCTCCTTTATACCATAATTTCGAGATTACATCGCTTTTTTCTTTTTATCCCGTCGTGCTTTTGACCAGTCATACCATTTTGTGAGAGGTTTTATCAATTTGCTTACTAATTTCATATCCAAATTGAAAAAATAAATGATAAAACTTAGTAAAAACAAACCGACAAACACAGCCAAAACAATACCTAATATTTTCAAAACAATCATTTACTTACACTTCCTTTTATTCTGGCGTATTCTGCAGCACCAAGTGCTCCCATCAACTGAGGATCCACCTTAAGATCCACCACTTTTACTTTCAATACTTTTTCGATTGCCTTCTTAAGTCCCAGATTTTTGGCACATCCTCCAGTCAATGTTACTGTATCTGTCACTCCAGCCTTTTTTGCCATAACAAAACAACGCTTTGCTACAGACAGCTGAATACCTGCAGCGATTTCCTCCATCGGCTTTCCTTCTCCCACAAGGGAAATCACTTCGCTCTCCGCAAATACCGCGCACTGTGCCGTAATAGGAATGGTATTTTTTGCAGTCATGGACAATTCAGAAAATTCATCCAGACTCATTTCAAAAGCTCTCGCCATAGACTCAAAGAAACGTCCGGTTCCTGCCGCACATTTATCATTCATGGCAAAATTAAGAACGGTACCATCGGTATCTACTGCAATACCTTTTACGTCCTGACCACCGATATCAATAATTGCCTTCACATCTGGCTCTGTCACATGTACCCCCATGGCATGGCAACTGATTTCCGATATATTTTCCTGGGCAAATGGCACTTTATTTCTACCATATCCTGTTCCCACCAGATATGCTAAATCTTTTGCCGACGCAAGATTATTTACCTGACCAACGGCTTCATCAAGGGCATCCTGAGCACTTAACACTGGATTTATGCGACTTTTCCTTATAACACTTGCAACGATATTTCCCTGTTCATCTATAATAACACATTTTGTATAGGTACTTCCCGAATCGCACCCACCATAATATTTCATTCTTTCTTCCTCCTACCAACAAAGTGAATCATCAAAATCTTCCAAAGACGGATCCAATGGTTCTTCCCGTAGAACGGTTCTCATGTAACGGTTAATCTCCATACGCATATCCTGTCTTGAGCCGTCCTGCGGACACATAAGATTGTGAGTAACCCAGATTAAATGAACTCCGTGTTTTCTTGCTTCTTCCTCAAACAAGCCGTGGTATCCCGTCATTGACTTACATCCCATATGCACATACATGATTACGATATCCGCCCGAAGCTGCTCACAATATCTCCAAAGTGCTTCCACGCCTGTCTCATATCCTCCATTGGAACGGTTTCTCATAATCATGTTTTCATAAAGATAGGCAAGGTCTAAAAGCGCCTGATCTTTATCTTCCGTATTTACCATTTCCGTAGATACGGTAGTAAGCATATCTGCCACCGGCACAATACCCCAGCAGTTTAACAACCAGATTGGAAGTGCGGTATAATATGCAGCCTGCACCCCCCATGTAATACATCTGTGACGGTGTTCTTTTGCAACCATGCGTTTTTCCTTCAATCCCTTCATGGCAAGTGCTGTCAAATGTCTGTCCATATCTAAAAATGCCTGATTTCTTCCGCCTGCTGCCTGATACACACCATATCGGTACAATGCAAGCGTCGTTCCAATCACCTGCGGATAATCGGTTTTTGCAATTTCCATCCATTCCAAAAATTCCTGCGTCTCCTGATTAAAACGGTTCATGCTTTCAAAAAATGCATCCCAGTCAAAAGTTTCCCCTGTCTGTTCTTCAATAAAATGAATGGCATTTAACACTTCTTCTGCCGCATATTCCTGCACACTTTCCTGACGGTGTCTTATAGGTACTGCCAACTGGAAGGTTGGTATTTTAAATTTTCTTGCTTCCATTCCATTTCCCATAAGACTTCCGTCACAGGTCGTGTTACACTGCACCGCACATTTTCCAATGAGTGGAAAATCATCTGCCAATACTACGCCAAGCTCTGCTGCCGGCATCGGACACACATCCGTCGGCACACCATATCCGTGGGTTTTATCGATATAATAGGTCACACCTTCCTGACACATCATGGCACTTGTATACACGGAAGGCACCTCCACCGAAAGCCAGATTAAATTTGGAAATCCACCCATAAGGGTACTCATCATATTTTCATCAAACAAAACAATCTTTTTGTTAAATTCTTCATCATTTCCAATCTCCGGATCTGCCCTGAAAATCTGTCCTAACATATCACAAATATCCGTAACGATAAGTCCCAGTGCCTCATGCGCCATGCGAAGCTGCAAATCCCGCATTCCCTCTGTATGTCGGTCCATGTAATCCGGAAGTGCCAGATAATTTATCATCCAGCGGTAACGGAAAAATCCCTTTACATTGTTTGGTTTTAAGGTAAATTTTATCAATACTTTCCAGTATCCAAGCCAACGCTTATAATCGTACCAAGTATCCTTAAATCCACGCCACTCTCTACGTCTTCTTGGCTTTTTCCCGGTATATATTTTTCCCAAAAGCTCACTGCCCAATGCTTTTCCCATGTCTTACGCCTCTCCCTTTTTTTGCTTTTCCAACTGTTTTACCTGCAGGCTTTCCACAAATGCCTGCACTCTTGTACGAAGCTGTCCTGAACTTTTTGCCACGTAAGGTCGGTCAATGGACAATACGGGATATCCGTATTCTTCTCTCATAATATGAAATGCCGAAGCACGCTCATATCCCCAGTAATCACAAAACTTAATCTGCTGATAAATAAGTCCCTGGGCTTTGTATTCTTTTGCAATTTGGTCTACATATTCCTGTCGCTCAATGATTTTTACCGTATCCATGAAACGAGGGCATTTACCCCACTGGATGTAAGTTCTGCAAATCTGCGTCAATACATCTTCCTCGTCGTTAAGCACAATTTCCTGACGTCCCGGCAAAGAGCCAAAGCAGAAACGGTCAGCCACTACCAAAGCACCTGCCTCTTCAATCATCTGAATAAGATAAGGATCATCAATCTCCGAACCTACCACAGCGACTCTGGCACCATAGGTTGCTCTTTCATCCGGCAGTCTTGTCTTTAGTTCTTCCCTTGTCTCTCTTAGTTTCTCTACCAATTTATCCTTTGGACAAACGAAAGTTGCCAGACAAAGCACTGCAAATTCATAGCCGGTAATGGTAGGATTGTCAAGTTTTCGATAATCCCCAATCTCCGTAATCAGACGGCTGATTTCATTTTGTTCTTCCACTGCCTTTCTAAGTGCATCATCAGAAATATCAATGCCATATACATTTTTTAATGGTTGTAGCAAATGTTCCTTCATCTGCTTTACGTAATGACGCAATGCAGTATCGTCGGATTTCATAGGAACATCCGCATATTCCACGAAAAATTTTTCCTTTGTACAAAGGTTCTGACGTTCTATATTTTCCACGCAACGATTCATCTGAGCACAGGCATCCGGAGCCAAAATGGCATCTAGAAACTGGTAGCCTCCTTCAATGGCTCTCTCTAAAATTGCCCTACATCCCTCGCAAAGCATACTACTCATGTAGTAAGTTCCCATTTCAATGGAACCGGTTCTTGGAGCCCTAAGTCTCACGGAAAAACATCCCGGCAAGTTTAATAATGGCTCCGGTATCTGAAAACATACGGAACCCAAAGCAAGTTTTCCTTCCTTTTGTGCTTCCCTTACTAATTCATTGTTTGCATCCTCTAAAAGTTTTTCAAAGTAATATAAATGCTTTAAATCCTTCAAAAGATTTCTCTCCTTCTAACTATCTTTTTTTATTCTAACCATNNTTTGTTGTAACTGTTCCGTTAAACCTTGTACAATTTACTAACTTCCCCGGCTTTTAAACAGATTGTAACTACAATCGGCTGTATTACATTATTTCTATCTTCTTTAACGCTTTTCTCGTTCCCTCTACCACAGTGGCAGTCTCCGGAAGATAGAAAACATTTTCCCCTTTCATATCACAGGTGGCAAGCTCTGTATCTGCCTCTATAGTAGCAAGAAGTGGGATTTCTCCTAAATCCATATACTGTGTCACGGATGCATTCGGCACACGATTGGCAATGGCACCAATCTTTTCATACATGACAAGCTCATCTGCCACTTTTTTTACAGTCTGAATCACCTGACAGCCTTTTTTGCTGGCATCGGTAATAAGCAATAAATGGCTTACCTTTTCCATAACACGGCGGTTAATCTGTTCTATTCCCGCTTCACCGTCAATAACTACATAGTCAAACTGTGCAGAAAGCATGGTAATTACTTCTTTCAGATATGCATTGATTTTACAATAGCAACCTGCCGCCTCCGGTCTTCCTATGGCGATAAAAGCGTATCCGTCCTGTTCCACAAGTGCGTCCATAATCTCATATTTTGCTTCACCCAAAAGTTCAATGGCAGATTTGGTATCTCCATTTTCCACTCTTGCAATGGCTTCTTTCCGAATGTCATCAATGGTCTTTTCCACATTTACATTTAATACTGTAGACAATCCCACTGCCGGATCCGCATCAATTGCTAAAATTCTTTTGTCCGGATACTGTTCCACCAAAAGCTTTACAATCACTGCAGCAATGGATGTTTTTCCCACGCCACCTTTTCCTGCTACTGCGATAATTTTCGTATTGTCCCTTTTTTCCATTTATTCTTTCCTCTCAATCTTTCATTTTTTTCTATCCCTAAACATTAATATACTCCCGGCTTTTCAGATTAACGTATTTTAATACGATAATCTAAAAAATTCCGAGAGTACATCACCATTTCACAAAAATCATTTAATACTATCTAAATCCACTATTTTTCATCTGACATTGAATTTGTTGGATTAAATACCATTCCACTTCTGTTTAAGGCTACTGTTCATTCATCCTGCCATAATTATTTCTGTCTAATATTAACGTTTTTTCATCTTGGTCGTAATTATTATCATTTAACACTACCGTTCTTTCATCCTGGACAAAATTATTTCCATTTAACGCTACCATTCCTTCATCCCGACCGAAAAGATTTCCATTTAACGCTACCGTTCCTTCATTCTGGACAAAATTATTTCCATTTAACGCTACCGTTCTTTCATCCTGGACAAAATTATTTCCATTTAACGCTACCGTCCTTTCATCTTGGCCGAAATCATTTCTACCTAACACTACTGTTTTTTCTTCTCCCATTTGTGTTGAATAATTCATTGAGTTTGTAGTACTGTTTGGAAAAGCTGAAGTAGTAGTATTACTCACCGCTTGATGAGTTGATTGTTCTGAATTACTTAAACATACCATATTATCATCTTCAAAAAAATTATTTCCATAAACAACTCGTTTCTTGTTCACCGGAATATTTCTATTTGGCATTCCGCTTTGCATCTGCGGCATCATTCCATTTGGCATTCCGCTTTGCATCTGCTGATACATTCCGTTTGGCATTCCGCTTTGCATCTGCTGATACATTCCGTTTGGCATTCCACTTTGCATCTGTGGCATCATTCCGTTTGGCATTCTGCCCTGCATCTGCTGATACATTCCATTTGGCATGATTCCCTGCATCTGCGGCATCATTCCACTAATAGGTACATCTTTTTTTGCACTATTGAATAGAATTAAAATTCCGATAATATCCTGGAAAATGATATATCCAAATAACAATAAAACATTACCCTCATTTTCTTCCAGCCCAAATAAAATAAAATCATATAATCCGTGAACAACCATAGGTCCAATTAACGCCAATACCAAACAGAAGGATTTCATCGTGTTGTCTCCCAGACCTTTATAGTATTTTGCCATTCCAATGAACAATCCCATTACAATTCCAAATACAATATGCCCAGGAATTGCAGTGATTGCTCTTAAGATAGCTACACTGAAAGAATTCTCATTTTGAAATATGTAAAAAAGATTTTCAACAATAGCAAATCCTGCACTTGCTGAAACTGCATATACAATTCCGTCAAAACGGTAATTGAATTCCGGATGTTTCCATACGGAAATACAGGTAACAAACAGTTTGCCTCCTTCCTCCACTAGAGCGATTATAAAAAAACATTCAATAAAACGGCTTAATGTTGGATTGGAAATATGAAGCATTGAAATTGCTACATGTTCTAACAATCCTGCTCCTAAAACAGTCAATGCTCCCAACAAACCAACAAAACCAATCAATCGGATCGGTTCTTTTTCAATACTATCTTTTTTATAAATTAAATACACTAAAAAAATTGCCGGCAAAATTGCCATTACTCCCAAAATAAAACTTCTTATTATCTCCATTATTTTCTTTCCTCCTAATCATCTTTTCTAGTTTACCATATTTTTTCCAAAAGAAAAAGCCACAGAAAAATGTTATTTCATCTTTCTATGACTCTTTTATTTTAAAAGTATTTTCCGTAGACATAGCAGAATACATGCTTTTATGTAATTCTGTTTGAATACTCTATGTTTATTCCTCTGCTCTACATGAAATAATCCATGGTGCAGGCTCTGTCTGGAACGTATGCTTTCTTGTAAGTTTTGACACAGTTAACTGCACAATCTCCGGATCACCCATTCCAAGTTTCTTGCAAATTTGTGGCATAGAAGCCGCAACGGTAAAATCGAGCGTATAAATAATAAATTCCATCTTAGGATTGAGTTTCAAAAGACAACTCATCTCCTGTTCCATACTAGCTGAAGCAACCAACATGGTAACTTCCGGAACATCCAAATCTTTCAAAGACTCCTCATCCACATGATCGATAATGGTTATATTATTCAAACCAAACTGTTCTATATTTTCCTCCATGGCTCTACGGTCATTTCCATTGTATTCCACAGCAATAATCGAAGCTTCTCCATCCATAATGGCAGACTCAATAGCAATAGACTCACCGGAAATAATGCAGGCATTTTTTCCTTCTCCCATCTGCATCTTAGAAAGAAGCACTGCACGGATTTCAGAACCAACGTAATGCACCGAACCTTTGGCAAATGACTGGTTATCCATACCAAACTTAAAGGTGGTACGTGCAGTCGGATTAAGAATTAACATACCGGCAGACGCATTGATACCGCGGTCAATCATCTCTGAAACAGAGCTTTTCTTAATTGGTCCGCTTGGGTCGCTTCCGTCATTATAAATAACGGTACAATCACCTAATCCTGCATTGTACATACGATAGAAAATATCTGCGTGTCCGGCTTCTGTAAACACTAACACGCTTCTGTGTGCCTCTACTGTCGGAATGATATTTTTATTTTTTCTAGTAATATCTAAAATCTTTACATGTTCCAAATCTACGTCCGTATTATCCGCAAAATACTGTAACCATGCAATTACCTCTTTGTTGTTAAACATTTCATTTCCCATACTAAGTCCCCCTTATGTCAGATTTAGAAAAACAAGACTTACAGCAAACGCCCCTACGTCAACTGTGTATAATCTACTTCTATTATACACCCATTCGGTAGTTATTTCCAACTGATTTTTAAACGGAAATCCTTCCGAAATCCTTCACTACTAGAATTTACTCTTTTTTTCATTTACAATAATCAAACTGTTGCAAAATATAATTCATCCAAAGAAAAACCATTTGTATCAATAGAATCACCAGAGGAATGCCCACTCTTCTCCTGCCCCCTCATCCCAATTAATTTTATTCTCTATATTTATTCCCTTTAAAACTGCTAATAAAGTCTTAAAATCATTTGGATTTCCTGTATTTGTTTCCCATAGATTGTATTTATCAGCGTACTCTGCAGCATCTAAAACAGCTTTTTCAGCATCCACATCTGATAGAAACCGGCTTTTGCCCAATGTTCCATTTTTGTGAATTAACATATCTTTATCATTATAATGTATAAATTCATTAGTTAAATTTCCCTGATTATCATAATATATTTTAGATGGTTTAAAATCACTTCCACCCTATACAGAGAATCTTTAGTTTACCTCAAATTTTATCTCCACTGTGAGTTTCATTGTAACATAGACGTTCTGAAATTATAATTAGATATGTTACATAAAAAAAGTTCAGCAAAACCGTAGTTTCACTGAACTTTTTTATCACAAAGCATAATCTCAATCTATGATTATCTTGCAGCTTTATACTGTAATTCTTCCCATCTGCGGTCAACTTCTTCCTGGAACTGTACAAGTAAGTCCTCGTTGCCCTTCTTGAATAAATGTTTAAATCTTCCCTGTGGTCTTAAGAAGTCTTCGATTGGAAGTTTCTTCTTTGGCTCGTAAGTCATCATCCACTTACCATGATCTACCTCAAACAATGGCCAGTAGCATGTATCAATTGCCAACTGACAAATCTTCATAACTTCTGCTGTATCGTATCTCCAACCTCTTGGACAAGGAGTCATGATGTTAAGGAAGCTAGCTCCTTCTGTGTAGATAGCTTTCTCTGACTTTAAGTGTAAATCCTTAAAATCACGAGTAAGTGTTGACTGTCCAACGTATGCAACATCATGCTCAGCAATAATACTTGCCAAGTCTTTTCTGTTCTGCATCTTACCGTTTGACTGTGAGCCAACTGGTGTTGTTGTAGTATCTGCATAATGTGGTGTTGCAGATGAACGCTGGATACCAGTGTTCATATAAGCACCATTATCGTAACAAACGTAAACCATGTCATGTCCACGTTCCATTGCTCCTGATAATGACTGGAAACCGATATCGTATGTACCACCATCTCCACCAAATGTAATAAATTTAAAGTTTGCATCCTTTGGCAATTTGCCACGTTTCTGCAATGCTCTATAAGCAGTTTCAACACCNNGGATACATGTAAGAAGAAACCTCCAAACATCCTGTTGCATTACCGATTACTGCATAGTCACCCTCATGGAGTGCTCTAAGAACCGCACGAACACCGATTGTAGCTCCACAACCAGCACACATACGATGTCCAGGAGCCAAACGCTCCGGTTTATTCATCACTTCTTTTAAATTGTAGCCACTCATTGCTTTCTCTCCAATCTTTCCTGCATTACTTACGTAATCCTACGTATTTATGCTGTTCTACCTTCTTACCGTTTTCAACAACATCCTCAAGTTCATTGAAAATGTCATACACTGTCTCAACCATGAAATCACGTCCGGCAAGTCCATATGTGTAGCAAACTGTCTCGATCCATACTTTTGCTCTGTAAAGACCTGCAGTTAACTCTGCTGCCAAAGGACCTCCATGTGTATTGTAACTTTCTGTACGATCCATGATTGCAACTGCTTTACAATTCTTAAGAGCAGCTGCCAACTCTTCTGCAGGGAATGGACGGAATACACGAAGTTTAATAACTCCAACCTTTTTACCCTGTGCACGAAGATCATCTACTGCCTGCTTAGCAGTACCTGCTGCAGAACCCATGATAACCATGATGTAATCTGCATCTTCTGTTTTATATTCTTCGAAGAACTCAAAACCTCTTCCGAACTGTTTCTTAAATTTCTGAGCTACTTCCACAATAACTTCTTTTGCATTTTCCATTGCCTGAGCCTGGTTGTATCTAGCTTCCATTGCATAGCAGCTAAGTGAATACGGTCCAACTGCTACTGGCTTTCCAGGATTGAGAAGGAACTCTTCCGGATGATATTCTCCAACAAATTCCTTAACGTCAGCATCCTCTTCCAATGTAATATTTTCTACCGCATGAGAAGTAATGAAACCATCCTGACAAATCATAATTGGAAGATGTACTCTAGGATCTTCTGCAATTGGATATGCCTGAATAAAGTTGTCATATGCTTCCTGATTGTTCTCTGCGTAAATCTGAATCCAACCGGTATCTCTTGCTCCCATACCATCGGAATGGTCACAGTTAATGTTGATTGGTCCGGATAATGTTCTATTTACAAGCGCCAATGCAAGTGGCATACGGTTAGAAGCTGCAATCAACAACTCCTCCCACATAAGAGCCAAACCACAAGAAGATGTTGCAGTAAGTGTTCTTGCACCTGCTGCCTCAGAACCGATGGCAGCACTCATAGCTGAATGCTCACTCTCTACTGGAATAAACTCTGTCTCGATATCTCCATTCGCAATATAAGTAGAAACCATCTGTGGTATCTCTGTGGATGGAGTAATTGGAAATGCAGGCATAACGTCTGGGTTAATTTGGCGAATTGCGTAAGCAACCGCCTCATTGCCTGACATACGATCTTTCTTTGCCATGTCTAATCTATCCTTTCTATTCTTTATCGCCTTAGGTGATTTTGTTACGGTTCAACAGCTGAACAGTAACGGGATTGTACTTTTCGGTAATCTTATGATTACACTTCCTGTCCTTCTTTCATCTCGATTGCATCAAATGGACAAACGGCTGCACATATTCCACAACCTTTGCAGTGATCATAATCAAAATCTGCACGCTTTGAATCTACTACAGGAATACTGCTGTCTGGACAAACTGGTGCACAAAGCAAACACTGCTTACATTTGTCTGCTTTAAAAATTGGTGTATTTGTTCTCCACTCACCAGTATTAAACTGCTTTGAAGTAGCTGCTGCAAACATCATCAACCCTTCTGTCATATCCTGATGAGGGCTGTGTTCATTAATTTTACTGATATCTGTTCTCATCTTATCTCTCTTTTCTATTGAAAATTTTATTTCTTTATCTTTACGCTAAACCTGCTGCCTTAAGTGCTGGCTCTAATGCATCAAATGTCATATTAAGTGCTTTCATATTTCCTTCGATTACTTCCGGTTTCTTAGCAAATTTGTGTGCATAAGAAGCTTGCATTTCTGTAATAAATTGTTCTTTTGGCATTACTTTACTTACTGCAACTGCGGCTGCAAGCATTGGTGAGTTTGGAAAGTTCTTTCCAAGGGCATCTACAGAAATCTTTCTTCCGTCTACAGTGAAAACTTTTCCTTCGTATCCTTTTAACAAAGGTTTGATTTCTTCTGCGCTCTTTGGAGTATTTACAATAATAGCTCCGTCCTTACTAAGTCCTGCTGTTACATCTACTGCAACAAGCAATGTTTCATCAACGACTACAACTAAATCAGGGTTGTAGATGTTGGAATGTACACGAATTTCATTCTGGCTAATACGGTTAAATGCTGTGATTGGCGCTCCCATACGTTCTGGACCGTATTCCGGAAAACCTTGCACGTATGCACCTGTCTTAAATGCAACGTCTGCAAGCAACAAAGCTGCAGTCTTAGCACCCTGGCCACCACGTCCGTGCCATCTGATTTCTAATCCACTACTACTCATTGTTTATCAACCTTTCTTTCGTAACGCTGTCCTTAGGGACACTTACTTATATTTTCAACAACGAATTTGCATCGCTGTCGCTCTCTGTTATGCTTCCTTCAAAATTATTCAAAAACTATCTTTTTCATAATTTCATAGTTTCTGAAGAATTGTGAAAAAATAATCAGCATTTCCATTATAGTCATTTTCTCCCAAATATACAATAGTAAATTTCTGATGTAGTCAAACATTTTAAAATCCGTTATACTTATTAAAGACTTGGAAGCTTTTTACCAACGGAAACATTACCAAAATCATGGTATAAAGCAGAATCCGAGAGAACATATAAACCGAAAGCGGGGATATTTTATGAGTATAGAAAAAGTTGCTATTGTGGGAGCCGGGGCGGTGGGTGCCTATTTTATTGCCGGCTTATCAGAAAAACTGGGAGACAACCTTTGTCTGGTTGCCAAAGGAGAGCGTAAACTTCGCTTAGAACAGCAAGGACTTATCATTAATGAAAAGAACTATGAACTTCCTGTGAAAACGCCGGAAGATGCAAAAGATGCAGACCTTATCATAGTTGCAGTAAAATACGGCGCATTACAGGGAATTTTGGAAGACTTAAAAACCATGGTCAGACCAGAAACCATCATCATAAGCCCTATGAACGGTGTTGACAGTGAAGAAATCATAGGAAATGCGGTAGGAATTGAACATTTGGTATACACCATGATTAAAATTTCCGCAGAGCGGATTGAAAATAAAATTGCTTATGATCCAAAGGTGACACCGGGCCTTTATTACGGTGCCGTAAAAGACGAAAACCAGCAACATTTCATGGTGAAAGAACTGGAAACATTGTTTGCAGACACGCCGGTAGGCATGAATTTTTGTACGGATATTTTACAAGCAATCTGGTATAAATATGCTTTAAATATCAGTAGAAATCTTCCACAGGCTATGATTGGCGTTGGATTTGGTGCCTATTTTACAAGCGAATATGTCATTCGCCTTAGTGAAATGCTCTGCGACGAAGTAGTAGCTGTGGCAAAAGCGAAAGGAATTGATATTTCCGACCGAAACAATGCCATGGGTAAAAATGTAGTCATCAATCCAAAAGCCCGTTTTTCTACCCTTCAGGATCTGGACGCCAAACGACACACGGAAATTGATATGTTTTCCGGAACTCTGATCCGTTTAGGAAAAGAACTCGGGGTTCCTACTCCATACAACGAAGTGGTATACCTGACAATCAAAGCCCTGGAAGAAAAAAATGACGGAAAAATTTGAGGTGAGTGAATATGATTACGCTAAATGATTATTTGTATTCTGGAGATACAGTTCTAAAAATATTACATATGTATATGAATGATTTACGTTCAGATGCCAAAAAAACCAAAAATGAAATTGATATGGTTCACTGTAACTTACTTTTGCAGATTATCAACCTTTTGGAACACAACGATTTCCTTACGGAGCAGTCACAAAAAATCCGGGAGTTTTACAAATTTATGGCAAAGGAATATCCATTTCTGGCGTTTACATTTAAGGGAAGAATCAAATCCCTGATCCGTGCTGAGGAAAAATTCAACGGCTACATTGTTGAGTTTGTGTATGATTACTATATGAAGCATGGCACATTTCCAACCTCCGCACAAATCAAGGAAAAGCTCATCTGCTTCCGTGACCTGATTGCTTACCGCATTGTTCTTTCCATGCCAAAATGTCACTTAAAATCAGACGAAAACCGAGATGATGTGGAGTTAAAATATTTGTACGAAATTGCAAATCTTTTGCCGGAATTTTTAGAAGAACAGGGATTTACCATTGAATCTGCCAATGGAGTCCTCAAAAGCAACAGTCCTTTGTTAAACGACAATGTAAAGCCCTATTACCGGGATTATGTTTCTGCCGGGAAAAATAAAGATTATCAGTCGTTACACATTACACTTTTGGACAATAGTGCAAGATGCTTTACAGAAGTCCAATTACGCACAAAACAGATGGATGATGTGGCAGAAATTGGTGCTGCCAATCATTTGGGATACGAGAAAAAGCAGGAACAGGACAGAACCCGACGGGATCAAATTCCATCTGGTCAGTGCATTTATTTTGATCAGGCATATGAGCGAATCAAAATGCTTCATGAGCTTGAACTTTCAACCTTGGATGTAAATATGTTTGCGGCAGTAAATAACAGCCTTATCAACGACGGATGCGGATTGTACCGTGGACGGCAAATTTTGCCTTATGAACATTTATCCAAATTTCAAAATGATTTGATTGATTGACTGCCGTCTTGATTGCTCTAGAATAGTTTCTGTGACTAATTCAAACAAAAATGGTTCTGTTCCACAATTAAGTGGTACAGAACCATTCTGTTTTATTTTTTTTATTTCTAATACAATCCAAAAGTAATGATACAATCCGCCACAAATACAACTAACAAAAGACTTCCCACGATTTTGAAAACCTTTTTCTTTGTTGAAAATTTTTGTATCGCCGGCTGTAATAAATACAACAAAAACATAGAACCAATACCAAACCGCAAACTGGATTTTAATGCAATTCTTCCCTGAAAGTTAACTTCATATCCTTCACTTGCACTATAATACCAAGGGGAATTTTTTTTTCCGTTTTCAACATATCCCCATGAAGTAGGATTAATCATATAACTGGCAATTAGCTCTACAAGAGAAGTAACTATAAATGCGGATACAAATGCCAAAATGAATTTTATGATAAATGCAAGCACCGGCGAAATGGAAGTTATTTTTTCAAGTTTCATATTACGGACAGGATTTACGGTAACCATTAATATCAACATACCAAATCCATACACCGGCAAATAAGGTCCGTATAAAACGCCACGATTTTGAAATCCGTGGTGGTTTTCAAACATAATGACAAGTACTTCATAAATCCATCCAACCATTGCTACACAAATAAAAAACATAAAATACTTTATAACCCAATCATAACTTTTTCCCAGTTTTTCTTTCATTTATTTTCCTCTCTCTACATTTTTCCATGCTTTCCGGTCAAATCTTTCACAATTTCACCTGCAATCATAAGACCTGCCACAGATGGCACAAAAGCAATACTGCCCGGTACCGGCTTTTTTACTTTGTTTTGCTCTTCGCAATCTGTTTCACAGGTTACATTTTTCTGTATCGGTGTAATTGGAATTTCCTCGGAATACACGACTTTCAGTTTTTTTATTCCGCGCTTTTTCAGTTCATGTCTCATAACTTTTGCCAGCGGACACATTTTCGTCTTATAAATATCTGACACCTTAAAAGCTCCTGCTTCCAGCTTATTTCCTGCTCCCATGGCACTGATAATCGGCACTCCTGCCTCATTACACTTCATAACAAGTGCTATTTTCGCACTGACAGTATCCACCGCATCTACGACATAATCATATTCGGCAAAAGGAAACTGATCTGCATTGTCCGGCAATAAAAAGCACTGATGTACATTGACTTGAACCTCCGGATTGATATCTAACATCCGCTCTTTCATAACATCAGTCTTATATTTTCCTATAGTTTTTCTTGTGGCTATAATCTGACGATTAAGATTTGAAAGACTTACGGTATCATTGTCTATGAGATCAAAATGTCCCACTCCACTTCGTACCAAGGCTTCACACACATATCCGCCCACTCCGCCGATACCAAACACCGCCACACGGGCGCGGCTTAATTTATCTAATGCTTCTGTTCCAAGCAGAAGCTCTGTTCTTGCATATTGTTCTGTCATGGTATTTCCTTTCTGTTTTGGTTAGATTTTCACTCAATTCCATCTACATACTCTGCAAAATAATACAACTCCATTCCTTTCGCAGTAAGTTCCTGTGCCACAAACTTTTCTGTCAATACCCCCTTAAACGATTCAATCGATAGTAGCAAGTATTTTTTCCTAAGCCTTCTCTTCATTTATGGTTTATTAAGTTTCAACATTGTTTCAACGATTTCCAAAGTATCCTCAACTGTTCTGCTGTCATCACGCAGTAAGAC
>LXOW01152526.1_pt1 | contig 23070 bp, 17 predicted proteins | sample 1368591 | NCBI WGS metagenome assembly LXOW01 (sample SAMN04884650, study PRJNA319009) | bovine gut metagenome | isolation source: Cow rumen | host: Bos taurus | place: Italy: Legnaro (PD) | collected 2014-07-09
AACGACGCCCGCGTCGAGGCCGACACCGAGATCGCCCGCCGTCAGAACGAGCTGGCCATCAAGCAGGCCGAGCTGAAGGTCGAGGCCGACACCAAGAAGGCCGAGGCCGACGCCGCCTACGAGATCCAGAAGCAGGCGCAGCAGAAGTCCATCGAGACCGCCACCGTCAACGCCCAGATCGCCCGCGCCGAGCGCGACGCCGAGCTGAAGAAGCAGAACGTCGAGGTCACCAAGCAGACCCTGGACGCGGAGATCCGCGCCAAGGCGGACGCCGAGCTCTACCGCCAGCGCCAGGAGGCCGAGGCCGATCTCTTCCGCCGTCAGAAGGACGCGGAGGCCGAGCGCTACGAGCAGGAGCAGGCCGCCCAGGCCCAGCGTATCAAGGCCGAGGCCGTGCGCTTCGCCAAGGAGCAGGAGGCCGAAGGCATCAAGGCCGTGGGCGAGGCGGAAGCTGCCGCCATCCGCGCCAAGGCTGTGGCTGAGGCCGAAGGTATTGACAGAAAGGCCGAGGCCATGAAGAAGTACGGCGAGGCCGCTGTGATTGAAATGGTCATGAACGCCCTGCCTGAGATTGCCAAGAACGTGGCCGAGCCTCTGTCCAAGGTGGACAAGATCACCATGTACGGCGAGGGCAACTCCGCCAAGCTCATCTCCGATATCGTGGGCTCCACCACCCAGATCACCGAGGGCTTTGCCTCCGGCATGGGCCTGGACATCAAGTCCCTGCTGGTAGGCGCTCTGGGCGGCAAGCTGGCCGCAGGCAAGGGCATCAACATCACCCTGCCCGAGACCAAGAGCTTCCCCGCAGAGGATACCGACGGGGAAAACTCCGAGGAATAATACCACTGTTCCAACATGGTAAGTAAAAATCGGACGGCCGGTTTGCCGGAACAAGCCGGCTGTCCACAATAAAAGAAAGGGGAAAAGATAAGTTCAACAATTTCAGCTACGACTTTAGCAGCTACAGCACACGCAGTTCCATGAGTTCGAAAATGCTCATCATCTACGCTGTTATCGCCCTCATCTTCCTGGTCGCCCAATGGCGCATTTACACCAAGGCGGGAGAACACGGGTGGGCCGTTTTGATCCCGATTTACAACATGTATGTGTTTTACAGAATCATCTGCGGCAACGGCCTCAAGATGTTCCTCATGCTCATCCCCATTTTCAACATTTATTGGGCCATCAAAACCCTGATCATGTACGCTCATGCCTACGGCAAGAGCACCGCCTTTGGCCTCCTCATGATTTTCTTCTCGCCCATCTGCACGCTCATCCTCGCCTTCGGCTCTGCCGAATACGTTGGCCCGGATATGTAATGATTGATACTGAACTCCCATAGAAACCTTTAATCTGCTCCGGCAGAAATGGTGCCATACTTCGTTNNTCGTCTGGCGCAATTCCTGCTCGGAACATTTTTCAATCTTTCTATGGGAGTTCAGTATAATTGTTTCGCTCCCATCGGGCAAAAGAAACTGTCGGTTTGCCGGCAATGATAACAGCCCCCATGACCGTTCCGACGGCCATGGGGGTTTATTACGGGCGGTATCTACGAAGGTGGCCCCGCGAATCGTGCAGCGCCGACAATGTGTCGGCCCGAGGCTCCAGGCAAAGGGACCGTGGATGGAAAGGCACCATCCACGGTCCCCTGCCAACGATTCCATCAGGAAAGGTTCAGGTGCTTCTTCGTCATGAACCAGGTCAGCAGGTAGTAGACTGTGCCGAAGAAGGTGTACTGACCCACGGAGAACCAGAGCATGGTGGAGGTGAAGGCCTCTTGCGTTCCCTGCATGCTGTCCAGGCTTCCTGTGGTTACATACTTGGTGGCAAGAATGCCAACCATCACGATGGTGGTGATGATCTGTTGGGCGAAGTACAGGACAAAGAAGAACAGCACGCTCTTGCCGGTCTTGCCGGTGGCGAAGCTGTGGCCGATGGAGATAGCCGCGGTAATCATGAGAATTGCGACCAGAATGCCCATGGCGCCGAGGGCGCCAACCTTGAGCAGCATGGCTTTCGTATCAATCCCCGCCTGCTTGAAAAGATTGCCGATGGAAACGCCAATCCCCTTGATGGAATCCACGCCCAGGGTTGCAATCCGAATGCCGCAGTAGACTGCCACAAAGGAGAGCAGCACCGCCACAAAGCTCACCAGCAGGTGGCTCAGCAGAATTGAACTGACATTGACCGGCAGGGTGTGGGTCAAATAGCCTTCGTCGCTGTGAACAGATTTGGAAAAACGGACCATCATCAGAATCATGGTGGTGACGACCATTGCGGCACAGCTCAGGAAAAACATGACAACCAGGAACACGCCCAGCACGCCGGTCACCGGGGAATCCACGGTGTCCATCATCCAGATGGAACCCCTGGCCAGAATTGCCATTACCAGCAGGCCACCCAGCAGGGGCAGCATAGACCGGGAAGCCGCATAAGATTCGTGCTTTACCAATTTCAGAAACATTTGAATTCCTCCCTGAACAGTGCGTCCACTGACATGCCCATCTCCTCGCGAATCTCGTCCACGGGGGTATGGCGAATGATGTGTCCGCCGTTAATGAATACGACCTCGTCCAAAAGCTGCTCCACGTCGGCAATCAGGTGGGTGGAGATGATAACCGCTGCGTTGGGGTCATAGTTGCCGATGATGGTGTTGAGGATGTAGTCCCGGGCGGCCGGGTCCACGCCGCCGATGGGCTCGTCCAGCAGGTAGAGCTTTGCCCGGCGGCTCATTACCAGAATCAGCTGCACCTTTTCCCGGGTGCCCTTGGACATCTGCTTGATCCGTTGGGCCTCCGCAATGTTCAGATGGTTGAGCATGGCGGCAGCCCGCTCTCGGTCAAAGTCTGGGTAAAAGTCCTGGAAAAAGTTCAAAATCTGCCGGACGCTCATCCAGTTGGCCAGATAGGTCCGCTCTGGCAGGTAGGATACTATTGCCTTGGTCTCCACGCTGGGGACCTTGCCATCAATGAGAATCTGGCCTTCCGTGGGGGTCAGCAGGCCGTTGGCCAGCTTGATCATGGTGGACTTGCCGCTGCCGTTGGGACCCAGTAGGCCCACAATCCGGCCCGGCTCAATGTTCAGGTTGACATGGTCCAGGGCCATCACGCTCCCGTACCGTTTTGTCAGGTTTTCACAGGTGAAAATTGGCATAAAGAATCATTCCTCCTCTTTTTGTTCCAGCTTTAGATGAAGCAGCTCGGCAGTCTGTGCCGAAGTAAAACCCAGCTCCCGCATGCTTTGCAGGAACCGGTCGGCCTGGATTGCCGCCAGTTCCTCCCGGACGGCGGCAATCACATCCTGGTCCTCGGTGACAAAGTGACCCGACGTCCGCTGACTGTAAATCAGGCCGCCCCGTTCCAGCTCCGTCAGGGCCTTTTGCATGGTGTTGGGGTTGACCCCCGCCTCCTGGGCGAAGACCCGCACCGAGGGGAGTCGTTCTCCCGGCGAAAGCCCACCGGAAACGATCATTCGTTCCACCCGCTCCATGACCTGGGCGTAGATCGGCGCCTCGTTGTGGAATTCCCACCGCATGGCATCGCCTCCTTCTCAATTGTGTGATTGTGTTGCTGTATTATTGTTTTACTGTGTTATTGTTATAATACAATTTTGACCGTTTGTCAAGAGGGAAAATAATACTGAACTCCCATAGAAAGATTGAAAAATGTTCCGGGCAGGAATTGCGCCAGACGAGGNNAAGTACGGCACAATTCCTGCCGGAACAGGTTAAAGATTTTTATGGGAGTTCAGTATAAAAAATTGGCCCGGCAGAAATGCCGGACCAATTCTTTTTGGAGGGGTGGAGCGCACAAAAGGCAAAAACAATACGATTACGGGATAAAATTTCGGTGCCTTTACAAGCCCTCGTTTCATGGCACCATCAGTAAAGTGCCAGTACGTACTTGCAGTAGATACGCTTCCGCAGGCTCATAACGGTCAGGCGGCTGCACTGGGTTTTGCAGACCTGCTGCATGTCGCGCAGTTCCTTATCGTCCAGCGTATACTGGCTGAACTTTGCCTTTTGGGCCAGGGCAACGGCCTCCTCCGGAATACTGCCGCCGCCCACCTTTTCCAGGCGGCGCATCTTGCGGAACAGGAGCAAAGCCTGTTCGTTGGGAGTTGCATTGGCGTAGCGGCGCTCCCAGAGCTTTTGCTTCAGCCGCCGACGCCACGCGAACAGAAGGGGAACGCAGATGATGCCCAGGAAAACATAGAGCAAGGTCAAATCCGTGTGATTCTTTGACAGGGGGTTGCCCGTGTTCGGACCGTTGCCGGATTTCGGATCAAGGGGCTCTGTGCTGGCGCTTTCAGAGGGTCTGGTGGGGCGAACAGGTTCACGGGTTTCAGAGGGACGATTCGGACGGTTGAATTCCGTGGGTTCAACAAAGGATTCTAAGGGCAGAGGCTCGGAGGTTTGCGTGATTGTGCCGGTGAATTCCGTGGCTTCTGTCGGGGTAGCCTCCACCCTGGTCCAGTGACCGTCGATCCAGACCTCCACCCAGGCGTGGGCCTGCAGATTTGTGACCCGGGTTGACTGGTTTGCTTTAACGTCGCAGACATAGCCTGAGACGTATCGGGAAGGAATCCCCAGCGCCCGGAGCAGCGCGGTGCAGGAGGAGGCGTAGTGAACACAGTAGCCCTCTGTTGCATCGTTCAGGAACCAGGTGCAAAAGTCCACTTCCTCGGGGGGCTGGACCGGATTGCGGCTGTAGGACGCGCACTCTGATACCTTCTTTGCCACGGTTTCAACGAATTCCTGCATTGCAGCGGGATCGCTTCCGTTGGGTACGCGGGAACGAGAGGCACTCTGTTTCTGCCACCAGGTCAACACGCCGGACGCGGTTTGCTCCGGAAGCTCCAGGCAGTGCTCACGGACCCACTTGTCATAACGAGGATCGGGGATCGCGGAGGGCACATCCGGGGTAAATTGCATGGAATAGTGTTTGATTTGGGTGTCGTTGCGCAGGTAGGCGTCGGAGACCGGGATGCCGCCCTCCGGCATCTGCGTCAGGTAATAGGTGGTGTAGAGCAGAGGTTCGGGCTCAATGGTTTCCACGGTAAGGGTTGCGCTGCCGGTTGGCCCGAGATACGGGAAGAAAACGTTCTCCGCCCAAGTCTCCGTGTTGTCCTGAGACCAGATCGTGCCGTCAAAGCCAGTGTAGCTGGAGCCGCAAAGATAGAGGTAGGAGTCCTCTGAGGAGACGACGGAGAACACAGGGTAGGGGCTGTTGGGTAAGGAGCCGAGATTGGACAGGTCTACCGTGCTTGGATTGCCTGTGAGACCGGCCTTGACGTTGCCCTGGTTGTCCCATTCCTGCTTCCAGTGATCCATTTTTTGGGCAAGCTCATCCCAGGAAATGGGGGGAGAGTAGGTATCCTGGGGAAAGAGCAGATTCAACAGGACCAACACGAGCACGGACAGCAGCGCTGCAACCCAAATGGCCTTGCCCCGTTCACCTGTCTCGCGACGGCGGGCGGATTGGCTGAAGGCCTGGGTAAGCACGGAGAAAATGGCAAACAGCAAGGGCGGGGTGTCCGGCGGTGTGTCGGTCAGCACGTAGCAGGGGCCAATGCAGATCAGCAGCGCCAGAGCGGCCGGTGTGGTCCGCTTCCAAACGCGGACGGCCAGACAGCAGAGAAATGCTTCCAGAACCGTGAGGAACAGCAGGGCCGTGCCAACGGTCTCTTTGGTGGTGGATTCTTTGGGAATGTAGTCGACGAAAAAGTGATAGCCCTTGGCATAGGTGGAGGAAAGAACACCCCAGAGGTTGCGGAAGCTTTCAATCAATTCCACCCGGAACAGATAAGCGGGAATTAGCAGTGCGGCCAAGAGCAGGGGAACTGTCAGCCGATCCTGCTTTTTATGGCCCAAACAGATGGAAAAAATGGCAATGGAGCCAAGAGCAACGTACAACAGCTCGATAGAGGTAGGCAGATCAAAAGCGGTGGTCAAGCAGAACACGGAGCCCAAGACTCCCGGTACGATCAACAGCCAGTCCAGAATCAGCGTAGTGAGAGCGGAACGGTGCTTCATCAGGAAAGCCCCCTCTCTAAGCCAACGGGGCAGATACGCTCCGCACGCAGGGGCAGAGGCCATGGCAGATCCTTGGTGTCTGCGGGGGCAAGACAAATGGAACGCAACACAGACAAAATATCTTCCTCTGTGTGCACGTCCTGAAATCGAACGTTGGCCCCTTCCATCCATGCGATCTGATGGGACACCTCGTGATCCAGAAGCCAGTGGGAAAGATAACGAAGATTGCCCAGGTTAATGGAACGGCTGTGCGCGTTGTGAGGGGTTCGCAGGGCGAGAACAACGCGATGCTGCACAGGCTCCAGAGCCTCGCGTACCACCAGCTCATCGGATTTCAGAGAGAGCTTCCAATGAATGTCCTTCACCGGGTCACCGGGGCGGTAGGGCCGATGGTCGTGCAACTCGGAGTAACCGCCGCCGGGTTTTGCCTTCAGCTCCTGCTGAAGGAGGTGGAGTAACTGCGGCATGGGATCGGGCTGTCGCTCCGGGGGCAGGATTGCCATTGGGGCCATCTTCGGCAGCCGCATCGGCAGACGAAACAGACCCAGGGTATCATAGACCCTGCCTTTGCGGAATTCCGGCACCAGGTAGCCGCAGGTTTCCGTGGGTAAGCTTAACACGCCCTCCTCCCGGGAGAGGTGGCTGAGGTAACGAATATCCCGCTCCTGGTCGTTGGTGCGCAAATTCAGGCAGATTTGCACATCCGGCATGGGCAAAAGACGCCAGGAACGCATCTGTATGTGGAGAGAGGCGTTCTCTCCTTGGTTCACCGTCTCCGCCATTGTGGCTTGGAGACGGCTGGAAAGCATGGCCGGCAGGGAGATCAGCAGAGTCAGGAGCGGCAGAATGGCCACCAAGAACAGCAGCAGCCAGGAAATCCATATGCCGCTGGCAAAGTAGAATACCAGACTCAGGATCAGCAGGGCCAGGTATAGCAGACGGTTGATCACCATGGGCTTACACGCTGGGCGCTTGAACTCTGTCCATCAGAACAGAGAGGATCTTCTCGGGCTGGACCCCCTGGGCCTGAGCGTCTGCGGAGAGGATAATCCGGTGGGCAATGGTGCCGACAAAGACGGTTTTCACGTCGTCGGGCAGCACGTAGTCCCGTCCGTTCAGGAAGGCAGCGGCCTTTGCCATTGCTACCACGGCCAGGGTGGCGCGGGGGCTAGCGCCGCGGAGAATCTGCTGGTTATGGCGAGTCCGATTGATTAGGGTAACCACGTAGTCGATCACAGTGTCCTTGACGTAAACCTGGCTGACGGTGTCCTGCATGGCGGAAAGCTCTGTGCGGTTCACTACCTGTTCCACCTGATCCAGGGGGTTGACGCCGCCCTGGCGCGCCATAACCATGTCAACCTCATCTGATGCGTTGGGATAGCCAACGGACAGCCGAACTGTAAAGCGGTCCATCTGGGAATCTGGCAGAAGCTGCGTACCTGCCGCGCCGGTGGGGTTCTGGGTGGCAATGACGGTAAACGGCCGGGGCAGCGGATGGGTGACGCCGTCCACCGTGACCTGGCCTTCCTCCATGGCCTCCAGCAGAGCGGACTGGGTGCGGGAGGTAGCCCGGTTCAGTTCGTCTGCCAGGAAGAGGTTGCAGAGAATCGCACCCTTTTGGTAGACCATCTTGCCGGTCTGCTTGTCGTAGACAGAGTAGCCTGTGATGTCAGAGGGAAGAACGTCGGGGTTGAACTGCACACGTCCATAGTCCAACCCCAAGGCCCGGGAAAAGGCCAACGCAATTGTGGTCTTGCCCACCCCGGGAATGTCCTCCAGCAAAACATTGCCGTCGGCCAGAATGGTCATCAGAATCCAAATCAAAATTTGATCCTTGCCCTGAACTGCCTTCCGCAGTTCGGTGAGAGTTCTCTGCATAATGTTCATGTTCATCTCTCCATATTCTCTAAATGTTAAAATGTTGGTGTTAGTTGCAATTTGAGGACCTGGTTGCTTGAATTCGCTCGATGGGTTGATTGTACCGGGCAATAGGCACCAGGCATCAGGCATCAGGCATCAGACACCGCCTGAAAACTTGTGCTGAAAAAACTGCGTCTCCCGTAAGAAAACAATTTCGAATTTCCGTAAAAGTTTGCCGAACTGGAATACAAAACGGGGTCGAACGGGGTGCAAAGTCAATCATCGAAGTGATTTGGAGCGGTACCTGGTGCCTGATGCCTGGTCACTGATGCATTTTGCACATAAGTCCTTATTTCTCTACTAACGCCTTTATATATATGTCACGCCGAAGAGCAAATTGACAGGTGACGATGGGGACGTGACAATTTGTGGGATCCTTCCAATTTCCATTTGAAGGATTTCAATTCTTATCCCGAAGGGATACTTCTAATTGTCAACTGTCCCCTGTCAATTGTCAATTGTTAATTGCATGTCAACGCTGAGATTACCTATGAATGAAACGATTTCTTTGCTTGACCTGTTTCCCGGCCTGGAGTTGGGGGACGAGGCTAATGCGCTGTTACAACAGAATACGATAGAAGATGTGGATCTCCGGATTAAGGAACGGGAGGTCTCTCTTGTGGTTCGCAGCAGGGCTTATCTGCCCCTGCCCCTGCTGGCCCGGGTGGAGCAGCAGATTCGGTCCGGTTATGAACTGCGAAGCGTTCGCCTGGAGCCCCGCTATGACGCCGAGCTGCTGGGGCAGATGGACTTTTCCGACGTGACCGGTATTTTAGCGGGATTCTATCCCTTGGCCCCGGCTACCTTGGCGGGCTGCCGCTGGGAGACGGAGGGCGCTGTCCTTCACGCCCATTTGATCGGAAATGGCCTCGCGGACTTAAAGCCCCACCTTCGCCATGCGGAGGACTGGCTTTCCACCTGTTTTGAAACACCTGTTCACATTGAACTTCACGGGGGGAAAGAATTGACGGCTGAGGAGCTCTTTGCCGAGACGGAGCGGATTCGGCAGGAGGCCGAGGCCCATTGCCCCGCGGTGGAGGCGCGTCCTGCCGCCGCCGAGGCTGCCCCCAAGGCGCAGAGCTCCGCCCAGGGCCAGACGCCCGGCCTGATCTTCGGCAAGCCCAATTTCCAGGACCCCATCCCCATGCGGGATTTACAGGTGGACATGTTCAAGGTCTGTGTAGAGGGCGAGGTCTTTGCCGTAAACCACAAGGAGCTGCCCAAGGCCAAGGCCTGGGTGGTCAGCTTCTACATGACGGACCACACCGGCTCCGTCTGCGTCAACCAGTACATGGAGGAGGCTAAGGCCAAGCCCATCCTGGAGGCCATTCACGAGCCCAATCCCAAAAAGCACAAGCCGGGCAGCTATATTCGGGTCTTTGGCAAGGTCACCGTCAGCCGCTACGATAACGAGCTGGTGCTTCAGCCCTTTTCCATTCAGGAGGCCAAGCGCCCAGTGCGGAAGGATACCGCTCCGGAAAAGCGGGTGGAGCTCCATCTGCACACCAAAATGTCCGCCATGGACGCCATTACCGTCACGGCGGACGCCATCGCCCAGGCGGCAAAATGGGGCCACCGGGCGGTTGCCATCACGGACCACGGCGTGACCCACTCCTTCACCGACGCCCTGGCCAATTCCAAGACCAATATTGCCGGGACGGAGTCGCCCATCAAGATTCTCTATGGCTGTGAGGGCTATTTTATCAACGACGTGGACACGGACGCCACCCTGGAATCCACCAAGACCTACCGCACCTGTGTTTACGGGGACGCGGATGCGCCCCTGGATGGGGAATTCGTGGCCTTCGACGTGGAGGCCACGGGCCTGTCCGCCGAACGGGACCGCCTTATTGAAATTGGCGCGGCCCGGATGCGTGGCGAAGAGATTCTGGAGAAATTCAATACCTTTGTGGACCCGGAACGGCTGCTGTCCAATACCATTGTGGAGCTCACCGGTATTACCGACGAGATGCTGGTGGGAGCCCCTTCGGAGCGGGAGGCCATCACCGCCTTTTTGGATTTCTGTGGGGACCTGCCTCTTGTGGCCCACAATGCGAACTATGATCTGAGCATGATGAAGGCAGCTTGCCGCCGCCTCAATCTGCCTTTCCATCCCACCTGTGTGGATACCCTGGGACTGGCCTATGACCTGCTGCCCCAGTTTACCAAACGAAAGCTGGATGTGCTGGCGGAGTATTTTGAACTGCCGGATTTCGCCCATCATCGCGCCACTGACGACGCAGTCACCTGCGGCCTGCTCTATGACCGCTTTTCCCGGATGCTGCTGGACCGGGGGGTAGACCGACTCCAAGCCGTGAATCAGGCGGCGGAGACCATGGACTTTGGCTCCCACCCCACCCCCAAGGACCAGCGCATTCACCATATCATTCTCTTTGCAAAAAACTCTCTGGGCCTCCGGAACCTGTATCGGCTGGTATCCTTCTCCAACCTCTATTACTTCCATACCCGCCGGGGCGGAAACGGCGCGCCGGTGATTCCCAAGTCTGAGCTCATGCGCTGGCGGGAGGGGATCATCATCGGCTCCGCCTGTGAGGCGGGGGAGCTGTTCACCGCCATTGTGCAGAAGAAGCCCTGGGAGGAGCTGAAAGCGATCGGGGACTTCTACGACTATTTGGAGGTTCAGCCCCTGGCCAACAACCGCTTCATGCTGCAAAACGGCCTGGCGGAATCCGAGGAGGAGCTGCGGGACTTCAACCGCACGGTGGTTCGCCTGGGCGAGGAACTGGGAAAGCCCGTCTGCGCCACCGGCGACGTCCACTTCCTGAACCCGGAGGACGAGGTCTTCCGCCGCATTCTCCTGGCCTCCAAGGGCTTCGACGACTGCGACCGGCCCAACCCCCTCTATTTCCGCACCACCGACGAGATGCTGGAGGAGTTCTCCTACCTGGGGGAGGAAAAGGCCTATGAGATCGTGGTGAAGAACACCAACCTGATTGCCGATATGTGCGACTGGGTCCGGCCCATGCCCCACAACCTCTACGCCCCCAAGATCGAAAACTCCGTGGAGGACCTGAAATCTCTGGTCTACGGCAAGCTCCACCGGCTCTACGGGGAAAACCCGCCGGAACTGATCACCAAGCGGGTGGAGACGGAGCTGGGCGACATTATCAACTGCCACTATGACGTGATCTATATTTCCGCCCAGAAGCTGGTGCTGAACTCTCTGGAGCACGGCTATCTGGTGGGCTCCCGGGGCTCCGTGGGCTCCTCCCTGGTGGCCTTTCTCTCGGGCATCACGGAGGTCAACTCCCTGCCGCCCCACTACCGCTGCCCCAACCCGGACTGCAAGTACACTACCTTCGAGGTCCCGGTGGGCTGCAACTGCGGCGCGGACCTGCCGGACGCGGTCTGCCCCAAGTGCGGGACGGCCTTCGAGAAGGACGGCTTCGCCATCCCCTTTGAGACCTTCCTGGGCTTCGGCGGCGACAAGGTGCCGGATATCGACCTGAACTTCTCCGGCGAGTACCAGGCCAAGGCCCACGCCTACTGCGTGGAAATGTTCGGCAAATCCCACGTCTTCCGGGCCGGCACCATCGGCGGCGTGGCGGACAAGACCGCCTTCGGCTACGTGAAAAAATACCTGTCCGAGCGGGGCTTGAAGGCCAGCCGCGCCGAGGAGACCCGGCTTGCCATGGGCTGCGTGGGCGTCAAGCGCACCACGGGCCAGCACCCCGGCGGCCTGGTGGTCATCCCCCAGGAGAACCAGATCTGGGACTTCTGCCCGGTCCAGCACCCGGCGGACGACCACGAATCCGAGTGGATCACCACCCATTTTGACTACCACCCCATGGAGGAAAACCTGCTGAAGCTGGATATGCTGGGCCACGACGACCCCACCATGATCCGCATGCTCCAGGATATGACCGGGGTGGACCCCCAGAAGATCCCCCTGGACGACAAGGACACCATGTCCATCTTCACCTCCTCCAAGGTCCTTGGCTTCGAGGACGATCCCATCCTGGGCGAGACCGGAGCCGTGGGCATTCCCGAGTTCGGCACCGGCTTCACCCGGGGCATGCTCAAGGAGACCCAGCCCACCCAGTTTGACGTCCTGATCCGGCTCTCCGGCTTCTCCCACGGCACCGACGTCTGGCTGGGCAACGCCCGGGATCTGATCCTCTCCAAGACCGCCACCGTCTCCCAGGCCATCGGCTGCCGCGACGACATCATGAACTATCTGATCCAGTGCGGCATGCCGGACAAGCGCTCCTTCAAGATCATGGAGGCGGTCCGAAAGGGGAGAGGCCTTCCCGATGGGGCGGAGGAGGAAATGAAGGCCGCCGGCGTGCCGGACTGGTACATCGGCTCCTGCAAGAAGATCAAGTATCTCTTCCCCAAGGCCCACGCCGCGGCCTACGTGATGATGGCCTTCCGGATCGCCTGGTTCAAGGTCCACGAGCCCCTGGCCTTCTACGCGGCCTACTTCTACCGCCGCAGCCAGAAGGGCGGCTTCGACGCCTCCATCATGTGCAAGGGCAAGGAGGAATGCGTGGCCGCTATGGAGGGCCTACAGGCCATGGAAAACCGCACGGATAAGGACGATCAGCTTCTCACCACCCTGGAGGCCGTCTATGAGTTTTATCTGCGCGGCTTCGAATTCCTGCCTGTGTCCATTTACGAGTCCGACGCGGTGAAGTTCCTGCCCAAGGACGGCAAGCTTCTGCCCCCCTTCGTGGCCATCTCCGGCCTGGGTGAGAACGCGGCCAAGGACATTGCTGAGGGCCGCCGCGGTAAGACCTTTATCTCCATTGAGGAATTTTCCGCTGCCTGCCCCAAGGTTTCTCAGACCCATATTGAGACCCTGCGGGAGGCGGGCGCGTTTGGAGATATGCCGACAACCAGTCAGGTCAGTATGTTTGAGATGTGATAGACCGAAACTTGTGGAGGACAGAACTTGAAACAAATATTTGAATCGGATCGGATCAGCTTTGTTGAAATATCGGAGCTTTTGACAAATGATTATCTCACAATGGTGAATGACTACGAAAACGTCAACAGGTTTACGTCGAAAAAGGGCCTGCAGTTTACTGAGGAAGACGAGATTGCGTGGATACGGAAAAAGCTTGAAGAAAAAACGATAATCTTTTCGATGATTGAGAAGAAAACCGGCGCATTTATCGGAAATACCGAACTGATGGACGTCAGCGATTCGGTGAAAGAACTCGGAATTGCCATAACCGCGAAAAAGCAGAATATGGGGTACGGAACCGAAGCTGTCCGCGCTGTGGTGAATTTCGGGATAGAACAATTAGGATTACAGAAAATCACATTGAGGGCCAAGCTTGAAAACGGAAGAGCAATCCACGTCTATCAAAAGTGCGGTTTTACGGAATTCGATCGAACCGACGGACACATTTATATGGAAATATCGCGGAAATAATACCTTACAAAGGACGAAAGGAGCAACACTATGCAACAGCTTGAAAAGCAATTTCATATCCACTGCGTGGAAGGAGACGTGGGCCGATATGTGATTCTGCCCGGAGACCCGGGCCGCTGCGCTTCCATTGCCGCCCTCTTTGACGACGCCCATCACGTGGGCCAGAACCGGGAATACAACATCTACACCGGCTATCTGCTGGGGGAGAAGGTTTCCGTCTGCTCCACCGGCATCGGCGGTCCCTCCGCTTCCATTGCCATGGAGGAGCTCCACAACATCGGCGCGGATACCTTTATCCGCACCGGCACCTGCGGCGGCATCAACCTCAAGGTCAAGTCCGGCGATATCGTAGTGGCCACCGGCGCCATCCGCTTTGAGCATACCTCCATGGAATACGCCCCCATCGAGTATCCCGCTGTGGCCAATCTGGACATCACCATCGCCCTGCGGGACGCCGCCCTGGCCATGGGCAAGACCACCCACGTGGGCGTGGTCCAGTGCAAGGACGCCTTCTACGGCCAGCACAGCCCCCACAAGATGCCCGTCTCCTACGAGCTGCTGAACAAGTGGGAGGCCTGGAAGCGCCTGGGCGTTCTGGCCTCCGAGATGGAGTCCGCGGCCCTCTTCGTGGTGGCCGACGCCCTGGGCGTCCGCTGCGGCTCCTGCTTCCACGTGATTTGGAACCAGGAGCGGGAGGCTGCTGGTTTGGATCAGACTATGAATGAAGATACCTCCGCTTCCGTCCGGGTTTCCGTGGAGGCGCTCAAGCGCATCATCGCCCAGGATAAGGGCCTTTGAAACTGCCACCCGGGGCAGAGCTTTCACATAAAGGAGACAAACAAGATCCATGAGTAATCAAAACGAATCCTCGGAGATCAAGCAGCCGAAAGCAACCGCTTCCCGCAAGGCTTGGATAGCCCGGCTGGTGCTGTTTTGCGGTATTAGCGTTTATTTGGAATTCTTTCTGCATCTCTTCCTTTTTTCCGGGCTGAACAGCCATATCATCTATCCCATCCTGTTTGGCATGATGACCGGTGTCCTGACTGCCACGCTGGTGTCCCTTCTACCCAAGGTGGGACAGCGGATTGCCGCAATGGTGCTGGTGCTGCTGCAATGCGCCCTGGCCGATACCCAGCTTATCTACCATGCCGTCTTCGGCAACCTGATGCCCGTCAGTCAGGTGACTATGGGCGGGGGAGTGGTCACAGATTTTCTGGACCAGACTCTTTACGCCATTCGGCAGAATATTCTGCCCTTCCTGGCCCTGCTTCTGCCCCTGCCGGGGCTGGTGGTTCTCATGGTTCTGAAACGGCTGAAAACCAGAATCAGTTGGAAGCAGGCTGCCATGGGTCCCGTATTCCTGATTCTGCTGGCTGGAGCGACGATTGTTCTGATGCGGCACGTCTGCGGCCACCCGGTTTCCGTGTGGCGTCTCTTCCGGGATGCGGGGACCTCCACAGATCAGAGCTATCTGAACTTAGGCATGACGGCTACCACCGCCCAGGAGCTTCGTTATCTGGTTTTCGGGGGTCAGACGGAAGGGAACAACGAATTCAGCCAGCCCGGCGGCGCTGTGGAGAATTATGACCCGGACAAGTGGAACGTTCTGCCGGAACTGAACTTCAAAGCCTTGGCTGCCTCCACTGACAATGAGGAACTGACCTCTCTGGATCGTTATGTTTCCCGGCTGGCGCCCACCCCAAAGAACGACTTTACGGGTCGCTTGGCGGGCTATAACCTGATTGTTCTGTGCGCGGAGTCCTACTCGCCCCTGATTGTCTCCCAGGAGTTGACGCCCACCCTATACAAGATGAGCCATTCCGGCATTGTCTTTGAAAACTATTACGGCACCTTCAATTCCATGACCACCAACGGCGAATACACCACCTGCCTGGGCCTTTACCCGGATATGACCCGGGCAAAGTATGAATCCAGCTTTGACGTCAGCGTGGGACATTATCTGCCCTTCAGTCTGGGCATGATTTTGCAAGACTACGGCTATTCCACCTACGCATACCACAACAACAACGCGGAGTTCTACAACCGCAGCCAAACCCACCCCAATATGGGCTACGACTTCCGGGCCCAGGGCAGCGGCTTGGATATCACCCCCCAGCGGCCTGCCTCCGATCTGGAAATGATGGAGAAGTCCATGGATGATTACCTGGATTCGGACCAGCCCTTCCACGCCTACTATATGACCTATTCCGGCCACTACCAGTATTCCTGGGAAAACGCCATGAGCGCCAAACACCGGTCCGAGGTGGAGCACCTGCCCTACTCCGACGAGGTGAAGGCCTACGTGGCCTGCAACCTGGAGGTAGAATATGCCCTGGAATACATCGAAAAGCGCTTGGAGGAAGCAGGAAAGCTGAACAACACCCTCATCGTCCTGACCAACGACCACTATCCCTACGGCCTGTCCGAGGAGCAGTACAACGAGCTGGCGGGACGGTCCATCGACCCCGTCTTTGAGCGGTATCACAACAGCTTTATCTGCTACGCCCCCGGCCTGGGAGAGAATATCACCGTGGAGAACTACTGCTGTACGGCGGACGTTCTGCCCACCGTGCTGAACCTGCTGGGAATCAGCTACGACTCCCGCCTGCTNNACTCCCGCCTGCTGGCGGGGGTGGACGCCCTGGCGGATACCCGGCATGTGGCCATCCTCTATGACGGCAGCTTTGTCACCGAGGGCTTCCGGTTCAACAATGGGACCGGAGAACTGATTGCCGACGCCGGTGTGACGGTGGACGGCGAGACCCTGCAGAGCTATCGGAACTATGTGGCGGACAAGTTCACCTTGTCCCGGAAGATCTTGAATTCGGATTACTACGCCCACGTTTTCCCGGACGCCTCTCATACCCAGCAGGGCGGATTGGAGATACCCTTTGACGATGAAATGTCGGTCCGTATCCAGGGCAACACCCTGTTTATCTATCGAAAAGGGCTGATGGACCTCTACGGGGAACGGTGCTTCGGCTACAAGGAGCCAGCTACGGTGGGCGACTGGGTTACAGCCATCTATCGCTTCGAGGGCAGCCCGGAAACCAACGAGGACGCCTTGCCGGAAAACTATCTGGCGAATCGCCCCGGGGCATTGGAGGCCTTCCGGCAGAGTCCTCAGTACGGTGCAGTCTGTTGGGCCTTCCAGGTGGGACTGCTTCGGGCTGACGACCGGGTGGTGGATTACGATGCCATTATGACCAACGTGGAGTTTGCGTTGATGATTTACCGGACCTCGCAGATGTACGAAAAGGAGAGCCTGCCCGCCGATCTCCACGCTCTGGACGAGATCGAGATTCACAACGACGCTATGACCGACGTAGAACGGGAAGCGGTGGCCTGGGCAGTCAACAATCATATCATTAACGGCAACGGTGCGCAGACTGGGCTGTTTGATGCGGACGTGGAAGAGAACAACGTGATCCGTTATCGGATTGTTCTCATCTTGATGTGGATGCTGTACCCGGAAATGACGCGATAATACTGAACTCCCATAGAAAGATTGAAAAATGTTCCGAGCAGGAATTGCGCCAGACNNAAGTACGGCACAATTCCTGCCGGAACAGGTTAAAGATTTTTATGGGAGTTCAGTATAAAAAACGACGAGGCAGGAAGAATCATACTTCCTGCCTCGTTTTGATACATGGCGGTTATTCCAGCAGCATGTCCGTAAAATCCATCAGCGGGCCGTAGAGTCGATGGGCCTCCCGCTTGAGCTGGGGGAAACAGAAGGGACACAGGGGTTCCCAGTGGCGATTGAAGGAACGGCGCCGAATCAGAATGTGGATGCAGCCTCTGCGGAAGATCACGCAGAGATCGGGGTAGAGGTCTGTCATGGACAAAATCTTTTCCGCCATTTCCACAGTAAGCAGATTGCGGAATTCATCGGGGGAGTCCGCATAGCAAAGAAACTGCTGAGCAAGTCCGGCGTGATTCGGCTGGAGCTCAACCATATGCTTAGCCAGGCCCCGGTGGGAAAAGCGGTTTTTGGTTCCCCGGGCCTCCAAAATGATGACACTGTCGAAATCCGTGTTCAATCGGATGGTCAGCCATTGCCCCCGGACCTTAACCTTGTGGCTGGTATAATCGTCCAGGTATACGCCGCCGCAGATGATCTCCTGGGCGGCCACCCAGCAGTCCCGGTAGAGCCCTTCCAGCCGATTTGCGGTGTAGTAGCGTTCCACGGTGCTGAGAAGACCCACGTCGCAGAGGACCTCCTCCACGGCGCTGCGCCGCTTGGCCTCATAGTTGAAATCGGAAAAGGTTTGTTCCAGGACCTCCGGCATATAGCGTTGCTTGAAGCTGCGCTCCAGTCTGCGCATGCAGAGCTGGGCGCCGGTCAGGACGCCCACTCCGACCGCCAGGAGGATGCCGTGGCGGATCAACTGGGCGGTGGCCTCCTCGTCCGTCATGCCGGTGTTGAGGAAGCGGATATACTTCGCCGCAAAAGCCACCCGATCCGGCAATCCGTCCGCCACGGAAGTCATAAGCTCGGGACTGATGGCGGATAGCGCATACTGAACGGCAAACCATAGCAGCAGTGCCACCGTGTAACCGATAAAGGCCACGCAGGCCAGCTCGATCAGCAGTAAAATCGCCTTTCCGATCTCATATAGGACCATGCGTCTTGTCATAGAGAAGAAACCTCCGATAACACCAAATGCGAGCACAGGGGACGGATTCACCGTCCCCTGTGTGTATCCTGTACTTTGGAAACGTCCTTTGTATCTGAGAATATATCAACGAACGTCTTCCAGAAGACCGTAGTCGCCGTCGTTCCGCCGATAAACCACCGCGAAGGCGCCCTCGGCGTCCTCGTCGCGGAAAGCGAAGAAGTTGTGCCCCAGCAGATTCATCTGCAAAATGGCCTCGTCCCGGCTCATGGGCATCATGGTGAATTCCTTGATGCGGATGAGCTTGTAGTCCTCGGTGTCTTCCACGTCGGGAACAAAGGAAGTCTCAACCTCAGCGCTGCGGACGAAGGCGTCCTGGCGGATCCTGCGGGCCAGACGGGTCTTGTTCTTACGGATCTGGCGTTCGATGTCGGATACGGCGGCGTCGATGGAGGCGTACATGTCCGAGGTGCTCTCANNGTATTGGAGGCATGGACGGTCAGCTCCACCTTGTTGCGGTTCTTCTCGACGGAAAAAGCGACAAAGGCTTCTGCGTCATCCCGGAAGTAACGCTCCAGCTTGGAAACCTTCTTTTCGGCGTAAGCATGGACGCTGTTTGGCAGGGTGACTTTCTTTTCATTGATCTGAATTTTCATTTGGTGTCGCTCCTTTCAAGTGCATTGAGAAACCGACTGATCTCTCTGTCATTATTATACCACATTTTGGAATATAATCAAGTAGCATTTTCGTCAACTTCTTCCTTTGACGTCAATTGCTCTGTAATAAGCTGGTAAATTTTGTCCGCCCGGGCGGGGAAGGACTTGGTGAGAAAGGCGGCCTGACGGGCGGAAGGGCAGGTGTATTCAATGGTAATCAGGGGTCCCAACTCGTCGTCCAGGTGCATGACAGCCAGCGCCTCGCCGTTGGGCCGATCCAGAATCTCCGTCCGCACAAAGCTTTCCCGGTGAACCTCCCGATTAAAACGCTCCACGGCTCGGGTTGCCCGCTGGGTGACGGGAAAGGCCAGAGAATCCTTGGTAATCTCTGCGGTCTCCCGGCCCTTGTTGGTAATTACAAATCCTCCGTCCTTTTCTTCCAGGTGACCGGATTCCACCATCTGCGGCAAGGCCTGCATCACGTCAAAATAGCTGAGCTTATCGTCTTGCAGGCAGAGCTCATAGAGGGTCTGGGTGTCTGCGGGATAGAGCAGACGGTTGGTGATGTACAGGATCAGCAGCTTGACGTCCAGCATATCGTTGATAAAACCATGGGGCATGGTGACACCTCCTCGTTTACACTGCTATTATAAACCAAAAACGGGGAAAATACAAGTCCCAGTGAAAAAAACCAGCAAGCAGACCGCACTGTAAGGAGCTTCCTCCCAAGGCAGGTCTGCTTGCAAGCTGGTGAAACGCAGAAATCAGCGAATGTCCTTGTTGGCCTTTTTCTCTTCCTTGGCCTTCTGAGCGGCCTCCTTGGCCTCGGCGGCGCGTTTGCTCTTGTCCTTTTCCGCAGTGTGGTTGGTCATGACGGACCACTTTTGCAGCTCCATGCGGACCTGGTCCTCGCCGGTCTCAATGACGATCTTGTCGTCCTTGATGTCCACGATCTTGCCCATGATGCCGCCGATGGTGGTGATCTTGTCGCCCCTGTGCAGAGAACTGCGCAGGGCTTCCTGCTCCTTCTTCTTCTTGTTCTCGGGGCGAATGACCATGAAATACATGACGGCGAACAGAGCCACCATCATAATGAGCATGGTGTAGCTGCCGCCGGGCGTGGCGTTGGCGCCGTCCGTTCCCGTGGCAGTGGCGATCACAAAAGATAGCATACGGAATACCTCCCAATAGAAATCTTGAACATTATACAAGCAAAGAGGCAATATTGCAAGTGCTAAATCAGATTTTTCCGCTGAGTTTTTCCGAATATTCCGCCCGGAAGGCGGCAAAGCGGCCCTCGTCCAGGGCTTCCCGAATCCGCTCCATGAGCTTGTTGTAGAAGTAGAGATTGTGCATCACGCTCAGCCGCAGGGCCAGGATCTCCTCGGCCTTGAACAGGTGGTGCAGATAGGCCCGGGAGTAGCGGCGGCAGACGGGGCAGTCGCACTGGGGGTCGATGGGGCTCTCGTCCAGCTCGTACTTGGCGTTTTTCAGGTTGATGGCGCCCTCCCAGGTGAACAGCCGGGCGTGGCGGGCGTTCCGGGCGGGCATCACGCAGTCGAAGAAGTCCACGCCCCGCCAGACGGCCTCGATGATGTTGGACGGCGTCCCCACGCCCATCAGGTAGCGGGTCCGATCCGCGGGCAGGAAGGGCTCCACGGCCTCGATGATCTCATACATGACCTCCGTGGGCTCGCCCACGGCCAGACCGCCGATGGCGTAGCCGGGCAGGTCCAGGTCCGCGATCATCTTGGCGTGTTCCACCCGCAGGTCCGCATAGGCCCCGCCCTGGTTGATGCCCCAGAGCATCTGCTGGGGATTGACCGTGTCCGGCAGGCTGTTGAGCCGGGCGTTTTCCGCCTTGCAGCGCAGGAGCCAGCGATAGGTGAGGGCCATGGACTGCTTCACGTAGTCCCGGGGAGAGGGGTTCTCCACGCACTCGTCGAAGGCCATGCAGATATCGGAGCCCAGGTTGGACTGGATCCGCATGCTCTCCTCCGGACCCATGAAGATCTTCCGGCCGTCGATGTGGGAGGCGAAATAGACGCCCTCCTCCTTGATCTTCCGCAGGCTGGCCAGGGAGAAGACCTGGAAGCCGCCGGAGTCCGTCAGGATGGGCCCGTCCCAGGTCATAAACTTATGTAAACCGCCCAGCTTCTTGACGATCTGATCGCCCGGGCGCAGATGGAGGTGGTAGGTGTTGGACAGCTCCACCTGACAGCCGATGCGCTTCAGGTCCTCGGCGCTGAGACCGCCCTTGATGGCGGCCTGGGTGCCCACGTTCATAAACACCGGGGTCTGCACGGTTCCGTGGGCGCAGGTGAACACGCCCCGCCGGGCCTTGCCCTCGGTTTTTAACAGTTCAAACATAGCTTATCCTTTCGTGTTACAGGTTACGGATTACTGAGGACCGGCGTGTTTATGTCCAGAAGATGATCACAGGTGGGGGCTACGGAGGCTAAAAAACGATGGATGTACCGCTCGCCGTACTGATTGACCAGAGCATCCGAAATGCCGAAGAAGAACAGCACATCTCCAAAATCTCCCGCTTGGAGGAGCGTGGAATCCCAGGTGGCGTCGAAAACATACCAGGTGCCGTCGAGCTTCGCAAGGTTCCAGGCGTGCCGTCCGATATTGCCTTTGTTGTAGACGGTGCCGTTGACGCAGAGGCAATCGATTCCTGCCATGTTGAACAGGCAATAGATTGCCTCGGAGAAGCCGGAACAGACAGTGGAGTGAAGGACCAAGGCATCGTACAGCGTGTGCCAATCGGTCTCGTAGTAGTTGCCATAATTGTAGGATACTGTGGAGGCAACGTAGCGGTACAGGTATTCCGCAGTCTCGCGCTCATTCAGCCCTTCGGGCATCGCCTCCAGTATTTTTCTGGCCTCATCCATCGCCGTTTCGTACTTTTGGTGGTCCTCAATTGTGAAAAGGTTCTGCTCAATGATAATATAGCGCAACGCGTTCCCTTCATCGTCCACGTAATCCTCCGTGGCGGAATACAGCGGGCTGCCGTTGATCATGGAGAAAGTAAAACTGATGTACATCCGTGCTTCGGAAATATCTTTTCCTTGTAGATCCGTCGTGGGGAAGCAGAACATTCCGCAGTCTAATTCTATGGCCCGGTCGTAGCAGGCGAACAAAATGGAGTAGCGGTCGTCCAGCAAGTCCTGATAATAGTGCGTCCGGGGCAGCTGGTCCAAGGCTGCAACCCACTCCAGCAATTCCGCACAGGTCATAATCAGAACGGAGTGGGACCCGTCAGCCTCCGTGAGATAGAAGCCGACCTCGTCCGGACCGATGTAGCCCTCCTCCGGCAGCTGCATGTCATGGAAGACCTCCTGCCAGCGCACGCCGTTCTGAGGCATTGGGCCGCGACTCCCCTCGGCGGAGACTTCAGTGGTGGTTACCACAGGCAAATCTGTGGAATGGACAGGTTCCCGGGTGGTTTCCGGGGCAGGGGAGACGACCCGGGCCGGGAAGACAGTCGGGATACATCCCCCCAGGCAGCAGACGAGGAGCGAAACAGTCAAGAACAGACAGAGGCATCGGAACAGACGTGACATAGTGTAGTCCACCTTACAGAGAAGTATTCAGAAAATGAACATCGCGTCACCGAAGGAGAAGAAGCGGTAGCGCTCCTCCACGGCGATTTTGTAGGCGTTCAGGACGGTCTCCCGTCCCGCGAAGGCGGAGACCAGCATGATCAGGGTGCTTTCCGGCAGGTGGAAGTTGGTGATCAGGGCGTCCATGGCCTTGAAGCGGTAGCCGGGGTAGATGAAGATGTCGGTCCAGCCGGACTTCTCCGTGAAGCTTCCGTCCTCGGCGGCGAAGCTCTCGATGGTCCGGCAGGAGGTGGTCCCCACGCAGACGATCCGGCCGCCGTTTTTCCGGGTGTGGTTCAGCAGCTCTGCGGTCTCGGCGGAGAGCATGCAGTATTCCGCGTGCATGTGGTGGTCAGTGATCTCCTCGGCCTTCACGGGGCGGAAGGTGCCCAGGCCCACGTGGAGGGTGACCCAGGCCAGATTGACGCCCTTGGCCTGGATGGCCGCCAGCAGCTCCGGGGTGAAGTGGAGCCCGGCGGTGGGGGCGGCGGCGGAGCCGTTGACCTTGGAGTAGACGGTCTGGTAGCGCTCCTGATCCTGGAGCTCCTCCTTGATGTAGGGGGGCAGGGGCATCTTGCCGAGCTGCTCCAGAATCTCCAGGAAAATGCCGGAATAGTGGAACCGCACCAGCTTGTTGCCGTCCTCCTTGGCCTCGACGACGGTGGCGGTGAGCAGGCCCTCGCCAAAGGAGAGCTCCGCGCCGACGGGGGTCTTGCGGCCGGGCTTGGTCAGGCACTCCCAGATGTCGTTTCCCGTGTCCTTGAGCAGCAGGACCTCCACGGCCCCGCCGGTGGACCGCTTGCCCAGCAGCCGGGCGGGGAGGACCCGGGAG
>LXOW01129184.1_pt1 | contig 23056 bp, 20 predicted proteins | sample 1368591 | NCBI WGS metagenome assembly LXOW01 (sample SAMN04884650, study PRJNA319009) | bovine gut metagenome | isolation source: Cow rumen | host: Bos taurus | place: Italy: Legnaro (PD) | collected 2014-07-09
TGTGCGCACTGGTTCACGAAGCCGCCCCCGGCGGCTTCGGACATGATTCGATTCCCGTGCGGTAACAAAAGCAGCCCGCCAAAAGGCGAGCTGCTTTTGTTATGACCCGTACGGGAATCGAACCCATGTTACCGCCGTGAAAGGGCGGTGTCTTAACCGCTTGACCAACGGGCCTAAAAGGAGGGCGCAGCGGGATAACAAGTATACTGCTGCGCCTGGTGGAGAGTGGCGGACTCGAACCGTCGACCTTCCGCGTGTGAGGCGGACGCTCTAACCAGCTGAGCTAACCCTCCATAGCTCGTATACTATAGCACAGCCGAAAGAAAAATGCAAGCATTTTTTCCGAAGAATTCTCATCTGCCTCTTGAATTTTTCCGCGTCCTGTACTATACTGTCAGCAACACGCCGGTGTGATGGAATGGTAGACGTAGCGGATTCAAAATCCGCCGATGGCGACATCGTGTGGGTTCGAGTCCCACCACCGGCACTGAGAGAAGGGGGCGCGGTTTTCGCGTCCCTTTTTTGTTCGCGGCGGCCGCAGACGCCCTTTTGTCACACCCGGCGCAAGGCTCTTGACATATCGGGAGAAATGTATAAGAACCGGCGCGCTTCGCCGACAGATTCTGTCCAAAACACCGGAAATTGATTGACAAGATTCTGACGCTTGACTATAATAGGAAGCGTGAGAGTGGCGGCTCATGACCGGAGAGCCGGCCGCCCGACCGGAACGACGAGTAATATGGAGGGTTATCTGTGAAAGATCTCAAGCATCTGATCTACTTTGAGAATCTGCTTCAGGAAGCCAATAACGACCTGGTCAAGCAGGGCAAGGCCGAGGGCCTGCGCGCCATCGGCTACACCTGCTACTTCATGCCTGAAGTGCTTCTCGACCTGCCCGGCTGCTTCTCGGTGCGTCTGAGAGCGCCGCGCTGCACATCCCCCGATATCGCGACCTACTATCTCTCCGGCCGCGTCTGCCACTACGCGAGGAGCCTTCTCGAGCGCGCGCTCGAGGGCGGCTTCAACTTCCTCGACGCCCAGATGGGCACCGAGACCTGCACCGCCACCTGCCGCTTCCAGGAGCACCTGCAGCAGAAGCATCTCGACTCCGTCGAGGATATGCGCATCATCGACAACGACGATTTCTTCTGCGAATTCACCGACGTCCCGTTCAAAAACACCGAGAACAGCTACCAGCACTTCGAGACCCAGCTGCGCGCCCACGTGCTCGAGCCGCTGCACGAGCACTTCGGCATCGACATCTCCGACGAGGCGCTGCGCAAGACCGTCGAGGAGCACAACGAGGTCTGCCGCCTCATCAACGAGATCGGCGACTACCGCAAGCTCGACAATCCCACCATCACGGGCTATGAGTTCCACGTCATCCAGCTCGTGAGCCTTGTCTGCCCCAAGCACCTGATCCTGCCCTACCTGCGCGAGACCGCCGAGGAGCTGAAGACCCGCGAGCCCGATCTCAAGAAGCAGTTCCGCTGCAAGGTCGTGCTCGCCGGCTCCGAGAACGACGACCCCGATTTCACCAAGCTCATCGAGAGCTGCGGCGCGCTCGTCGTCTGCGACCGCTTCTGCTACGGCGCGGTCGAGAGCCGCGTGCCCATCGTGCTCGAGGAGGGCAAGAGCCCGCTGCGCTGCATCGCCGAGCACTATCTCAAGACCTCCAACTGCCCGCGCTTCATGCCGCAGGACGAGATGCGCGCCCGCAAAAAGAGGCTGGCGGACCTGGCCAAGGAATACCACGCCGACGGCGTCATCATCGCCTCCAACAAGTTCTGCGAGTACTGGAGCTATGAGCGCGTGATCGACACCTTCATCCTCAAGCGCGACTTCGGCCTGCCCGTCTGCTCCATCGAGAAGGAGTACATCAACTCCGCTTCCGGCCAGCTCCGCACTCGCTTCCAGGCCTTTGTCGAGAGTGTTGAAATCAAGCACATCCAGGAGGGCAAGTAACATGACGAACATCAAAAAAGCGCTGAAAGATTTCTGGTTCGGCAAGCCCCATACCGCGGAGGAAGGCGGCCGCCGCCTCGGCGAGCTGTATGAGGACAAGACGGGCCTTCTCAAGCACAGAGAGTGGCGCGGCTTCAACGATACCATGTACTACTTCTACAATATCTGGCTGTACAACTATCTGCACATGGTCATGGATATCGTGAAGTATTTCAACAATCCCCTCGATTTCTTCAAGGCCGTCTGGCGCTATCGCTGGCTGGGCCAGACCTATCTGCCCGTTATCCATTGGTTCGAGCGCGGCCTGCAGGGTATGCGCGGCGAGGCGATGGCCGCCTCCGCCTGGCACTACCGCGCCATGGTCTCGGCTACGATCCATCAGTTCAGCACCTTCTTCAACGCCGATACCCGTCTGCACGGCGGCAAGGAAAACAAGGCCTACAGGCACACGATCTATTGCAACGAGACGACCTGCGGCACGCTGTTTTATCCCTGGAAGGACGCTGGCTATCAGTATGTCTCCATGGAGATGATCCCGTACTTTGTCACCTGCCACGTCAACAGCCACACGGTTTTGAATTACATCGACGCGGTGCAGTCCCTCGGCCTGCCGGGCGACCCCTGCCCGATGTGCCAGGCGGAATCCGGCATCTTTGTCCTGGACGACGTGCCCGATTCCTCCCCGTTCATGATCACCTGCAACGAGGCCTGCGACGCGTCCGTCTCCACCCACACGCTGCAGGACTGGTTTTTCAACAAACCGCTCTTTGCCCTTCCTATGCCCATGCAGTTTGACGATCCGCTCGTCAAGGAGTACTGCATGAAGGAGATCGAGGAGTGCTGGCATTTTATCGAACAGCAGACCGGCACGCCCTTCAACTGGGATTCCATGGTCAAGTATCTGGAGAGGCAGAACAAACTCCAGCGCGACGAGTGGGAGAAATGGGAAGTCGCTTCCAAGACCGACAGCTACCCGGTCAACGGCGTGGCGCAGGCCCTCTTCCGCATCTACTCCACCCAGTACGGCATCCAGGGCGGCTTCTGGGAAGAGGCCAGCGAGAAGGTCAAGAAGATCATGTACAAGTGCGTCGAGAAGAAGATCAATCCCTTCCCGCAGACGCGCCACCGCGTGATCGCCTGGTCCTGCGCGCCGCTGTACTACTCCAACTGGTGCACCTGGGCCTACAACTGCTGGGGCCTGAACGTCATCATCAACATGGACTCGCTGATGTTCGACATGGAGATCCGCACCGACTCCTACGAGAACATGCTCGAGGACATGGCCACCTACCACATGTGGGCGCCCATGCGCCGCATGGCCGTCGGCGGCATGCACCACATCTTCGAGCTGTGGGAGTACATGGAGCGCTTCAACTGCGACATGGTCGCCATGTACGACCAGCTCCAGTGCAAGGGCATGCAGGGCGTGCACGGCCTGTTTGAGGACGAGTTCCGCAAGAGAAACATCAAGGCCTTCTGGATGCCCCACGCGCTGCCCGACTGCCGCACCGTCTCCCGCGCGGAGATCCGCCGTCAGATCAACGACTACATGACCACCGTCATGCACGAGGAGCCGCTCGACCCGTCGCTGCTGGACTTCGACGACTCCATGACCTGGTAATAGGAGGATAGGAAAATGTGCAAAATCGGTAAGTTCTTCCTCAAGCTGTTCCTGATCGTGTTCCTCGCCAACGCCGCGCTCTTCGCCGTCTTCTTCTTCGATCTCGACGGCAAGCTGCTCTTCAACGTCGTCGAGCCCTTCCTCAAGAAGCACTACGACGACATGGAGCGCAAGGACGTGGTGAAGGAAGCCTACGACATGGACAAGTTCCCCAAGTATTTATTTGATTAAAACAAAGCCTCCCCTGACGCTTCAGCGTTAGGGGAGGTGCCCCGCAGGGGCGGAGGGGTTAAGCCCTCACGGACAGTGTGCAGGCGGGGACGACCCCTCAGTCCGCTGACGCGGACAGCTCCCCTTGGCAGGGGAGCCAAAGATGAATATACGGAGGTTATTGTATGAAATACTTTGGCGGATGCGACGTAGGTTCCACCTACACGAAGGCGGTCATTCTGGACGAGAACGGCAAGATGGTTGCCGATACCACCATCAAGAGCAAGATCAATTCCGAGCAGAGCGCGATCGCCGCGATGGACGAGGTTCTCTCGAAGGTCGGCCTCTCGAGCTCCAAGGAGCTCGGCTACCTGATCGGCACGGGCTACGGCCGCAACAAGGTGCCCTTTGCCGATGAGAACATCTCCGAGATCTCCTGCCACGCCATGGGCGTGCACGTGACCGACCCGAGCGTCAAGGCCATCATCGACATCGGCGGCCAGGACGTCAAGGGCATCAGCATCGACACGGACGGCACGGTCAAGAACTTCGCGATGAACGACAAGTGCGCNNGCTCAGTGCACGGTCTTTGCCGAGTCCGAGGTCATCACGCTCGTCGGCGAGGGCAAGGCGACGGACGAGATCGCCGCGGGCATCGAGATGGCCGTGGCCAAGCGCTGCTTCGTCATGGCGAAGAAGGCCGGCGCGACCGACAGCATCACGCTGACGGGCGGCTGCGCGAAGAACGACGGCCTGAAGGAGGCCATTGAGCACGTCCTGAAGCTCAAGGTCATCAACCTCAAGACCGACCCGCAGCTCATGGGCGCCCTCGGCGCGGCGGAATACGCAAGGCAGAAGGGTCTCGCGAAGAAGTAAGCCAATACTTATAACAAAAGGAAGCGCCGCGCGGCGCTTCCTTTTTCGCTGCTTTTGGCCCGGTTAGGGGGTTTTTCTTGACAAAACCCGTCGTTTCCGCTACTATACTTTTGGGTGCTGCCATGACGGTAGGCGGTCAGTCTCCTCCATCCCGGAGGGGAGCTTCTGCCCCTCCAAGAGAGGGGTGATGCGTATGCAGATTACATACTCAGAGTTTTTTCAATTCTGTCTTGTGATAATCGGCATCATCAGTCTGTTCATACAGGCAAAAAAGAAGTAACCGCCGCACAGCTTCCCACGCGTCGGCGATTACTTCAATGACATGAGGGGACTGGCCGTTTACCGGCAGCACCTTTCTGCACCTATATTACCACGCCGTCCCCGCCGTGTCAAGACGGGCATTTTTCTTGCGGCAAGAATCTGTCTCCGGGCGGCTGTCGCTTGACAAACTCTGTCGTTTCCGCTACTATACTTTTGGGTGCTGCCACGACGGTAGGCGGTCAGTCTCCTCCATCCCGGAGGGGAGCTTCTGCCCCTCCAAGAGAGGGGTGATGCGTATGCAGATTACATACTCGGAATTCTTTCAATTCTGTCTGGTGGTAATCGGTATCATCGGTCTGGTCATCCAGGCAAAAAAGAAGTAACCGCCGCACAGCTCTCCCCAGCTCGGCGATTACTTCTATGACTTGAGGGGACTGGCCGTTTACCGGCAGCACCTTTCTGCACCTATACTACCACGTCGTCCCCGCCGTGTCAAGACGGGGACAGTTTTCATTTTGCCAGCTCCTCGAAGGCGGCTGGGTGCTGCTCCGGTATCCGCTGTGTGACAAGCCGGGATTTTTCATCCTCGCTTATTTCGATCTGCGGTTCAGTGTCCAGGTCGATCACAAGCAGCTTGGGGCGGTTGTTCCTTCGGAGACAGAACACTCCCATACCCGCCTTTTACCGCGCCCTCAGATTCTCATTGACAAGGCGCGGCGGGATGGGTATAGTTGTAGCACCATGCGAAAGAAAACCGGGCGCAAACCCGGCGGACACAGGGAGGAACCATAATGAGAGCATCACTCGACGATATTCTGGCGCAGGAGCGCGTCATGGTCATCGACGGCTCGATGTCCACGGCGCTGGAGCGGCTCGGCGCTGATCTGCACAGCGATCTCTGGACGGCGATGACGCTCGCGCGGCAGCCCGAGCTCGTGCGGCAGGTACACACGGGCTACTTCCGCGCGGGCGCGGACTGCGGCATCACCTGCAGCTACCAGGCGACGATCCCAGGGCTTATGAAGCACGGCTTCACGCAGCGCGAGGCGGAGGATATCATTGTCAGCGCGGTGCAGATTTTTCTCGACGCGCGGGAGGACTGGCGGCGCGCCGAGGGCGAGGCCGCCGGGCGCGCCTACCCGCTGTGCCTCGCGGGGATCGGACCCTACGGCGCGTACCTCGCCGACGGCTCGGAGTACTCCGGGCGCTATGGCGTGAGCGACGAGGCGCTCTACAGCTTCCACCGCCGCCGGATGGAGCTTTTATGGGAGGCCGGGGCGGATCTCCTGCTGATCGAGACGCAGCCCTCCCTGCGCGAGGCGCTGATCGAGGCGCAGATCGCCGAGGAGCTCGGCGCGGACTACTGGGTCAGCTTCTCCTGCCGCGACCGGGAGCATATCTGCGAGGGCACGCCGATCCGGGACTGCGCGGCGGCGCTCTCCGAGGGGCACCCCCATCTCAGAATGCTCGGCGTCAACTGCTCGAAGCCCGAGTACATCACGGGGCTGCTCGGCGAGCTCCGGCGCGGCACGGCGCTGCCCCTCGGCGTCTATCCCAACAGCGGGGAGAGCTACGATCCGGCCGCGAAGAAGTGGACGGGCGGGGCCGGGGGCCGGGATTTCGGCGCCTGGGCGCTCGACTACATGAAGGCCGGGGCCGCCGCCGTCGGCGGCTGCTGCACGACGGACGAGCCGCATATCCGAAAGGTGACTGAGGCGCGGGCGTCCTATCTCGCGCTCGGCGGCGCGCCGCTCATCCGTATATGACACAGGAGGGACAAAAATGGAAGCGATAACCAACTTTTTCTACGCGGTGGACGACTTCATGTGGGGTTCGTGGATGACGGTGCTGATCCTTGTGACCGGCATCCTGCTGTCGATCCGCTTCGGCTTCCGCTATCAGACGAAGCTCGTCTTCAACTTCAAAAACACCTTCGCCAAGATCCGCTCCGGCGGCGAGGGCGAGGGCACGATCTCCGGCTTCCGGGCGGCCTGCACGGCGCTCGCGAACACGGTCGGCACCGGCAACATCAGCGGCGTCGCGACGGCCATCGTCAGCGGCGGCCCCGGCGCGCTGGTCTGGATGTGGATCTCGGCCTTTTTCGGCATGTCCACGAAGGCCTGCGAGATCATCATCGGCCAGCGCTACCGCGAGCACTACAAGGAGTCGATGAACGAGTACGTCTGCGACCGCTCCTTCGTGCTGAAAAACGCCTTCGGCTGGAAAAAAGGCGCGGTGGTACTGGCGGTGTTCTGCTTCCTCTTCGGGCCCTGGACCTGCTGTGTCCAGACCGAGGCGGTCACGAGCTCGATGCAGGAGGCTTTCGGCATCCCGAGCATCGTCACCGTCATCGTCATCGGCCTGACCTGCCTCTTCACGATCTGGGGCGGGCTGCGGCGCATCTCCGAGGTCATGTCCAAGGCCGTGCCGATCATGGCGGTGCTGTATATCGCGATGGGGCTCGGCGTGCTGGCCATCCACTTCCGCGAGATCCCCGGCGTGATCGCGCTCATTTTCCGCAGCGCCTTCTCCCCGACGGCGGCGGTCGGCGGCTTCGCGGGGGCGACCGTGCGGGACGCGCTGCAATACGGCGTCGCGCGCGGCATCTACTCCAACGACGCCGGCACCGGCTACGGCATGATCGCCCACGCCGCCGCGAAGACCGATCACCCGGTGCGCCAGTCGCTCTGGGGCTGGGGCGAGGTGTGTCTGGACACCTTCATCATCTGCGCGGTGACGGCCTTCACGATCATCATCACCGGCTCCTACTACACGAGCGACGCGACCTCCGGCGCGCTGACCACGATCGCCTTCACCAACGCCTACGGCGCCATCGGCGGCAAGCTGACCGCCGTCGCGATCGCCGTGTTCGCCTGGACGACGATCATCGGCATGTACTACACCTGCGAGAAATCCGTCAACTACACCTTCGGCGACACCGCCGCGAACAGGAAGATGATGACGGCCTACATGATCTATTACCTCGTGCCCTGCGTGATCTTCTACAACATCGAGGCCGAGGCGCTCTGGGCCTTTACCGACGTGCTCTCGGCGATCTATGTGCTGATCACCGTCTTCATCATCGCCGCGCGGCGCAAGGAGATCTTCCGGCTCTTTGACGATTTCTGGAAGCGCTATCTGCCCGCGAAGGAGCGCGGCGAGAACGTGCCCGTCGTGAGCTACGACTGCCGCGAGGGAGAGGGACTGTCGTGAGGGCGCGTGAGCGATCTGCCGGTCTGCAGCGGCAACTGCTGCGGGCGTCAGACGCGCGGGTCTATTTCGCGCAAAAAGAAAAAACCACGGCAAACACATGAACGAACCCACGGCTTACGCATGAACGACGACATGGGCGTAGGGGCGACCCTTGCGGTCGCCCGACGATGCAGGTTTAACTCCTGCACTATCTTGGTGAAATTAAGGAAACGCTGATTTCGCCGGAAGAGCACACCAAATTCCCCTATTCTTCCGCGCGGGCGACCGCAAGGGCGAAGCGAAGCGGAGGGCGCCCCTACGGGCTGGATGATGTGTTCATGCGTATGCCGTGTGAACGAACCGCCCCAGTCTTGACACAACGGGGGCAAAGTGGTACTATATGTACAGAAAAGTGCTGCCGGTAAACGGCCAGTCTCCTCAGTTCATAGAAGTAATCGCCGAACCGGGGAAGGCTGTGCGGCGCTTACTTCTATTTTGCCTGTATGAACAGGCTGATGATACCGATCATCACCAAACAGAACCCCCCGCGCCGCTTCGCGGCGCGGGGGGTTCTGTTTTTTCGGATTCACTTGTCCAGATAGATGCGCAGCAGCTCCTGCATCAGCTCGTCCCGGTCGATGCGGCTGATGAGCGTGCGGGCGTTGTTGTAGTTGGTGATGTAGGTCGGATCCTCCGAGAGGATATAGCCCACGATCTGGTTGATGGGGTTGTAGCCCTTGACCATCAGGGAGTTATAGACGGACGAGAGGATCTCCTTCATCTCGGCCTTGCTGTCGAGCGCGGTAAATTTTCTGGTTGCGTCTTCCATTGACCGTTCCCCCTCTGTTGCTTGTATCTATGGCATCATTATAGCAGGTTATTTCGCCATGTAAAGCCGAAAGTGGGGGAAAAGACCTGAATTTTCATGAAGAATTGGAAATTGGAGCCTCCCCTGTCGCGCGGGCAGTCTCTTGATCCCGTCAAAGCGGCGCAGAATGCCCGTTCCGCTGCAATTCAGCCCCCGTGTCCGCAGGGGGGTTCAGAGGGCTTTCCTCCCTCTGATTCCCGCCCCGAAGGGCGGAAGCAGACTCAGATCCGTTTTTGACGGGGCTTTGCCTCGGCAAAACTCTCTGAGATGAGCTATGCGAGGCCGCGCGTCGACCAAAACGCGGCGTCCCCCGCAAGCTTGAATGACGGATGAGGCGGCTCCGCTGTGACAAGGCCGGGTTCAAAGGGGACGCGCTGCGCGCGTCCCCTGCCCTTATCCCCGGAACCTCGCGAGGAAGTCCGCGGTCTCCTGTTTCTGCGGGTGGGAAAAGAGCTGCTCGGGGCTGCCCTGCTCGCAGATGACGCCCTCGTTCATGTACACGACGCGGCGGCTCACGTCCCGCGCGAAGGCCATCTCGTGCGTGACGACGAGCATCGTCATCCCGCTCCCGGCAAGCCTGCGCATGACGGAGAGCACCTCGCCCACCATCTCGGGGTCGAGCGCCGAGGTGGGCTCGTCGAAGAGCAGCACCTCGGGATCCATCGCCATCGCGCGGGCGATCGCGACGCGCTGCTTCTGCCCGCCGGAGATCTGGCGCGGCCGCGCGTTGATGTACGGCGCCATGCCGACCTTCTCCAGATACTCCATCGCGTGCTCGCGCGCCTCCTCGCGGCCGCGCTTGAGGACGCGCTGCTGGCCGACGATGCAGTTTTCGAGCACGGTCATGTTGTTGAAGAGGTTGAAGGACTGGAACACCATCCCGACGCGCGAGCGGTACTGCACGAGATTCGTGCCGCGCGCGAGGATGTTTTTGCCGTGGTAGAGGATCTCGCCCGAGCTCGGGGTCTCGAGAAGGTTGATGCACCGGAGCAATGTGGACTTGCCGGAGCCGGAGGCGCCGATGATGCTGATGACGTCGCCCTTCTCCACGTCGAAGTCGATATCCCGCAGCACGAGGTTCGAGCCGAAGGACTTGGAGAGGTGCCGGACCTGAAGGATCGCTTCGCTCATGCGTCTCCCTCCCTTCTGTCGGTCAGACCGCTGTCGCGGCGCGTCTCGGCGAGCTGGCCCTGCCGCAGCGCCTCCTCCTGCTCGATCTGGCGGCGCAGCGCCTCGCGCTGCATGCTCTTGACCGCCTCGGGGCTGCGCTCGTCAAAGGGCGAGCCGCGGTCGGACAGGCTGTAGGTGCCGGCGGTCATGGTCAGAGAATCGACCTGCACGAGCTCGTAGCTCGAGGAGCCGTCCAGCTTCTTCTCCACCCAGCGCAGCAGGAAGGAGGCGAGCAGGGTCATCGTGAGATAGCCCGCCATCTCCACCGTGGCCGAGGGGAAGTACAGGTAGCTTGCGCCGACGGCCGCGCGGTGCGCCGCGAAGAAGTCGGGGAAGCCGATGATGAACATGACGGAGGTGTCCTTGACGTTGATGATGAAGTTGTTGCCGATCTGCGGCATGATGTTGCGCAGCGCCTGGGGCAGAATGACGAAGCTCATGGTCTGCACATGGGTCATGCCGATGGCCTTGGCGCCCTCGGTCTGGCCGGGATCGACGGAGATGATGCCGCCGCGCACGGTCTCGGCCATGTAAGCGCCGGTGTTGATGGACACGACCACGATCGCCGCCGCCCAGACGGAGGTGAACTTCAGGCTGTTGTTGGAGAAATAGGGCAGACCGTAGTAGAGGAATACCGCCTGCAGCACCATGGGCGTGCCGCGGAAAACCTCGACATAGACGCGGATCACGACGCGGATCAGCGCCAGGAAGAAGCGCTTGAGCGGGTGGTCGCTCTTTGTGTAGGGGATGGTGTTCAGCACGCCGCAGACAAAGCCGATCAGACAGCCGATCAGGGTGCCGACGAGCGCGAGGATCAGGGTGTTCTTGACGCCGAGCAGATACGAGCCGCCGTAGCGCCCCCAGAGCTTCGCGATATCCGCGCCAAGCTGAGAAAATTTATCCATACCGGGATGTTCTCCTTTGTCTCAATGAACAATTAAAAATGAAAAATGAGTAACTGTTCAGTCCTTGTCATGGCTTCGCGAGCGAAGCGAGTCGAAGGATCTTTTTTATTNNCTTCCGGCCATGGGCTCTGCGGCTCCTCAGAATGACACGGGGGACTGAATAGATACGAAAAATGAAAAATTGAGGTGTCGCCTCCGGCGACGGATTGAAATCCCCTCTCAGTCCGCTTCGCGGACAGCTCCCCCGGAGGGGGAGCCAAGTTTCATCCGTGCCGCGCAGCGGCACACCATATTTTTTCATTTTTACTTTTTCATTTTTCGTTCGTATTTCATTCGCACAAGGCGCGGCCGAGCCGCGCCTTGTGCGTTTTGTCTTACTCCTCGTTCAGGGGCTGGATGGAGATGGCGTAGGCCATGAGCTCGTTGAAGTCCTCGACGGTCATCTCGCTCAGCACGCTGTCGATGGCCTCGCGCAGCACGGTGTTGCCCTTCATCAGGGAGACGCCGATGTTGACGTTCTCGGCGCGCTCCTCTTCGGTGAACTGGAAGTCGCCGTCCGTGCCGGAGAAGTCCAGGATCACCATGTCGGGATAGGCGGCGACAGCGCCCTGCGCGGTGGGCATATCGGTGCAGACGAAGTCGACCATGCCGGTCTCGAGCGCCATCAGCATGGCGGGAGCGGTCTCCGCGGCGGAGAGGATGTTCGCGCCCTCGATCTGAGGCAGGCAGTTGTCATACCAGATCGTCGCGATCTGCGCGGTGCAGGAGCCGCCCGCGAGATCGGCGAGGCTCTGGGCGCTCGCGTAGGGGCTGTCGGCGCGGGTCAGGCACACGATGGTCGCGTAGAAGTAGGGACCCGCGAAATCGACGACCTCGGAGCGCTCGGCGGTCATGGACTGACCGGCGATGACCGCGTCCAGCTCGCCCGTCACGACGCCGGGGACGAGGGAATCCCAGTCGGACTGGATGACCTCGAGCTGCCAGCCGTTGGCCTCGCAGATGCGCTGGGCGATCATGACGTCATAGCCGTTGGCGTAGGAGCCGGGGACGTTGGAGATGGGGACGGCGCCGTTGGAGTCGTCGCTCTGGGTCCAGTTGTAGGGGGCGTAGGCGCACTCCATGGCGATGGTGAGCACGCCGTCCTCGACGCCGCTGGGCACGTCGGCGGCAAAAGCGGCGGCGCTCAGGCTGAGCAGCATCAGAGCAGCAAGGGCGATGGCAAGAAGTCTTCTCATGGTGTTTCCTTTCCGAACCTTCCGGTTCTCCGGCCATAGTCCCCGCCGGGTGGGGATACTAAAAATGAACCGCTTTGCAAGCGGTTCATGAAAACTCGGAGATGGGGAAAGCCCCCTGACCGGTGTTTCGATAGCGCTCCACAAAGACTTGTGACAGTCCGGATGATGTTGTCATCCGACCCAGAACCGCGGTCTCAGGCAAGACCCCGGCTCTTCGGCGGCATCCCCTTTCACCCCGGCGGCTGGCCTGGCCTTGCCGGACGCTACTGTTGAATCCCGCGCCTCTATCAATCAGCGATTCACTTTGGGCGTATAGTATCATCGAACTTTACCGCTGTCAAGGGGTAAAGCGCTAAATCGTGATATTTTGGAGAATGCGGCGAAATTCACAAGAATCCGCCGCGGTATTTATGCAGTATTGCCCATGTCGGAGGAAAAGGCTTCCGCCCTGAACGGGCGGAAGCCTGTATTCTAATCCCCGAGGTAGGCTTTCTTGACCGCCTCGTTACTCAGCAGCTCCGCGCCGGTGCCGGAGAGCGTGATGCGCCCGGTCTCGAGCACATAGCCGAAGTCCGCGGTCTTGAGCGCCATATTGGCGTTCTGCTCGATCAGCAGCACGGTGACGCCCTGGCGGTTGATCTCCCGGATGATCTCGAAGATGCCCTTGACGACCAGCGGGGCGAGGCCCAGCGAGGGCTCGTCCATCATCATGAGCTTCGGGCGGCTCATCAGCGCGCGGCCGACGGCCAGCATCTGCTGCTCGCCGCCGGAGAGCGTGCCGGCGAGCTGCCAGGAGCGCTCCTCCAGGCGCGGGAAGAGCTCATAGACCCATTGGATGTCCTTTTCGATCTCCGCCTTGTCCTTGCGCAGATACGCCCCGATGCGCAGGTTTTCGAGCACGGAGAGGTTCGTGAACACGCGCCGCCCCTCCGGCACCATCGCGACGCCGAGCTCGAGCGTCTTGTAGATCGGCAGCCCGAGCAGCTCCGTCCCGTCCCACCGGACAGAGCCCTTTTCGGCCTTGACCAGACCCGAGACCGTGCGCAGGGTCGTGGATTTGCCCGCGCCGTTTGCGCCGATGAGGGTGACGATCTTGCCGTCCGGCACTTCGAGGTCGATGCCGCGCAGCGCCTGGATGCCGCCGTAGGACACGTGCAGGTCATGTATCGTCAGCATCGTCTACCACCCCCAGATATGCGTCGATGACTTTCTCGTTCTTCTGGATCTCCTCGGGCGTGCCCTCGGCGATCAGGCGGCCGAAGTCGAGCACATAGATCCGGTCGGAGATGTCCATGACGAGATCCATGTGGTGCTCNNCCCGCCGCGAGCGCGCGGGCGATCTCGAGGCGGCGCTGCTTGCCGTAAGGCAGGCTCGTCGCGAGCTCGTTTTGCACCTCGGTGAGCCCGACGATCTCCAGCAGCTCCGCGACCTCGCGGCGCTGCGTCTCCTCCTCCTTCCGGTTGAAGCGGAAGGCCGCGGAGAAGAGATTGCTGCTGCGGCGCATGTGCTTGGCGATCAGGACGTTGTCGAACACGGTCATGCTCTTCCAGAGCCGGATGTTCTGGAAGGTGCGCGCCATGCCGAGCTTCGTGAGCTTATCGGGCGTGGGCTCGGCCGTGCGGGTGTATTTCCCGGCGTTCTCGCCCTTGTACTGCTTCTTCATCTTCCCCTTGGGGAAGTTCTCGATGACGGGGGCGCCGTTGAAGAACACGCGGCCGTTGGTCGGCGCGTAGACGCCGGTGATGACGTTGAAGGCCGTGGTCTTGCCCGCGCCGTTCGGGCCGATGATCGCGACGATCTCGCCCTCCTCGACGCCCATGTTCAGGTTGTTCACCGCGACGACGCCGCCGAACTGCATCGTCACGTCCTCGACGCGGAGGACTTCTCTCCTGGTCTCGCTCATTTCGCCGCCTCCTTTCGCGGCGCCTTTTTGCGCCGGAACAGATCAGGCAGCTCCTTCTCCCCCATGATGCCCTTGCGGAAGAAGAGCACGACGATCATGATGACGACCGAGAACACGACCAGGCGGAAGCCGTTGCGGAACACGCCGGGCGCGCTGATGCCGAGGAAGCTGCCCGAGTCGAGCCCGCGCAGCCACCACTCCGAGGCCGCGACAAAGAGGAAGGAGCCGATCACGGAGCCCGTGATGGAGCCGATGCCGCCGAGCACGACCATGAGCAGGATCTCATAGGTCATGGCGGACTTGAAGTTGTTCGCCTGGGCGATGGAGAGCACCATCGCGAGCGTCGCCCCGGCGATCCCGGCGAAGAAGGAGCTCGTCACAAAGGAGAGCATCTTGTGTTTGGCGAGGTTGATGCCCATGGCCTCGGCGGCGACCTCGTCGTCCCGGATGGCCTTGAAGGCGCGGCCGTAGGTGGAGTTCACGATCAGCACGATCAGCGTGATGCACACGGTCGCGATCAGCACCGGGACAAAGGTCGAGAGCTTGTACTTCGTATCGCCGACGACGAGGATGAACTTGCTCGCGCGGGCGAAGTTCTTCAGCAGATTCGAGCCGTTGGTGACGGGGCCGAGCTTGCTCCACTGGAAGACGGCGCGGATGATCTCGGCAAAGCCGAGCGTCGCGATCGCGAGGTAGTCGGACTTGAGGCGCAGCACGGGCAGGCCGATCAGCCAGGCCAGCGCCGCGGCGACGAGACCCGCGAGCAGCAGCGCGATCGTGACGCCAAGCGCGGTGCCGAAGCCGCCCATGCCGCTGGAGAGCTTCTCCGGGATGGAGAAGCGCACCGCCGCGTCAAAATACTGGTACACGGCGTCGCGGCTCTTGTCGGGGATCGTGAAGATCGCGTAGGTGTAGGCGCCGACGAGCATGAAGCCCGCGTGGCCCAGGGAGAAGAGCCCCGTGTAGCCGTTGAGCAGGTTCATGGACACGGCCGCGAGCGCGTAGACCGAGCCCTTTTGCAGCACGATCAGCAGCATACCGAGCTTGTCGGTGGGCTTGATGGCCTGGTCGAGCCAGAAGATGAAGGCGAGGAAGACAAAGACCGGCAGAAAGGCGAGCCAGGAGCCGCCCTTGCGTTTTTCTTGCAGCACAGCGTCCCCCTCCTCTCAGACCTTGTCCGTGGTCTTCTCGCCGAAGAGGCCGGTGGGCTTGAAGACCAGAATGATGATCAGCAGCACGAAGGTGAAGGCGTCGGAGAAGGTGGCAAGGCCGATCTGCTCGGTGATGGCGCCGTTGACGATCAGGATGGTGTCAAGGCCCTTGATGACGCTCTCGGCGATGCCGATGATGAACGCGCCGATCACCGCGCCGGGGATCGAGCCGATGCCGCCGAAGACCGCCGCGACGAAGGCCTTCAGCCCGGGCATGGCGCCGGAGGTCGGCACGACGCCCGGATAGTTCGTGAAGAAGAGCACCGAGCCCACGGCCGCGAGGAAGGTGCCGATGATGAAGGTCGCGGAGATGACGCTGTTGATCTGGATGCCCATGAGCTGAGCGGTCTCAAAATCGAGCGAGACCGCGCGCATGGCCATGCCGATGCGGGTGTGGTTGATGAGCAGCACCAGCAGCACGACGAGCAGCACCGTCAAAAAGGGCGTGATGACCGTGACGCGCGTGGTCTCCATGCCGAGGATGGAGATGCGGTCGGAGATCCAGGGGATCGCGGGATAGTTCTTGTTCAGGCCGCCGGTGATGTAGAGCGCGAGGTTCTGCAGCAGGTAGCTCACGCCGATGGCCGAGATCATGACCGACATGCGCGGCGCGGTGCGCAGCGGCTTGTAGGCCACGCGCTCGATCGTGAAGCCGAGCAGCACGGTCAGGACGATCATCAGCGGGATCGCGAGGTAGAGCGGCAGGGAGGCCGCGAGATAGACCATCACGAGACCCGCGACCATGAACACGTCGCCGTGGGCGAAGTTGATGAGGCGCAGTATGCCGTAGACCATCGTATAGCCGATGGCGATCAGGGCGTACTGCCCGCCGACCGAGACGCCGGAGATGATATAGGGCAGCACGGTTTTTGCCAAGCTCATAGGGGACCCCCTTGTTCGGAATGAATAATGAATAATGAAAAATGAAAAATGAATAATTATGGTGTCCGCTGGCGCGGACGGATTATATTATATGGCATAAACGGAGATTCCTGCTTTATTTTGATCCGTTCCCCGAAGGGGAACACCTCAATTTTTCATTTTTCATTATTCATTTTTCATTATTAAGCATAGTATGTTTGCGCAGGCGGGGTTNNGCGTTGCTGGGCTTGACCTGAGCCGGGAAATCAGCCGACGGTGGCGACGGTGACGAAGTCCCAGGCGCCGGTCTCGGTGTTGCAGGACTTGACGAAGGCGCTGTCGCGCAGGGCGTCGCCGATCTCGTCAAAGGCGATCTTGCCGGTCACGCCCTCGTAGGTGACCGAGGGCAGAACCTCCAGCACGTCGGCGGGATCGGTGGAGCCGGCGGCCTTGAGCGCCTCCAGGGCGACATAGTAGGCGTCGAAGCCCATGACGGTGACGGCCGCGAGCTCGTCGTTGCCGCCGTTGTTGGCCAGCGCGGTCGCGTCGTTGTTGATCCACTCCTTGATGCCGGCGTCAAACTCGGCGTTCGCGCCTTCCTGATAGAAGGTGGTCACGCAGATCTTGACGTCGGTGCCCTTCGCGGCGGCGAGGATGACGTTGGAGTCCCAGGTGTCGCCGGCGAGGATGGGCATGCCGAGCGCCTGGGTGTCAGCCTTGGCGATGATCTGGGCGGCAGCCTCGGTGGACACGGGGGAGAAGAACACGTCGCAGCCCTGGTTCTGGGCGTTGGTGATATAGGTGGAGTAGTCGGAAGTGCCCTCCGGGAACTGCTCATAGACGCAGTTCTCCTTGCCGAAAGCCTCGATGAAGTAGTTGCAGAGGCCGCCGGAGTAGTCGTCGCCCTGCTTGGCGAGGCAGTAAGCCTTGGTCGCGCCGAGCTCGGACTTGGCGAAGTTCGCGAGCACCGTGCCCTGGAAGGGGTCGAGGAAGCAGATGCGGTAGTACACGTCGCAGCCCGCGGTGACCTGCGGGTTGGTGCAGGTGACGCCGATGGCGGGAACCTGCGCCGCGTCGAAGGTATCGCTCGCCGCGATGGAGACGCCGGAGCCGTAGGAGCCGAGGACCACGGACACGCCGCTGGAGATCAGGGTCTGGGCGGCGGTGGGCGCCTTGTCGTTGGAGGAGGCGTTGTCCGCGTAGACGAGCTCGACGTCATAGGTCATGCCGTCGATCTCGACGGTCGGGGTCAGGACGTTCGCGTACTGCATGCCGAGAACCTCCTGCTTGCCGCCGGCGCCGTTGTCGCCGGACTGGGGCTCGAAAACGCCGATCTTGACGACGGGGTTGCCGTCGGCAAAAGTGCCCGCGCAGAGCGTGAAGACAAGCAGCAGAGCCAGGGTGAGGGAAAGGATCTTTTTCATCTTGGATTCCTCCTGTTCAGATTTTGGGCCATGCACGTCCGCAAAGCGCGGACAAATGTATTCCCGTAACATATTACCCATAATAAACTTTAGCACAGCAAATTGCAATAGGGTATTTTGCCTAAAAACCCCTTTATATTTTCATTTTTCATATCAGGTTTGACAATTGACCGCCGCTTCCGCTGTTTCTCCCGCCGCGCGGGGCGTTTCGACGGCTTTTTCCAGAGGAAGACCGTATACTGACCATAGCTTTTTTGTCATATTGACAGGGGAAACGGGAGGCTGGGGATGAAAAAGATGTTCACGATACTGCTGACGGTCTGCTTTGCGCTGCTGCTGTCCGGCTGCGCGCTGCTGCGGCGGCCGGAGACGGACTGCCTCGCCCTGCTGCGTCAGGCCGCGCTGAACGCCGACGCCGAGCTCGGCCGCCGCGCCGCGCAGGAGCGCAGCGCCGCGCTGCCCGAGGGGGAGAGCGCCTTTTCCTTCGACGAGCTGCTGCTGCTCGCCCGCTACATAGACCGGCGCGCCGGCGAGCTCCGGCTCACGCAGGAGCAGCGGATGTGTACCGGGGAGGTCATGCTCAACCGCGTGGCCTCGCCGGAATTCCCGGACACGCTGCGCGAGGTGCTCGACGAGGCGGGCTTCGCCGAGGGGACGCGCAAGCCGGAGGCCGCGGCCGTGGACGCGGCGCTGGAGCTGCTGCGCGGGCGGCGGCTGCTCGATCCCCGCGTCGTATACCAGAGCGAGGACAAGCCCGCCGGGGCGGTCTACGCGAGCTTCTGCGACCGCTACTACCGCCGCACCTACTTCTGCCTCACAAACCGCCCCGAGCTGTACGAGGAGACGGACAGAACGGGGATGAATAACGAAAATGAATAAGTAATAATTGCGGCGTCCGCTTCGCGGACGGAACCTGCGGGCGGAAGCTGAGCCTACGGCGGCGGGACGCCGTGGTCATGCCGTAGGGGCGACCTTTACGGTCGCCCGGCGCGGAGACCGTGGTCATGCGCAAACCTCCGGCGAAGGGCGCGAACGGCGGAATCACCGCAAGATCGACATACGACGCTGAAACGTATAGACCTGTCATTCTGAGGAGCCGCAAGGCGACGAAGAATCTTTTTTGGTACTCTCCGCTAGACCTGTCATTCTGAGGAGCCGTAGGCGACGAAGAATCTTTTTCCCGGACTCTCCGCAGAACCGGGGGATAGGATTCTTCGACTCGCTTTGCTCGCTCAGAATGACAGATTTTTGGTTTTCGGCATTGGGGTTGCCCTTTGCAGGAACGCAGGTTCCGGCAACGGGCGACCGCAAGGGTCGCCCCTACGGCGCATGACTACGGTTCCCGCGTCGGGCGACCGCAAGGGTCGCCCCTACGGCGCATAACCACGGTTCCGGCGGCGGGCGACCGTAAAGGTCGCCCCTACGGGCAGGGACGCACGCTGCGCGTCAATGGCGGGGGACGCACTGAACTGTATACGTTTTTTGCTCAGCGTATACAACGTAAACAACGTAAACAACGTATACGTCGGGTATGCGGTAAAAAAACTTTGTATACGAAGTATACGATGTTTACAATTACCTATCCATGCAAAAACTGTTCACATCACTCGTCACACGCCAAGCCGGCAAACTCCTGACTCCTTGTTCCTGACTTCCAACCGAGATCCCACACTCCTGACCGAAACAATGGCAGGGAAGCCTGAGCTTCCCTGCCATTGTTTCAATATGCTTCGTTTTAGAAGTTGACCAGGTTGCCGCTCGCGACGCCGTAGACCAGATCGGGGACGATCGTGACCAGGACGGGCACGAAGGTGATGAGCAGCAGCACGAGGAACAGACACAGGATGAACGGCCAGACCTCCTTGATGAAGTCGCCGATCCGGCAGCCGGTGATGCCGCAGGTGGTGAACATCATGGAGCCGAAGGGAGGCGTGATGCCGCCGATCATGATGTTGACGATGCAGACAAGGCCGAAGTGGATGGTGTCCACGCCGAGGGTCTTGGCCACGGGCAGCAGCAGCGGGGTCGCGATCATCAGCGCCGCGCCGCCCTCGAGGAACATGCCCATGACCAGCAGCACGACGTTCACGAGCATCAGGAAGACGTACTTGTTGGTGGTGAGGTTCGTGATGGAGGCCGCGACGATCTTCGGCAGGTTGATGTAGCTCATGTACTTGCCGAAGGTGGTGGCGGAGACCATGATCAGCACGACGCTGGAGGTGCCGGCGATGGTGTCGAGCAGGATGGGGATGAAGTGCTTGCTGAAGTTGAGCTGCTTATAGACGAACTTGCCGATGATAAAGCAGTACAGCACGGCCACGGCGCCGCCCTCGGCCGGGGTGAACAGGCCGAAGCGCATACCGAGGATGATGCCGAAGGGGAAGAACAGTCCCCAGAAGGAGATGAACGCCTGCTTGAGCACCTCCTTCGCCGGGGGGAACTTGTCGCGCGTGGTCGGGTAGTTGCGCTTGTGGGCAATGATCGTGACGACGATCATCATCGAAATACTCATCAGGATGCCGGGGACATAGCCCGCGGCGAAGATGCGGCCCAGGGACGCCTGCGCGATCAGGGAGTAGACGATCAGGTTGACGCCGGGCGGGATGACGGGCGTCGCCGCCGAGGACGAGGCCGTGATCGCCGCGGAGAAGGCCTTGGAGTAGCCGCGCTTCTCCATCTCGGGCACCAGCATCTTGGACTGCATGGCGCAGTCGGCGTTGGCGGAGCCGGAGCAGCCGCCCATCAGCATACTCAGCAGCACGTTGACCTGCGCGAGGCCGCCCTTCATGTGGCCGGTCACGCATTCGCAGAAGTCCATCATCTTGTCGCTGATGCCGCCGTAGTTCATGACCGAGCCGGACATGACGAAGAAGGGGATGGCCAGCATGGAGAAGGACTGGGTGGAGTTCATGACCTTCTGCAGGATCGTCCAGGGCTGGACGCAGGTGTTGATGAACTAGAAATAGAAGAAGGTGGAGCCGAAGAGCGCGTAGACGATCGGCATGCCGAGGAAGTAGAGGATAAAGACCAGGAAGACGGGGATCAGGTTCACAAATGTCAAGGTCATCAGTAGGCACCCCCCTGTTCCGTCTCCGCATCATCGCTCTCCTGCGGCTTGGCCTTGATGAGATGCAGCCGGTCGCGCAGGAAGAAATAGACGGCGTAGATAAACGACAGCCCGAAGCCGAGCGGCACCGCGATGCCGGTGTACCACTTCGGGATGCGCAGCGTGTCGGTCATGGTCAGCTTGACTTTGCCGATGTACTGCCAGACCCCGTCCACCGTGCCGAAGATCATGCCGCGCTTCCAGATCAGGTTGCAGACATACTGCGCGCTGATATAGGTCAGCAGGGCGAGAACCAGGATCTGCATGATATCCATGACGAACTCGATCACCGCACGGGTGCGCCCGTGGATCAGGTTCACGACGATATCCACGCCCAGGTGCGCGTGGCGGCGGTGGGCGTAGGCGCTGCCCATGAACACCGTCCAGATGAAGAGGCTGGTCACGACCTCATCCGTCCACTTGATGGGGCTGTTCAGAAAATAGCGGAAGATGACGTTCAGGTTGACCAGCACCACGCAGACGGCCAGCGTCGAGCCGCAGATCACCGCGTCCAGATTCGTCAAAACCCGCATGAAAAGAGATTTCTTTTTCATAGGCATATCCTACCTGTTTTCAAAGAATCGGACTTGGACTGCCCGCGAAAACGGGCAGTCCAAGCGTATGAAAGCTGTGCGGTTATGCGCGGGGAGCGGTTCAGGCGGCGTTCTCGGCGCGGAAGTTCGCGATGAGCTCGACGAGCTGATCGTGCAGCTCGGGATTGGCGCCGTACTCTTCGACGATCCAGTCATAGACGGGGGCGCAGGCCTCGGTGAAGGCGTCGATGTCGACCTCGTTCCAGGTCACGCCGGCCTCGGTCTTCATCTTCTCGATCTGGACGGCCTCGTCCTCGGCGCAGTAGGTCTGCTCCCAGAGGCCGCACTCGAGCGCGCACTCGTCAAGGATGTCGCGCCACTTCTCGGGCATGTCCTGATACACGTCCTCCGCCATGAACAGCCAGCGGGTCGCGATGAAGTGGTTGGTCAGGGCGACCTTCTTGACCAGCTCATAGGGAGCGCCGGCGCCGGCGAGGGTGGAGGTGGAGCCTTCAAAGCCGTCGACAAGGCCGGAGGAGATGGAGGAGAGGCACTCGGTGAAGCTCATGGGAACGGGGGTGGCGCCCAGGCACTCGATGGTCTTGATGAACAGGGAGGCGGTGGTGGAGCGCAGCTTGACGCCGTTGAGGTCCTCGGGCTTGTAGATGTCCTTGTTGGTGACGACGGAGCGGTAGCCGAAGGAGTAGTGGGTGTCGAGGATGTGGATGTTCTCCTCGGCCAGGCGGTCCTTCACGCCCTTGACGATGTCGGAATCCATGACGTAGTTGTACTCATCGTCGTTGTTGTAGAGCATCGGGCCGACCAGCACGGCGCAGTCGCCGACCCAGTCAGCGAAGAGGGAGGGCTCCTCCAGGCCGATCCACTTGTCGCCGTTGACGGCGTGGACGACGGAGTCACGGTAGCAGTCGAGCTCGTTCAGGCCGTGGAAGGTGACGGTGATGTGGCCCTCGGTGCGCTCGGTGACCATCTCGGCGAACTTCTCGGCGGCCTTGTAGTTCCACTCGTTGGGGTTGAAGACGTTGGAGTAGGTCAGCTCGATGTAGTAATCGTCGGCGTCGTCGGCGAAGGCCGGGACAGCGCCGGCGGCCAGGGTGAAAACCATCGTCATGGCCAGCAGCAGGGCAAGCAGTTTTTTCATGTTTGTTCCTCCTTTAATAATATGTGATTGTATTCCTTGCGGGCTTTCCCGCTAATCACCTGAGCGAAAGACCCTTCCTTTCCCCGTCGGGAAAAGGAAAAAGGGATATCCCTTTTTCGCGCGACAAGCCCCGCGTGAATTGTGAGCAATCCCCACAATTATTCACGCAGAAACCGCGTCATCTTGTCTATACCGTACAAATGATACTCGTTCTGGCCGGGAAAGTCAACCGTTTGCCCGCAGGCGGCCGGACTTTCGCTTTCTTGCACAAAAGAGGCCGGAAAACTTTGTTAAGGATTTTCCCGCCCCCCGGACTTGACAGAAAAAAGGGGCGCGAGGATAGGCGATCGCGTCCCTGCGGCGAGGCGGGAGGCTCTGTCGCCAGGACGGACAGCGCGGCGCCGGGCGGCCGCAAGGGTCGCCCCTGCGCCAGAGGCGCACGTTCCGGCTTTATTCCGATCCGCACCGCAGGCGACGCTGTAATTGTTCATTATTCGTATCTATTCAGTCCCCCGTGTCATTCTGAGGAGCCGTAGAGCCCATGGCCGGAAGAAT
>LXOW01369668.1_pt1 | contig 23056 bp, 14 predicted proteins | sample 1368591 | NCBI WGS metagenome assembly LXOW01 (sample SAMN04884650, study PRJNA319009) | bovine gut metagenome | isolation source: Cow rumen | host: Bos taurus | place: Italy: Legnaro (PD) | collected 2014-07-09
CCATAGAGGTTAAGGCCGAGAAGATAATGGAGGTTGCCGATAGCGTTACCGTTGTAGCCAAGGACAGAGATAACGTTAACGTTAACGTTAACGATAACGATAACGATAACGATAACGATAACGATAACGATAACGAAAACGATGACGTTAACGTTAACGATAACGATAACGACAACGACAACGAAAACGAAGCTGTTGCAACAGGTAATAAAAATGAAGATGTAAGCGACGAGGCAGACAGTCTGGTTGCTACTGTTACAGAAACCAAGAAGACTTCAGAAGAGATGGAAGAAAAGAAATGCAAGTATTGTGATGCACTAAAATATGCAGCTATAGCGATAGTGTTCTTTGCCCTGGGATATCTCGCAGGCGCAGAAGGTTTGTTCTCATCATTGGGAAGGAGAACGGCAATGATAGTAGACTCTGTCAAGGTCAAGCATCCGGAGATTCTGCCTGATACGACAGCCACCGAGGATGCCGAGGAAGATACGGCAGGGGTTACATCAGCGGAAAAAGCATCGAAGACTGCTGCCAAGCCTGCGACCAAGGAGACTGCCAAGCCTGTAACCAAGGAGACAGCCAAGCCTGTGACCAAGGAGACAGCCAAGCCTGCTGCGGATAAACCCCTTACCCAGTATAACAATGACTTCCGNNCCAAGCCTGTAACCAAGGAGACAGCCAAGCCTGTGACCAAGGAGACAGCCAAGCCTGCGATCAAGGAGACAGCCAAGCCTGCTGCGGATAAACCCCTTACCCAGTATAACAATGACTTCCGCGTGAAGACTGGAGCATACTATATCATCGGTACAGAGACGGAGGTGACTGTCCAGAAGGGTCAGACGCTACGCTCTATCTCCAAGGCCTATCTCGGTCCGGGAATGGAATGCTATGTTGAGGCATACAACGGTGTGAAGGAGGTAAAGGCCGGTCAGAAGATAAAGATACCGAAGCTGAAGATGAAGAAACTGAAGAAGTAACNNNNGTGGGAATTAATAGTTCCGCTCGCGCCTGAGCACCTACGGAGCGCAAGAACCCACCTTAAAGAAATCATTAATTGTCTGTGAATATAATAAGTGGACTGATATCACGCCGTGATGATTCGCAACTGCGTATGTTTGCGGAATTCGAGGGTGATATTAACAAGATATTTGAGATGGGTAAGGAGGATGACATGCCAGTACTCATTACCCGTAATATGGTGAATTTTGCAGGTGTGCTGACCTCTGTCACCATTGCGCGTGATGCCACAAGACAGGTGATAAAATACCTTGAGCGGCATCGGAACCAGAATTTTGCGATGTTCTGCCAGAAGGACGTTTCTATTGAAGAGCCTACTGCAGAAGATCTCTGTCAGCATGGTGTGATAGCGCAGCTGCTGAAGGTGTTTGAGATTCCCGGTCACGATAACCAGTATGCCTTCATTGCCCAGCCGCTGTCGCGCTGCGTGCTTACGGAGGTGATACAGGAGGAGCCGTTCATCAAAGGCCACGTGGTTCCCACGCCTGAGACGGAACCGGGTGATGACGATCTGGAGTACAGCACTATCGTCAGCGACCTTCATGTGCGTATGAGGGAATACATAGAGAAGAACGATACTCCGCCGTTTGAGCTTCAGATGTCGATTGCCGAAATCGCCAACAAGGCGTATTTCCTCAATATGGTGTCATACCACATGCCCTTCAAACTCTCTGAGAAGATGCGGCTCCTTGAGTATGACGACATGAAGATGCGTGCCCTTGACCTCTTGCAGCTCCTCAACCGCGAAATACAGTATGCCGACCTGCGCCTTGACATACAGAACCGCACCCAGCATACCATCAACAATGAGCAGCGCGAGTATTTCCTGCGCCAGCAGCTGAAGAACATCAACAAGGAGCTGGGCAACGAGGAAGGCGGCCCCGAGAAGAAGAAACTCCGTGAGAAGGCCAAGACGAAGAAATGGAACGAGGCCACTCAGGAGGTCTTCGAAAGGGAGATGGAGCGCCTGGATCAGCTGAACGTTCATAGTGCCGACTATAACACGCAGCTGACATACCTACAGCAGATAGTGGATCTGCCCTGGGAAGAATATACCACCGACGACCTTAACCTCGACCGTGCGGAGAGGATACTCAACCGCGACCATTACGGAATGGAGAAGGTGAAGGAACGCATTCTGGAGTATATCGCCGTGCTGAAGCTTCGTGGTGACCTGAAGTCGCCCATACTGTGTCTCTACGGCCCTCCTGGTGTGGGCAAGACATCGCTGGGTAAGAGCGTTGCCGATGCCCTGAAGCGCAAATACGTCAGAATGAGCCTCGGAGGCCTGCATGATGAGGCCGAGATACGTGGGCACAGGCGCACGTACGTAGGCGCGCTGCCCGGACGAATAATAAAGAATATAGAAAAGGCCGGCTCAAGCAATCCTGTCTTCATCCTCGACGAGATAGACAAGGTGACGCAGAACACCCATAATGGCGACCCTGCATCAGCGTTGCTGGAGGTGCTCGACCCAGAGCAGAACGGTGCCTTCCACGATAACTACCTCGATATGGACTATGACCTCTCGAAGGTGATGTTCATAGCTACGGCCAACGACCTCTCCACCATCCCCGGTCCGCTTCGCGACCGCATGGAGATAATAGAGGTCAGCGGCTATACCACCGAGGAGAAGATAGAGATAGCTAAGCGCCACCTCGTGCCGCGTGAGAAAGACAAGACGGGACTGAAGTCGATGAAGTCGCTCACGTTCCGCAAGAATGCCCTTGAATTCATCATCGAGCGCTATACCCGCGAAAGCGGCGTCAGACAGCTTGAGAAGCAGATCAACAAGGCGCTGAGAAAGGAGGCCTTCTATCTCACTCGCGACGGTGAGGCTGCCTACGACAAGATTACCGTTGAGGCTATAGAGTCGCTGCTGGGCAAGCCGCCGTTCTATCGCGATATATATCAGGGCAACGACTACGCCGGCGTGGTCACAGGCCTCGCCTGGACAAGTGTGGGCGGTGAGATACTTTTCATCGAGACTTCTTTGTCGAAGGGCAAGGCCGGGAAACTCACTCTTACGGGCAACCTGGGCGACGTGATGAAGGAGAGTGCCGTGATAGCGTTGGAATATGTCAAAGCACATGCCGACGTGCTGAATGTTGACAGCCGTATCTTCGAACAATGGAACATGCACATCCACGTGCCTGAGGGCGCAACGCCCAAGGACGGACCGTCTGCCGGAATCACAATAGCCACCAGTATCGCCTCGGCCCTGATACAATGTAAGGTTCGCAAGAACGTTGCTATGACCGGCGAGATAACGCTTCGCGGCAAGGTACTGCCTGTTGGAGGCATCAAGGAGAAACTTCTTGCTGCCAAGAGGGCGGGCATTACAGATATAATGCTGTGCTCTGCCAACCAGAAGGATGTGGAGGAGATTCCTCAGGAATATCTGAAGGGCGTCACCTTCCATTATGTAGAGAATGTGCAGGACGTATGGGATTTTGCGCTGACCAACGAGAAGGTCGCCCATCCGGTAGATTTGTCTGTAGAAGAGGAAAAGAAATCGAATAGTGACATTTGAATTACAACATACTGACCCATACTCATCAGCCCGTGCCGGTAAGATAACGACCGATCACGGCAGCATCCTGACCCCTATCTTCATGCCTGTAGGCACGGTGGGCTCGGTGAAGGCTGTGCATTTCGAGGAGCTGAGGCGTCAGGTTATGGCTCAGATTATCTTGGGCAACACCTATCACCTGTACCTCCGTCCCGGCCTTGAACTCTTGCGCAAGGCTGGCGGGTTGCACAGGTTCATAAGGTGGGAAAGACCCATGCTGACCGATTCTGGCGGCTTTCAGGTGTTCTCCCTGACAGGCATCCGTAAGCTGAAGGAAGAAGGCTGTGAGTTTCGCAGCCATATTGACGGCTCGAAGCATTTCTTCACCCCCGAGAACGTGATGGATACTGAGCGCATCATCGGTGCCGACATCATGATGGCCCTCGATGAATGCCCTCCCGGACAGAGTGACTGGCAGTATGCACGCAAGTCGCTCGACCTTACACACCGCTGGCTCGACCGCTGCCTGAAGCGCTTCAATGAGACGGAGCCTCTGTATGGCCATAGCCAGTCGCTGTTCCCCATCGTGCAGGGCTGTACCTTCAAGGACCTGCGCAGGGAGTCGGCACAGTTTGTGGCCGATAAGGGCTGTGACGGTAACGCTATCGGAGGTCTTGCCGTTGGCGAGCCTACCGAGACGATGTATGAGATGGTTGAGGTGGTTAATGAGATACTGCCCAAGGACAAGCCGCGTTACCTGATGGGTGTCGGTACACCTTGGAACATCCTTGAAAACATAGAGCGCGGAGTGGATATGTTCGACTGCGTTATGCCCACTCGCAACGGGCGTAATGCGATGCTTTTCACCTATGAGGGCACGATGAACATGAAGAACAAGAAGTGGGAGGACGACTTCACGCCTCTTGACCCCGATGGCTGCGACATCGACCGCGTGACTACGAAGGCTTATCTGCACCATCTCTTCAAGGCTCAGGAGTATCTGGCCCTGCAGATTGCCTCCATTCACAACCTGGCGTTCTATCTGCGACTCGTCACAGATGCCAGGGAACATATAATAAAAGGTGACTTCACACAATGGAAAAAGTCAATAATAGACGATATGCAAAGACGCCGATAGCCCTGCTGAAGCGTATGTGGCGTGTGTTGCGCGTCATTTTCCACAGGATGTTTCGCCGTGGGGGCAGTATGCGCCGCGCAAAGCATCTGAGGGTTCCGGCGTGGATGTCGAAGTACCTCGGATGGGCCAATCCCTTCAGGTACATAAAGCGCCTTGACCGATATATCATAAGGAAGTTCATAGGCACGTATTTCTTTGCCATATTGCTCATCATAAGCATATCTATCGTCTTTGACTTCAACGAGAACCTGTCGAAATTCACGGAGTATAACGCACCCTGGCGTGCTATCATCTTCGACTATTACATGAACTTCGTGCCGTATTTCGCCAATCTCTTCTCGCCGCTGTTCGTCTTCATCGCCGTAATATTCTTTACCTCGAAGATGGCCGGAAACAGCGAGATAATAGCGATACTCGCCACGGGAGTAAGTTTTAAACGCATGCTGAGGCCGTATATGTTCTCCTGCGTGCTCATCTCTATGCTCTCCTATTTCCTTGCGGCATACGTCATTCCGCATGGCACGGTGATACGTCAGAACTTTGAGTCGCTCTATAAGAACAACAAGAAGAATACGTCGGCTGAGAACGTGCAGCTGCAGGTGGATAATGGCGTCATAGCCTATATGCAGCACTATGACAACACCGTGAAGCGCGGATACGGCTTTTGTCTTGACAAGTTTGAGAACAAGAAACTGGTATCACACATGACGGCAGCCGAGATAATGTATGACACCATCGCCGAGAGTAAGTTCCATTGGCAGGCTTTCAACTGGAAGATTCGTGAGATGCGAGGCATGAAGGAGAAGATTACTTCGGGCATGCGCCTTGATACCCTGATACAGATGGAGCCTATCGACCTCGTCTATTCCAAGGGACAGCAGGAGGCGTTCACCTCGCCAGAGCTCTCGGAGTATATCTCCAAGCAGATAGACAGAGGCTCGAGCAACGTGGTGCAATATCAGGTGGAGTATCACAAGCGAATAGCGACATCGTTTGCCTCGTTCATCCTGACAATAATAGGTGCCTCGCTAAGTTCCCGCAAGCGGAAAGGCGGAATGGGAGTGTATCTTGGAGCGGGCCTGGCGCTGAGTTTCGCATATATCATCCTGCAGACGATATCCGCCACGTTTGCCATTAATGCCGGCACACCCCCGATGCTGGCAGCATGGATGCCTAACATACTGTTTGCGTTCATTGCCTATGCCTGCTATCGCAAAGCACCCAATTAAGCCCCGAAAGGACCAATCATGGAAGAAAAGAAAGTATATTTCGACGAAACATTACTTAACGACAATGTGTTAGACGCATTGTACGACATGCATTTTGAGGCCTGTACGCCGATACAGGCAGCCTGTATCGACCCTATCATCGAGGGGCGTGACATTATGGGCGTTGCTCAGACGGGCACGGGCAAGACGGCGGCATATCTTCTGCCGGTATTGTCGTGTCTGGATGACGGAGGGTTCCCCGAAGATGCCGTCAACTGCCTCGTGATGGCTCCCACGCGAGAGCTGGCGCAACAGATAGATCAGGCCATGCAGGGCTTCGGATACTACCTCGACGGCATCAGTTCTGTGGCCGTATATGGCGGCAACGACGGCAACAGGTATAACCAGGAGATGGAGGCCCTGAAAAAGGGCGCATCGGTCATCATCGCCACTCCCGGAAGACTGATTTCACACCTTCAGATGGGCAACCTCGACCTCTCACGGCTCTCTTTCTTCATCCTTGATGAGGCCGACAGAATGCTCGACATGGGTTTCTCAGAGGACATCATGACTATCGCGAAGGCCATCGGAAAGGATGCCGCCAGCGCTCCGGGTTCAGCTGACGCAGTATCGGGTTCTACTGAAGAAAAATCTCAGCATTGTCAGACGATAATGTTCTCTGCCACGATGCCCGATAAGATAGAGGAACTTGCGCGCACGCTGCTCGTCAATCCGCTCAACGTGAAGATTGCCGTAAGCAAGCCTGCCGAGAAGATACAGCAGTCGGCCTACGTGTGCTACGCACCTCAGAAGCTGTCCATCCTGAAGGATATCTTCAAGAATGGTTTCCGCCCTGAACGTGCTGCTGCCGATGAGGACCCCATGAAGCTTGAGCGCGTCATCATCTTCTCAGGCAAGAAGCAGAGGGTCAAGGAGATATACCGCTCCCTGAGGCAGATGAAAGTCAACTGCGGCGAGATGCATTCCGACCTTACGCAGGCGGAGCGCGACCAGATGATGTACCGCTTCAAGTCGGGGGAAGTGGCCGTTCTCGTTGCCACCGATATCGTGGCTCGCGGCATCGACATCGATGATATCCTCATGGTCATCAACTATGATGTGCCGCATGACGTAGAGGACTATGTTCATCGCATAGGCCGTACGGCGCGTGCAGAGCGCGACGGAGTGGCCATCACCCTCGTATCGGATGAGGATATATACCTTTTCAAGAGAATAGAGAAATTCCTGGGCAGGGAGATACTGAAGAATGCTCTTCCCGAAGGCATGCCTGCCGGCCCTGATTACAAAGCAGATACAAAACATTCAACAACAGCCCATCGTGGCAATAAAAAACCTAAACATCATGACAGAAACAAAAAACGTGTGCGGTCTCAACAAGGAGGAGTTCCGCACGACAGTAAACGGAAAGCAAACCGACCTGTACATCCTAAGAAACAGTAACGGTTGCGAGTGTGCCATAACGAATTATGGTGGTGCGATAGTATCTCTGATGGTGCCCGACAAGGACGGCAACATGCAGAACGTCGTTCAGGGTCACTCCAACATCCAGGATGTGATTAACTCTCAGGAAGTGTACCTTTCAACCCTCATCGGTCGTTTCGGCAACCGCATTTGCAAGGGACAGTTCACCCTTCACGGCAAGGACTATCAGCTGGCATGCAACGACGGTCCCAACCATCTGCACGGTGGCCCTAAGGGTTATCATGCCCAGGTATGGGAAGCAATACAGATGGGTGACAACATGCTGGCCCTCTCGCTTACAGACCCATACGGACGCGAGGGATTCTCTGGCGAGGTGCGCATCAATGTGGAGTATACATGGACTGACGATAACGAGCTGAAGATTGACTATCTTGCCACTACCAACAAGCAGACAATCATCAACCTCACACATCACGCCTTCTTCTCGCTGACGGGTCTTGGCAATCCTACTCCTACCGTTGATGACCTCATCTGCGAGGTGAATGCCGACTTCTATCTGCCCATCGATGCTACAAGCATTCCTACGGGCGAGATTCTGAAGGTAGAGGGCACGCCATTCGACTTCCGCGCTCCTAAGAAGATTGGCCTTGAGATTAATGCCGACAATGAGCAGATTCGCAATGGCAGCGGCTACGACCATAACTTCGTGCTCAACAAGAAAGAAGTGGGCGAGCTCTCCTTCGCTGCACGCATCACCGACCCACAGAGCGGACGCACGATGGAGTGCTGGACAACAGAGCCAGGACTTCAGGTGTATACGGGCAACTTCCAGACGAACTATCCAATCCAGACGGGATTCACCGCACAGAGACGCTCGGCAATATGCCTCGAGGCGCAGCATTTCCCCGATTCGCCTAACCGCCCATACTTCCCATCTACGGTGCTGAATCCAGGACAGCGCTATCGCCAGACAACGATATATAAGTTTGGCTTAGTGTAAACACACTTCATGCTGCTGAACGGATTCAATTATGAGAGATGACGGATAAGACGTATCATCGATAAACCCAAATAGGTTATTAGGATTTCTCTGTATCTTATTGTAGCGATAAATCCTAATAACCTATTTGGGTTTAATTATCGTAGACGCAATCGCCGTTACTCAATTGGGCAATTGCCGTTAGCCAATGCCCTTTGCGGGGTCAGTGTTATTCCTGTGGCATTGCATATCTGTCGCCGGTCTCCTTGACGAGCTTTCTTGCATAGCCTTCGGCGAAGCCTGGGCGGCTCACTTTCTCACCGAGGCCGTGTGGCGTGCGCTTGAACCTTCCGTTTTCTTCGGGCTTTACCGCCATGTCGTTGTATTTCACGATGATATGTGCGGCAAGCTGCTTCCAGCGTGCAAGCATCTGCTGTGCCTGACGGATGCTGTAGTCATTGAGTAATGCCTGCATCGCTTCGGGCGTCATCCCCTTCGCTTTGGCCTCTACGGCAGATTGCTGGCTGAGGTAAGCCTTCTGCAGGGAGTCGCGCACCTCCTTCAATGATGGGAAGAGCATCGAGTATCGTGGGTATACCATGTTGCTCACCCAGTTCTCCACCCAGTAGGCGTTCTTGTCGCTGAACGTTACGGCATCGGCTCCTGGGGTGTTGTAACACTCTGGCAGCTGGGTCATAGAACAATAGACGGGTGTGTAAGCCACCATGTTGCTGTCGTCGTTGCCATACCAGAAGCATCCTCCCACTTGCCTTGGGAGCCATGAACGCATCTGGCTCACGAAGCTCCATGCTGTCTGCTGCGTAGAAGTGGGGCGTTCGTTGAAGTATTTCTTGCCGTCAACGCTGAAGAACAGAGGCGTAGGGCGATAGGGCATGCTCCATATTCCTGCGCCGATGTCGGTAGAGTCGATGGCGAACGGCGTGTTTTCAAAGTGGTCGCGCATGTCGTTCATCACGTCTTCCACACTAACCTTCTTGTCGGGAACAATCCACAGCGGCAGGTCTTCGGCATCTTTCTCCAGACCTGTCACCCATGGCAGATAGCGGTCCATTCCGCTGGCGTGATGCTTGAAGAAACTCCATACGCGGGCATCGCAGATGCGGCGTCCCGTGAAGTCGGGAGCGGCGTAGGCCTCTTTCCAAGAGAAGGTGTCGTCCTTGCCGCTGAACCATCCTTTGGAACGGGCATATTTTATAACATTCTTGGAGTACTTCACATTCTCCTTATCCTTCAGCGGGAAACGCCCTATGCGGCTTTGGTTGGCGTGTCCGCAGATGGCCTCGTCTGGAATGCGGCGAGCTACCCATACCACGCGTTCCTTTGATGACTTACGGTCAGCGCCGCAACCCTGCATCTCCATGATCCAGGCTTCATTGGCATCGCAGATGGTGAACGTCTCGCCCTCAGAGCAGTAGCCGTAGGTCTCTGCCAGAGTGGTCATGACTGTGATGGCCTCGCGTGCCGACTTGGAGCGCTGCAGTGCGATGTAGATGAGCGACCCATAGTCGATGAGTCCCGTGCTGTCCACCATCTCTTCACGTCCGCCGTAGGTGGTCTCGCCGATGGTCACCTGCCATTCGTTGATATTGCCTACCACGTTCCATGTCTGTTCGGCTTCGGGAATCTCGCCGAGGTATCTGTTGGTATCCCAGTCGAAGACCTGACGCATCTCACCCTTCTGGTGTGTGGCGGCGGGATAGTGGGCAAGGCTCATGAAAGCGCCGTACGAGTCGGCGTTGTATGAACAGATGACGCTACCGTCGACAGAAGCCTTCTTGCCTACGATGAAATTGGTGCATGCTGCAGCATGAGTGGCCGCAAACAATGCGATAAGTGATAATAGCTTTCTCATTTTCAATATTTTAACGGTCAATGTTCAATGGTCAATGGTCATCACGTCGGGTCGACATCGAAGAATATCACGATGGCCTTATAGCGTTTGTCCTGCCTCAGCGCGGCTACGGTATCGTGCAGCTGCCGGCGTGTTGCGGCAAGTCCGGTAGTGACGGGCACTTTTACGATTATCTTCCTGATGCACAGCTGCTTGATGCGCGATACTACGGGGCGGTCGGGACCCAGCACGCGAACGGTATTGTCGGTCCCCGTCACGTTGAAGGCCATAAACCTGTTGCGCAGCATGTTGGCCAGCTCGATGGCTGCCGTGTCAACAAGGCTGTCTTCACGGTGTTTGAGGTAGATGTAGATGAGGCGTGAGAAGGGCGGGTAGCAGAACTCCTGGCGCTCTTGCATGAGGCTATTGTAGAAACCGCGATAGTCGTTGTTCACTATCTGCCTGATGACGGGCAGGGTGGGACGCGAGGTCTGCAGTATGACCCTTCCGCGCTGTCCCTTGCGTCCTGCGCGTCCTGCCACCTGTGTCATCATCGTGAAGGCGTGTTCGAAGGCTCGGAAGTCAGGTTGGTTGAGGAGTGAGTCGGCAGATAGGATGCCCACTACGCTCACTCCGCTGAAGTCCAGGCCCTTGGTGACCATCTGGGTACCTATGAGGAGGTTGGTCTTGTTGGCTGCAAACTCCGCTATGATGCGTTCGTAGGCATTGCGGGTGCGGGTGGTGTCGAGGTCCATGCGTGCTATGCGAGCTTGCGGAAAGGTCTCGGCGATGGCTTCCTCCACCTTCTCCGTTCCTGCACCTCGATCGTTCAGGTCACGGTTGTGACAGTCAGGACATTCACGGGGCATCCTGTAGGTGTAGCCGCAATAGTGGCAGGTGAGCGAAGCCTGCGTCTTGTGGTAGGTGAGGGAGACATCGCAGTTGGGACATTTTGGCGACCAGCCACATTGCTGACACTCTACAACGGGCGAAAATCCGCGCCGGTTGAGGAAGAGAATGGCCTGCCGACCCTCCTGCAGGGCTGTCGTGACGGCTTCTTTCAGCTGGGGAGAGAACATGCCGCGCATGATTTTGCGGTGACGAAGGTCCTTCGTGTCTATCACCTCGATGCTGGGCAGTTCGATGCCCTGATAGCGTTGAAGTAGCGTGGTGAGATGGTATTTGCCCGTCAGGGCGTTGTGATAGCTCTCTGCCGAAGGTGTGGCGGTGCCCAGCAATACTCCCGCTTCTGCCCAGTGGGCCATCATCTGGGCCACGCTGCGTGCGTGATAGCGTGGCGACGGCTCCTGCTGCTTGAAGCTGCTCTCGTGCTCCTCGTCGATGATGACGAGTCCCAGGCGCCTGAAGGGCAGGAAGACGGCTGAACGTGCTCCGAGGATGATGTCGTAAGGGTGGTCGGAGAGCTGTTTCTGCCATATCTCTACGCGCTCCGCATCAGAATAGCGCGAATGGTAGATGCCGAGGCGGTTGCCGAAGACGTGCTGCAGGCGTTGCGTAATCTGTACGGTAAGGGCTATCTCAGGCAGCAGGTAGAGCACCTGTTTCCCCTGGCTGATGGCATTCTGAATGATGTGGATGTATATCTCCGTCTTGCCCGATGATGTGACGCCGTGAAGCAACACCTGCGGAAGTGGACTAACTGAGGGACTTCCTGCGGGGCTTGTATCAATAAGGTGTCGGCAGATGTCGTCGTAGGCGGCCTGCTGCACCTTGCTCAGGGGCTTTATGTTCTCGGGATGTGCTGCAGAAGAACTGTTGAGACGTCCTACTTCCTTGTCGTAGAGTTGCAGGAAGCCTTTGTCGATGAGCGACTTGACGATTGCCGTGCTGCAATGTGTGGCGTTGAGCAGTTCCTCCTTGGTGAGCTCGCGTTGCATGGAACCTTCTTCCCAGCCGCTGAGGCGCAGGTAGTCGGTCAGCACCTCACGCTGACGTGGCGTGCGCGAAAGAGCATTGATGGCCGCAAGCTGTTCCTCGGTGGTATAGAGGCGGGGGTTCAGCTCTATGTATGTCTCCGTCCTTGGGCGGTAGGTCTCCTCTTTCTTTATACCGTGAGGGAAGGCTGCCACAAGGATGTCGCCCAAAGGACACATATAATAGTCGCTCATCCATTGCCACAACCTGTATTGCTCTGCCAGCAGTACCGGCTTTGTGTCGAGCACGGCCATAATGGGCTTGATGGCAGCAGCGCCTTGTGAGGCAAGGAAAGCGGGGGCTTCCCGGCTTACGCTTACCGCTAAGGCCGTGTGGGTCTTTGTAATGCCAAATGGTACCTTTACCCTTACGAAGGGCTGCACGGCCTCGACCAGCTCAGGGGGTACGGAGTAGGTGAAGAGACCGTCAAGGGGTAGTGGTAATATGACATTTACATACATTTCCATTCTCACATTCTATTTCGCCGTGAGGTTGTTCTGGGTCATGCGTTGCATGTAACTTTGGATGAGGGCTTTGAGGGTTTGCTCCATGCTGCGGAATGTGGGTTGCAGGGAGGGGTCGGTAATTAGGTTTCGTTTCAGCATCCAGTCTTCCTTGTAGTTATATGCCGCAACGGTGGCGGTACCGTCGAAGTGTATGACGTAACTGCCTTTGGCATACTGGTAGATACCGTTGGAGTTTGTTACGGCCCACGTCTCTTCTGCTGGGGTTGAGAGGAGGTCGTTGCCGAAGGCTACGTAAGGTTTGTTGTAACCCAGATAGCTGAGCATGGTAGGCATGATGTCTATCTGCTGCGCTATGCCTTCCCTACGTCCGCGTGGCATCTCGCCTGAGGGGTCGAAGAAGATGATGGGCACGCAGTAGAGCCCCAGGTCGGTAGAGTATTCCTTGTGGGTGAAGATGTTGGTGTGGTCGGCAGTTAGGACGAAGATGGTGTTCTTGTACCAGGGCTGTCGGCTTGCCGTCTGGAAGAATTGCCTCAGAGCCGTGTCGGCATATCTGATGCATCGGTGCATGGGGTTGATGCCGTCGTCGGGAAAGGCATCGCTGTATTTCTCGGGAACGGCGTAGGGGTGGTGGCTCGATGCCGTGAAGACGGTAGTGAGGAATGGTTCCTTCATGTCGGTCATCTTCTGGGCGTAGTATTGCAGGAAGGGCTCGTCCCAGATGGCCCATGTGCCGTCGAAGTCTTTGTCGCCTCCAAAGCGCGGGTCGCGGTTGTATTCTGTCCTGCCGTAGTAGGCGTCGTAGCCGGTGGTACGTGCGAAGGCCTCAAAGCCCATGCTGCCGTTCTGAGCCCCGTGGAAGAAAGCGCTCTCGTAGCCGCAACGTCCCAGTTCTCCTGCCATTCCGCTGATGTCGTTGAGCGAGGCGGGTGTGAGGAAGAAGGGCTCTATGAAGCGCGGTATTGATGACAGGATGCTGGGCATGCCGTCGATGCTCTGTCGCCCGTTAGCAAAGGTATAGTCGTAGGTCAGCGAGACGCTCAGCAGGCTGTCGACGAACGGTGTGTAGCCCTTGTAACCCTTGCCGCAGAACCCATTGTCATAGCCTCCGATGTATTCCCTGCCGAGGCTCTCCACTATCAGCACCACGATATTCTTACGCTTCTTGACGCTTGGCGCAACCTTTGCGGAGGGTGTGCCGAGAGTGTCTTCAGGGCAGAGGTGCAGAGGGGAGTAGAGGCGGTCCATCTCCTCTTGCGATAGGTAGCGGGGGTCGGCAAAGACATTCTTTCCGATGGTGCGTATGAGTGAGAATGGCGTGTTGAGCACTATGGCGGCCTCTGTAGGGTGGTTGACGTACTGGTTGGCGTTGCTGATGGTGATGGGACGCACGGCGGTAGTGAAGCCGCCACGCATGCCTGCTATGCAGAGGGGCACGAAGAGCAGCAGGCATAGGAGCTGCGAGAGGTAGAAGGAGAGCGGGCTGAGGGAAGAGGGATGCGGGGTGAGGGAAGAAGGACGCGGGCTGAGGGTGGCTTTTACCAGAAAGAGTATAATGAGCAGCCCCATGAGCACTATGTACCAATGGTTCAGGCATTCCGTGAGGATGATTGATGAGAGGTTGCTCTCATGTGCGAACTCCCCTGTGACGCTCATCGTGGTTCTGTGACCCGTATAGGTGAAGTACACGGAGTCGGCAAGGTTCATCGTTGCCGCGATGCCGTTGACGATGATGAAGAGCCATCTGGCCACAGCCTTCCAGCAGCGCGTCTCCTTGAGTCGCAGCGGAAGGAGCATCATCAGGGCATAGAGGGCGTTGGTATAAAGTATGGCCGAGGTATCGAAGGCAAGGCTGCCTTTGAGCAAGTCGCCAAGGGAGAGCTTGTGGAACTCCGCTCCGAACACCTCCCAGTTGAGCCATATAAACTCCAGCCGGCACAGGGCGTAGACGACGTATGCGAGGAAGAGATTGAATGCCAGTACGAAGGCATACGTCAGGTGGGCTCGTTGAAGAAAATGCAAGATGCTTCTGTCTTTCATTATTGTTTAGGGAAAGGGGGCGGGGAGCGACGTTTGTACACCCACAGGGAATCGAACCCTGATCTGGGGAACCGGAATCCCCTATTCTAATCCGTTGAACTACAGGTGCAGGACGATTGAAGGAAATCGTTACGTCTTCGGGCTGCAAAATTAATACTTACTTTTGGAATATGCAAGAGAAAGGGTGCGAAAAGTATTTAATTTCAATTCAAAAGTCCTAAAAAATGTATATTGTTTCACGGAAATTTGACTGTTTCACGGAAAATTAGTAACTTTGCACGTCATTATAAAGCATCCATTGGATAGAAATTCAAGTTTCGAAAGTAAGCAAACGGCCTAAAAGGCCAGCAGCATATAGCCCAGGGCAGTGCCCTGGGTGTGAAGGCAGAAAGAATCCACGCCCTGAAAGGGCAGCAGAATATATGATAAAACTGCTTTTGCCCTTCTTCGCACATTGCTCATATCATAGGAGCTCAGGCGAGCAAAGCTCGGAGTTCAGGGCGACATTACAAACCTCATCAAACACCCAAGGCGATGCCTTGGGCTGTAAGCTGATTGCCCCTTTGGGGCGCACTTTCGAAACTTCTATTAAAGTAAAGTAATAAGGAGAAAAAGCTACATGGAAAAGAAATTGGGCAAAATCATAGCCCTTGTGAATCAAAAGGGTGGAGTAGGCAAGACCACTACGACAATCAATCTTGCGGCCTCTCTGGCAACGCTCGACAAGGCGGTGCTGGTGATAGATGCCGACCCTCAGGCCAATGCTTCCAGCGGATTGGGCGTGAACCTGCAGGAGGTCGACTGCTCCATATATGAGTGTATCATCAACCATGCCGATGTGCGCGACGCCATCTACACCACCGACATCAACGGCCTGGACATTATACCAAGTCACATAGACCTCGTAGGTGCAGAGATAGAGATGCTCAGCATTCCCGACAGGGAGAAAGTGCTTAAAAACATCCTCTCAACCATTCGCGACGACTATGACTACATTCTCATAGACTGCTCGCCCTCGCTGGGACTCATCACCGTCAACGCCCTTACGGCTGCCGACTCTGTCATCATCCCCGTGCAATGCGAGTACTTCGCGCTGGAGGGAATAGGCAAGCTGCTCAGCACCATCAAGATCATCAAGAGCAAGCTCAATCCTCAGCTGGAGATAGAGGGCTTCCTCCTCACGATGTACGACAACCGTCTGCGTCTGGCCAACCAGATCTACGACGAGGTGAAGCGCCACTTCCAGGAGCTCGTCTTCAAGACCGTCATACAGCGCAACGTGAAGCTATCTGAGAGCCCCAGCCACGGCTTGCCCGTAATACTTTACGACCGCGATGCTGCCGGCACGAAGAACCACCTGGCTCTGGCGAAGGAAATCGTGTCGCACGAAAAGCGCAGCAATTAAAGCCGATAGCGCAACAATTGAAGCCTATAGAGAAGCAATTGAAGTCAACAAGGTAAAGGTGGGAGTCTGTTAATTCCCACGTAATGTTAAGAAGAAAGTGGCAGTACACAAGAAATACAACACGACAAACCGCGGGGGCAGCGTCCTCGGTCGCGGACTTGATGCCCTGATATCAACCGAGGACGTACGTCCGCAGGGCTCCTCAACCATCAACGAGATCGCGATAGACCTCATCGACGCCAATCCCAACCAGCCCCGCCGCGAATTCGACGAGCAGGCCATGCAGGAACTGGCCACCAGCATCCGCGAGATAGGCATCATACAGCCCATCACGCTTCGACAGACAGAAGAGGGCCGTTTCCAGATCATCGCCGGAGAGCGCCGCTGGCGTGCCTCGCAGATTGCCGGCCTTCGTGCCATCCCGGCCTACATACGCACCATCAGCGATGAGGGCATCATGGAGATGGCTTTAGTGGAGAACATCCAGCGCGAAGACCTCAACGCCATAGAGATAGCTTTGGCCTATCAGCATCTTCTCGACAACGACGGCATGACGCAGGAGAAGGTGTCGGAACGCGTGGGAAAGAGCCGCGCAGCCATCGCCAACTACCTCCGTCTGCTCCGCCTGCCGGCTCAGATACAGCTGGCCCTGCAGAAGAAAGAGATAGACATGGGCCACGCAAGGGCGCTCCTCTCACTCGACTCTCCCTCGATGCAGATAAAGCTCTTCAAGGAGATACTGAAGAACGGCTACTCCGTGCGTAAGGTAGAGGAGATGGTGCAGCACCTCAACAGCGGCCAGGACGTGCAGACAGCCACGCGTGCCATCAAGAGCAACGTGGAGATGCCCGAACAGCTCACCGCCCTGAAGAACCGCATAGCAGAGCTGACACGCACGGCGGTAAAGATGTCATACACCGGAAACGGTAAGGGAAAGATAAGCATCTCATTCAACAACGAAGAGGAGCTGCGACAAATCATGGAAGTCTTCGGCAAATAAGTGAGACACACATTAATACTAATAATATCCTTCCTGCTCAGCAGCCTTTCGGCAAAGGCAACGGCTGCGGAGCACACAGACAGCATTGCTGACCGGCACGACATGCTGGATCCTGCCATTGCCGTAGTAGCAGATGACGACAGCATCCAGGCAGTCATCATGGACTCTGTGACGGCAAAGCAAGGAGATATCAGGAAGGCCGAGAAACGTGCGAAGCGCGACTGGGCCACCTGGAAGCCCAACCCCAAGCGCGCCATGTGGCTCGCCATCATGCTGCCGGGAGCAGGACAGATATACAACCGCAAATACTGGAAGCTGCCTATCGTCTACGGAGGATTCATAGGCTGCGCCTACGCCATGAGGTGGAACAACCAGATGTATATGGACTATTCGCAGGCCTACCTCGACATCATGGACAACGACCCCAACACGAAAAGCTACGAGGAGTTCCTCCACCTGGGAAACTCCATCACACCGGCAAACATCGACCGTTACAAGCAAATCTTCAAGTCGAGAAAAGACAGATACCGCCGCTGGCGAGACCTCTCGTTNNCAGTTTGACATCTCCGACGACCTCTCGCTCAGGATGGAGCCCGCCGTCATCAACGGCAACACCACAACGAGCAAGGGGCTGCAGAACTCCGGGATAGGAATGCATGCCGCGCTGACATTCTGACAATACTTACAAAACTCTTATTATTGGGGAGGGGGCACGACTGACGCCCTCCTTTGCAAAAGAAACATGACATTAAAAAGATATAAGTACATCATTATTGCGTTGCTCTTCCTCATAGGAGCAGCGCCCAGCCTGACGCAACGCATCGTGGCCGCCGTAAGCATGATGCCAGTAAATAACGAAGTAGTTCCTCCTGCCGCCAACGAAGTGGCCGAAGAAGAGGAGGAAGAAGACGAAGAAGGAGAAGAGGACGAGGACGAAGAAGACGAGGAAGGCGAAGAGGGAGACGACGAAGACGTAGAAGGAGAAGAGGATGAGGCTGAAAACGACACCATCCCTCTCGGCATAGACGAAGAGTCGGAAATCCTCATCAAGGACGAGAGTGGCCGCGAAGAGGTCATAGAGATTCCCGAAGGCCTTATCATTGACGACGAGCAGCCCGACGACTATACCACCACCGAATACCTCACCACCGACTCGGCATGCACCATGATGAGCGTAAGCCCCGTCTATGAACAGGAGGTATATGTTGACCGCCTGCGCCGCATGCCTACATCGATAGAGATGCCCTGGAACGAGGTGGTGCAGAAATTCATCGACCGCTATGCAGGACGCCTGCGCCGTACCGTCAGCATCATGCTCGGAAAGTCGAACTTCTACATGCCTACCTTCGAGGAGGCGCTCGAAGTATACGGTCTGCCGCTGGAACTGCGCTACCTGCCCGTCATAGAGTCGGCCCTCAACCCCAATGCCGTCAGCAGCGTGGGGGCAGGAGGCCTGTGGCAGTTCATGGTGTCAACGGGCAAGAGATACGGCCTCAAGGTCAACACCCTCATCGATGAGCGCCGCGACCTGGTGAAGGCATCCTACGCCGCAGCACACTATCTCAGCGACCTCTATGACATCTTCGGCGACTGGAACCTTGTCATCGCTGCCTACAACTGCGGCCCGGGTAACATCCAGAAGGCCATCCAGAGGGCCGGCGGTGTGAAGGACTACTGGCAGATATACCCCTACCTGCCAGCCGAGACGCGAGGCTACGTGCCCGCATTCATAGCGGCAAACTACATCATGACATATTATTGCGAACACAATATATGCCCAATGGATGCCACCCTGCCCGAGAATACCGACACCATCATGCTCTTCCGCAACGTGCACTTCGAGCAGGTGGCCAACGTCATAGGAATAGACATCGAGAAACTGCGAATGCTCAATCCGCAGTACCGTCGCGACATCGTGACAGGATACGTGGAGCCTACCGACCTGCGTCTGCCAAAGGAATACATCTCCAAATATATCGAGATGGAAGACTCCATCATGGCCTACAACGTCGATGAGCTCATGAAGCGCGACATGGTGGAGGTAAACAAGGCACCCGTCTATAAGCCCAAGCGCATCACCTACTCCTCAAAGCGCAAGAAAGCCCTGAGGTCGAAGAAGGCAAAGCGCTCAAAGGGCAAGAAAGTGACGAAGGGCTCCAAGAAGAAAAAGAAGTCATCAGTATCGCGCAAGAAGACCACCAAGAAGAAGTCTTCGGCAAAGAAGAAGCCCTCAAAGAAAAAGAAGTCTACGGCCAGGAAGAAATCTTCAAGGCGCAGACGCTAAGCCTCTCAGCGCGGGCATTGAGCCCCGCTGAACAGGCGCCAAGCCTCGTGTCGCTGACGCTGATTACCAACGACCATTACTACGAACCTACCTACTGACCAATGAAATATGGAAGAACGAAAGCTTATCGATGAAGCCTTTTCCGAACTTCTGAAACACTATCTCAGCTCCAACCACCGCAAGAAGGTGGATGTGATACAGAAGGCGTTCAACTTCGCCATGCGGGCACATGAGAATGACCATCGTGCGTCCGGGGAGCACTATATGATACATCCCATTGCCGTTGCCACCATCGTGTCAAAGGAAATGGGACTGGGAAGCACCAGCATCTGTGCGGCATTGCTCCATGATGTCATCGACGGCACCGACTATACCATCGACGACATCAACAACATCTTCGGACCGAAGATAGCACAGATCGTAGAGGGGCTGACGAAGATAGCTGGCGGCATCTTCGGCGACAAGGCATCCGAACAGGCCGACAACTTCAAGAAGCTCCTCCTCACCATGAGCGAGGACATACGCGTCATCCTCATCAAGATATGCGACCGTCTTGACAACATGCGCCACCTGGAGCGGCAGGACAAGGAGAAGCAGAACAAAATAGCGGGCGAGACACTATACATCTACGCCCCCTTAGCCAACCGACTGGGACTCAACGCCATAAAGACGGAGCTTGAAGACCTTTCCTTCAAGCATGAACATCCACAGGAATATGCCGAGATAGAGCAGAGCCTTGCATATACCAAGGAACGCCTGGGAGAGCTCTTCGACAACTTTACCGCACCCATCAAAGCCGTGCTCGACAGCATGGGAATACGCTATACCATCAAGGCGCGCGTAAAGACACCTTACTCCATTTGGAATAAGATGCAGAAGAAGCACGTCTCCTTCGATGAGATATACGACATCCTCGCCGTTCGCATCGTCTTCACTCCCCTATCGCAACAGGAGGAGGTCAACGAATGCTTCAACATCTACGTGGCATTGACCAAACTCTACAAGTCACACCCCGACCGCCTGCGCGACTGGCTCTCACAGCCAAAGGCCAACGGCTATCAGGCCCTCCACGTGACCCTGATGAGTGCGCAGGGACAGTGGATAGAGGTGCAGATACGCTCAAAGCGGATGGACGACATCGCCGAGCAGGGCTTTGCCGCACATTGGAAGTACAAGTCGGATGAAGACCCCATGAACACGGAGCGTGTCGTGGAGGACGAGCTGAACGGATGGCTGCAGACCATCAAGGAGATTCTCGACGACCCGCAGCCTGATGCGATGGACTTCCTCGATGCCATAAAGCTCAACCTCTTCGCCTCAGAGATATTCGTCTTCTCGCCAAAGGGCGACATCATCACGATGCCGACGGGATGTACGGCACTCGACTATGCCTTCCAGATACACACCTTCCTCGGTACACATTGCATCGGGGCAAAGGTAAACCACAAACTCGTGCCGCTGTCCCACACACTGCGTGGCGGCGACCAGGTGGAGATTATCACGTCCTCCTCGCAGCATGTGAAGCCCGAATGGATAAACTTCGTCACGACGGCCAAGGCACGCAACAAGATACAGGCCCTACTGCGAAAGCAGCAGCGCGCATTGGTGAAGGAAGGAGAGGAGAAACTCACGGAATGGCTCAGCCAGAACGGCCTCAGCCTCACCACCTCTACCCTCGACAGAATCAGCGAGACCCACAACGAGAAGAACCACGACAAGATTCTTGCCGCCATAGCCCAGGGCGACATCACCCTTGGCGAGAAAGAGCTCAATGCCGTCCTCTACGGCACGAAGGCAGCCAAGAAGACACGCTCCCAGGGCTGGCGAAGGTACATACCGTTCATCAAGCCCAAGGTCAAGGAGGTCGTACGTAATAAGTACATCACCATCGGCAAGGACTTTGACAAGACGCAGACAATCGTCATTACCGAAGACAACATCCAGCACTATATCCTGCCCGACTGCTGCCAGCCCATTCCGGGCGACAATATCCTGGCATACATCAACAAGAAGAACCAGATAGAGATACACCGGCGCTCATGCAAGGAGGCTCAGAGGCTACAGTCTTCCTTCGGCTCAAACATCCTCGAGGCGCAATGGAACATGCGCGGAGAGATGGTATTCAATGCCACCATCACCACAAGGGGCATCGACAGAAAGGGTATGCTCAAGGACGTGACGACGCTCCTGGCCGACATCTTCGACATCGACATCCACCGGCTCTCTACGCTATCCGACGACGGCATCTTCAACTGCGAGATAGAATTCAAGGTGAAGAACAACAAGATCCTCGAGATTGTAGCGGATAAACTCCTGCAGATAGACGGCATGCAGTCGGTACACAGAATATAGGTCGAATTAACAAATTAACTAATTAACAAATTAACAAATTAACAAAACTAACTATACTCAAACAATGAAAAGACTATTTCTCTCTCTTATTGCGGTTGCTGCAACGTTTACGGCAGCTTTCGCAGGAGCAGCAAACCAAAAAGACTGGGACAATCCCGACACTATCGNNCCCGACACTATCGTTGTAGCACGTGACGGAACGGGGCAGTTCCGCAACATCAACGAGGCCATCGACGTTTGCCGCGCCTTCATGGAATACCACAAGGTGATATACGTGAAGAAAGGCACCTACAAGGAGAAGCTCGTCATCCCCTCTTCGCTCACCAACATCGAGATATGCGGCGAAGACCGCGACAACACCATCATCACCTATGATGACCACGCGAACATCACCTCCGACCTGCTGCCTAACAACCACAAGCTCGGCACCTTTGCCACATACACCTTGAAGATAGAGGGCAACAATATCACCCTGAAGAACCTCACCGTCGAGAATAACGCCCCGCGTCTCGGACAGGCAGTGGCCCTGCATACCGAGGGCGACAAGCTCACCTTCATCAACTGCCGCTTCCTGGGCGATCAGGATACCGTTTATACAGGTCTGGAGAATACGCGCCTCTATTTCAAGGACTGCTACATAGAGGGCACCACCGACTTCATCTTCGGACCGTCGATAGCATGGTTCGAAGGCTGCACCATAAAGAGCAAGGTGAACTCTTACGTCACCGCCGCCTCTACGCCGCAGGGACAGAAGTACGGTTACATCTTCAACAAATGCCGACTCATCAGCGACGAAGGCGCAGACAAATGCTATCTCGGACGCCCCTGGCGCCCATACGCCTACACACTCTTCATGAACTGCGAGCTGGGCAGGCATATCCGTCCGGAGGGCTGGCACAACTGGGGCAAGCAGAGCAACGAAGAGACGGCACGCTACCTTGAATACAACAACAGCGGCCCAGGCGCAGCCACCACAGACAGGGCACCATGGACAAAGCAGCTCACCAAGAAAGAGGCAGCAAAGATAACCCCAGCAGAAGTCTTCAGCATCAACACCACCTGGGAACCATAAGTTTTATATTAACAAAGGGGACGTGGGCGTCCCGCCCGCGACAATCCCTCCCCTTGGGGAGGGGCGGGGTGGGGCTGTACGAATCGGAAATCAGCGAAAAAACTGCTCCTGTTTAACTTTCGTTTACGTGGAATTTTAACACTTCGCGCCATCGATGCACCCTGCGCTGACGAGGCAGGTTTTTCAGGCACCAAACGACCGCTGATGAGCGCTCTATTGACCAAGTATAACCGCCTGAAAGTTAGTCAATTAAACTGCGAAAAACTTACTTTAGAACTACTTGATACTGAGGTTGTTACGTAGAAGGGCTTATGAGTAGTGAGAGGAGGCTTATTAGAGAGAGCGCCGAAAT
>LXOW01034910.1_pt1 | contig 23039 bp, 3 predicted proteins | sample 1368591 | NCBI WGS metagenome assembly LXOW01 (sample SAMN04884650, study PRJNA319009) | bovine gut metagenome | isolation source: Cow rumen | host: Bos taurus | place: Italy: Legnaro (PD) | collected 2014-07-09
CATTGTTGATAATAGCCAAGCAAAACAGGGTAAGATAAATGGTGCATATAATGATAAGATTGACTATTCATCTGCTGACTTTAAAACCGCCTTGCCACTAATTGAGAATTATGGCCATCTGACTATTGAGGATATCACCATCACTAGACATCATATCAATAATGCGAATTATGCTACCATCGAAAATAAAAGTGGAGCGACATTGACTTTTAAGAGCGGCACAATTACAAGCACAAACAATGGAATCCATAATCATGGAATTTTGAATATCGAGGGTGGCACTATCAGTAGTTGTACTGGAAGTTATGGTATTCGTAATGAAACAGGTGCCACGCTGTATCTTAAAGACAATCCAACGATAACCAACAACTCTGGAAGTAATGTTTATCTGGCATCCAATACCGTAATTAACGTTAATGGTACCCTGTCCAATACGACACCCATTGGAATCACAATGGCAGACCTTGAGACAACTCCTGAAAAAACCTTCACGACAAATTTGTCAGGAAATGGTACAATAGCAAACTTCGTTTCAGACAAGCCGAGTAATATTGGCGTCTTTGATGACAGTGGTAATGCAAAACTGCAAACATGGTGGAAGTGGCTACAGGTACAGATGACTATAAATGAAGCAAACATTGAAATAGACAAAAACATTCAACCATATACCAGTGATGCTGGAGGTCTGGAGGTACCCAGTGGTAAAACCGTAACATTGGACCTAAATGGATACACCATCGATCGTAAACTGACTACAGCAACTGCAAACGGCTATGTGATTAAGAATTCGGGAAAACTTACTATCAAAAACACTGCTGGCACAGGTGTTATCAAAGGAGGTAACACACAAGATGCAGGTGGTGGAATATATAACGAGGGAACACTGGCATTGCAAGGAGGAACCATCCAAGACAATAAAGCCAATTTAGGAAATGGCGGTGGTATCTACAATACTAATACTGGAATGTTAAATGTTAGTGGTGGAACTATCACAAAGAACACCGCATTAAAAGGCGGTGGCATCTATAATGCCGGTACGTTGACTTTCAGCAACGGAACTATTTCAAATAATAACGTTACAAGTAATACTGCAAGCTTTACTTCTGCAATAGACGGTGGTGGTATTTATAACACTGGTACAATGACCATCTCTGGCGGTGCTATTACAAATAACACCGTTTATACAGGAAAAGGTGCTGGTATTTACCATGATGGAACGTCATTTACCCTATCAGGTGCTCCAAACATCAGTGATAACAAGAAAGGCACTTTAAACTCTGGTAGTAATACCAATATTTATTTGGCAGCAACAAGAACTATCATTATTGGTGGTGCACTTTCATATTCCACGCCTATCAGTATCTCTATGGCAAATCGCGGAGTGTTTACCTATGGATTGAATTGGAATGGTACTACCCCTGCAAAATTCTCGTCAGAAGAGAGTCTTGTTGACGTTTATTCAAATGGAACAGAAGCAAAGCTGCAATCGCATTGGGGCCATTTGCAGGAATTGATGAGTCAAAATAATACCATCACTTTAGACAGGAACTACCAACCGCATAGCGAAGATGTTGGAGGCCTGGTTGTCCCTTCAGGGAAAACGGTGACACTAGATTTGAATGGACGTACTATCAACCGAAATGTAGGAAATACAGCAACTCCCAACGGCTACGTCATTAAGGTGGAAAGTGGAGGAAACCTAACGATTTCTGGATCAGGAACTGTTACTGGTGGCAACAACAGCGGTAACGGAGGATGCATCCTTAACGAAGGGACTCTGGTATTACAAGGAGGATATTTCCCTTACAATTCCGCAGTAAACGGTGGTGGCATCTATAATACAGGTGCACTGACTATCAGTGGTGGAAACGTTCAAAGTAACACTGCTTCTACAGGTCATGGTGGTGGTATCTATCATGCAGGAACAAGTCTGACCATCAGCAATGGAAATGTTCAAAGTAACACCGCCTCTGCAGGTAATGGCGGCGGTATCTACAATGATGGAGCAGGTTTGACCGTCTCTGATGGAAATATTTCAGGCAACACAGCCAATGCCAATGGTGGTGGCATCTATAATAATACCGGCAAGAGTATGACCATCAATGGTGGAACCATTCAAAACAACATCACATCGACAGATGGTTATGGTGGTGGCATTTATAACTACGGAACGCTTACTATCAGTGGTGGTAGCATCACAGGGAATGGTTATTCATCCAATACGGTTTACGTTGCAAAGGGTGGTGGTATTTATAACTGCGGTACGCTTAACATTAGCGGTGGTACCATCCAAACAAATAAAGCAACGGCATCTGGAGGTGGCATCTACCAAGGTGGAACCATCAATATGTCGGGAAGTCCTAATGTCACCTACAACACGGTAAGCAATGCAGCCAATAATGTTTATCTGCCCAGTGGCGTGAAAATAAACATCAATGCTGACTTGAGTACGGCATTAGTCGGTATTACGATGGAAAACATATATGGAGTGTTTACCTCTGGATTGGCAAGTCATGCAGGCGACTATGAGGATTTCTCTGCGGATGCCAGTGGATACGTCTGGCTAAAACAGACAACAACAGGAACAGAAGCCCAGCTGATATCCTATTGGGCACATGTGCAGGAGCTTATCGACCATGCAGGTACTACTGCCACAACGATTTCTTTGGAAAACAAGACCTATGAAGCTCAAAGTACTGTCGCTTACACTGACACTTATCTGCATATTGCGTCAGGTCAGAATATCACCCTTGACCTGAAGGGTAGAACCCTCAACCGTAATTTAAGTAGTTTGATACCAGAAGGTTGTGTCATCTTTAATGAAGGCACATTAACCATCAAGAATACAAATGGAACTGGGTGTATACAAGGAGGAAATAACGACAATACTGGAACTACGAAAGGCGGTGGTATTTGCAATACGGGTACTTTAACCATAGAAAGTGGTATTATTCGTAATAACGCATCTGTTGACGGTGGAGGTATCTATAATACAGGCATAATGACCATTTCTGGTGGAACCATCCAAAACAATACTGCCACCGTGCATGGCGGTGGTATCTATCACAATAATACAACTGCAGGTTCCTTCAATGTGCAGGGTACTCCCTCTATCACTAACAACACCGTGAGCAGTGCAGCCAACAATGTCTATCTGGAAACAAGCAATATTATTACCATCACAGGTTCGCTGACCAACACATCTGGAACAACGACCCAAAAGGCAAACATCGGCATTTCCTATGCTACCAGTCCTTATGTGTTTACCTCAGGTCTGAACAATAATGGTGACGCAAGTCATTTCGTTGCAGATGAAAGCACTTGGGGTATTGGTCTCAAGAGTGATGGTGAGGCTATTGTTGGACAGACATACAATATTACCAGAGCAGCAACGAGTACGTATGTCCATATACAAGGTGACTATTCAACAAGTCCCATCAAAGCAGTACCCGGAGAACATATCAAAGTATATGTCACAGTCAGTGGTGGATTGGTTCCCGTGAGCTTAGCTTATTCAGGCGGAGTCACGGAACCTGCACCCACTTATCCGAAGGTAGGCAATGGCACAACAAACACATATACGTTTACCATGCCTGCCAGTGATGTTACAATCACTGCTGTCAGTCGTTCTGGAGGCTATTGTGGAGCAGGGTCGACAAGTGCGGACATTGAAAAGATGAAGTATTATAACGACAATGGTACGCTTACCTTTATAACTGAAGACGATGCAGACTGGCAGATGGGCACCAGCATACCTTGGACAGGCCTTAATTATACGGCGCTAAGCATTTCTAACCATGTAACCAATATCTGTGCCTACGCATTTTCCGGGAGCGGGTTAAGCACTGCTGTCACTATTCCCGCATCTGTGACTACCATTGGTGAAAAAGCTTTCTATGGAAGTGGCATAACCAGCATACAGATTCCTAGTACGGTAACAGACATTGGCACCTTTGCCTTTGGTAATTGTACCCACCTGACAAGCATTATCGTAGATGGTGGTAACGCAAACTACTCATCTTCAAATGGTGTACTTTATAAAAAGGTGACTTCTAAACCCACTCAACTCATCTGCTACCCGGCAGGAAAAACCACTCTAGATACTTATGAGTTGCCTTCAACCATCACCTCAATTGCTGATGGTGCCTTTGCTTATAACACTTCCTTAAAGACCATTACGGTTCAAACCGGGAATGGCGACTTTCAAGCAATTGATGGCGTCCTCTTTATGGGTGCGACAGGAGATCCCACGCAATTGGTATGCTATCCTGCAGGAAATACTGCTAAAACGTACACCATTCCGACTACGGTAACAACAATCTCTCCATATGCATTCCATAGTTGCAGTACGCTGACTCACATATATCTCCATCATACAGCTAATGTACCAGCAGGAGGTGCCTCCATGTTTGACAATACCACATGTAAGTTTATGGTTTCCAGCAGTTTAAAGAGCACATATCTTTCGGCTGCCTATTGGAGTAGCTATACTCAAAGTAGATTCTGTTCGATGGATGTTACGGGTGCAATTGTGACGTTAACTCCAGACCCTACGGTTAATTACGATTATTACGATTATCAAGGTCCCCGTCCAAATTCAGGGCATCCAATAACACCTGCAGTCACTGTAACATACGCTGGTCTGACACTGGGAAAGGATGTAGACTACACGGTGGCGTATACCAATAATGATGCTGTGGGCACAGCTACAGTGACTATTACAGGCAAGGGTATTTATGACAACACCCTCACTAAATCCGTAAATTTCACTATCACCAGGAAGGTTGTACTCACACCTATAGGTAACCATTTTTATGCCACCTACTACCCGTCTGAAAACTTAAATTCACCTAATGGAACCAGCGAACCACATGCCTATACTATCACTAATGTTAACTGGAGTAACAGAACGGTTCAGACCTCATCTAAACTCAGCTATTTACCAGAAAATACTCCTATTCTATTTGAATGTACGGCCTATACTAGTTACACCACTTTCCACTTAACAGCATATACTGGGACAACGTCCTCTGTCACATATGATTCTGAGCATTTCAAAGGTATTGAAGATACGCCCAAGGCGTTGAACGAGCTATTAACTGGCGCTTCAGCAATTTACATGTTGAATGCTAACGGCTTTTACAGAGCTGCAAGTGGAACACTGCCGGCACGTCGCTGTTATATCGTAAGGAAATCGACAGATCCAGCATTACCACCATCATCAGCCCCATCTTATCTGGATATTGTCATTGGAGACGATAATCAAACGACAGGCATCATCAAGATTGACGATTTGGAAACGAACAATGCTCCATCAGGTAACGACATCTGGTATTCGTTGGAGGGACGCCGCTTGCAAGGTAAACCCACACAGAAGGGTATCTATATACATAATGGCAGAAAGGTTGTTGTTAAATAAAACGAAGAAGGGAATAGTTATGAATAAGATACAAAGAATAGTATTCACAATGGCTTGCCTCCTGACAGTAACAGCAGGCTATGCTCATAAGATAATGGCATTTTATTCGGAGAACGGCACTGTGACTGCAACCGTTAATTCAGCAAGTATCACAGTAGGTACTGATGACATTACAGTAAATAGTCCTGTCACATTAACAATTACCCCAAATGCCAGCTATTACGTCTCAAAAATTGAGTATGAGCGCGTGATGGATTTGGGAAATGCAGAAAGTCCCCGACGACGTGTCGGCTTTGGGACAGTCCATAACATACCTGTCAACACTACTGATGCAGCTTATATTAATGCACATTATGGAGGAAACTATACTTTTACGATGCCGAACTACGACATTGTGGTCACTGTAACCTATGCCTCTTGCACCCTTATCACCGGAGCAACCGTTCACTGGGATACTTGGGATGGTACTTCTTCTGCGCCAACGAGCATAGAGTATGACGCTTTAGAACATACTGCTAATGTATGGTTGGGAAGTGCTGATTTGACTGTGGGTACGGATTATTCCATCACTACTAATACACTGACAAATGCCGGTAGCATCTCTCCCACGATTACGGGTATTGGCACCTATAGTGGAAGCATCAGTAGCGGAACGACACTGACTATTACAAAGGCTCCGCTAACCATTACTGCAGACGACAAGACTAAGCAGTATCGTGATGCAGTTCCAACACTTACTGCCACTTACAGTGGATTTAAAGGGAGCGAGACGAATTCTGTACTATCAACACAACCTACGCTCAGCACTAGTGCCAATCAGGATTCTAATGTAGGGAATTATACGATAACTATAAGCGGTGCTACAGCCATTAATTATACCATCACACATACAGCTGGTCAACTGACGATTACCCAAAGGGTGATGAAAGACAATACCGTCGACTATGCTTCTGTCGCCGTGACCCCCGACCATTTTGATGCAGATGGAAGTGCCCATGAACCCAGTATCACCATCGTGGATGCTTCTGATGGTAATAGAGCATTGACACTAGCCACTGATTATACTATAGGAAAGACAGGAACTTACGTGAATGTCGGTTCACCCGATTTTACAGCTCCTGATATCTACAACTTTACCATTACCTTTACAGGCAACTATACTGGTACAAAGACTGTAAAATACCAGATAAGGCCAGAAGTATTATTGAACAACTCTGCCTATCGGTGGAGGACGTTCTACGAGTCGACCTATAATATGAAGGTGCCGACGGGTGCATCCGGTTTCCAGGCTTATACTGTCAGTGATGTCAACATCAATGCTGTCGAAGTCGCTGAAAGACAATATATCAAGGCTGGTGTACCGATGTTGCTATACAAGCCAGGTGATAACTATCAATTCTATCCGGAACTGGTAGAACCTGGGGATGGACATCTAAGCGGTTGGAGTGCTTCAGGTTATTACAAGCGAAATGCCTCAGACTGGTATCTTAACGCAGACAATGAAATTCAGAATGAAACACAAAAAATATGGGTTTTAGTAAGAGATAAGTTTGTGCGCAGTAAGAGCGGAACATTAGAGGCCAACAAATGTTATTTGGAATTGTCTGGCCCTACTTCGGTTTCTTTCAGCCCGGAATTAAATTTGGAACCGAATACGACAGGAGTCGTTGAAGTTGAAAGTGGAAAGATGAAAGTTGAAAGTTCGGCTGGCGAGTGGTTTACGCTGGACGGTCGCAAAGTTCAAGGAATACCCTCAAAGAAAGGTATATATATTACTAATGGCAAAAAAATAATAATCAGATAAGATATGGAGAATATGACTACGAACAAGATACAAAGGCTGGCTATGATGCTGGTTACGTTGCTTATGGCTACAACTTCGTGGGCGTATAAGTTGACATTAGACAATGCATCTGGTAATCCTAATATCATTGCAACTCTTGGTGATAATGGAATTACGTGGGGAACGACCGATGTGATAGCCGGTAGTAATGTAACACTGACTGTTGACGGCCCAACGACGGCAGCGAAGTATCTAACTACATTAAAAATAGAGGCTTTTGTTGATGCGGGAGGAGCCGGAGCCCCTCGTCGTGCGATAGAAATTCAGGGACCAATCTCAGTTAGAACAGTCACTGAATATCAGGTCTATGAATTCACTATGCCGAATTATGACGTTAAGATTACGCCAACGTTCGAGAACAGAATTAGCGTCAGTGATGTTACCGTGCTGTTTACAGAAGGAACACGAGATGCTACTACGGGTAATTATTCTCGTGTATATGACTTTCTGACTCATACTCCAGTTATTCAAAGTGTAAAAAAAGGTGATACCCCTCTTGCCGCAGGCACTGATTATACTATAAGTGATATTTCTGGGATGACTAATGTCAGTTCGCAAAATATCACCATTACAGGCGTTGGTAAGTACACTGGGTCGAAAACAATAACTTATAGCGTTACTCAGCGCTCAATAGCTGATGCAACGATTAATTTGTCGGAAAAGAATTTTGTCTATCTTAAAGATGAAAACCAACGTGCCTCAATCAGTGGGGTGTTTGTCAAAGGGCAAGAACTAAATGAACATAATCCTCTTGAAAGTGACCCTCATGATGAATATGATGCTGACGTAAGGTATTATGTAGGTGATTATAGTGCCAGCACGGCAACTCTTCCTTCAACAAGTTACACATATGCCACTGTCCCCTCTGTCAATGCAGGAACATATACTATCGTGATAAAAGGATATGGCAATTTTGATCCTAATACAAATGCAAGGGTAAAATATACTATCAATCAAAAGGATATATCTTCTTGTGATATAAGTCCCGCAATAGGCTCATTTACATATACAGGTGGTTCGATTACATTTAGTCCTACGATAAAGGATAAAAATGGCCATACACTTGCAGTTGGTAGTATTAATGATTATACTATTACGGATAATGTTCAAACTGATGTTGGTGGCTATAGTGCGACCGTAATAGGAGTGAATAACTATACCGGTTCCGTCAATGTACCATTTACTATTAATGTGAGCAATGACGGTTACTATATAGTATTCGAATCAGCGAAAACCACGTATTCTCCTTCATTTAGTACAACACATAGCGAAACATATACAGGAGGTCAGATAGAACTTACTCCAGGCACGAATATCTTTGTCAAAAAGCTAGCGAGTACTGTACCTGCATCTACTGATGACACATTAGATCCTTCCTATTATCGTCTGGTTTATAATAACAATATCAATGTAGGAACAGCTACGGTTACAGCCATTGGTAAGGGTGGTTATGACTTTATGGCTAACGCAACATTTGAGATTACTGCAAAGGACATAACCAGCAATAGCAATATAACAGTTTCCTTAGGCTCAGAGACACTTACCTATAATGGCAACAAACAACGACCTACTGTAACAGTGAGGGATAAAGACAGGGCCACAGGTGACGGACTTTTACTAACAGAAGGTATAGACTATACCCTTAGTGACGGAGCTGTTAATGCAGGGACAACACATACTGTCACGGTTACGGGTAAAGGCAATTATACAGGTTCGAAAGTATCTGGCAATTATACAATCAATAAGCTTAGTCTTTCTACTGCAGAAGTAACGCTTGGCACTACAAGCTACGTGTACGATGGAGAAGCGAAGGTACCAAATGTGCAACAGGTGAAGGTAGGAACTGTCGTCGTTCCAACGGCTGATTATACGGTAGTTTATGGCAGTAATACCAATGCAGGCACTGCTACTGTCACAATAAATCCATCGACGACAGCAAACCTGTCAGACTCCAAAGAAAAAAACTTCACCATCAGTCCAAAGCCTGTTAGTGACTTGACGATTGAGCTTAGTGCAACATCTTTTACCTATAATGGAGCGGTGCAGTATCCAACGGTAACCGTCAAGGATGGTGGAATTCTTGATGGTGAAAATCCCAAGACGCTTATTGCGGGTACCGACTATACACTGAAATATGACGGTGCAGATGCTGCAGCAAGTAGCGCTGTGGGGTCTTATACTATCACCATAAAGGGTAAGGGGAACTATTCTGGAGAAATTAATAAGACTTACGTGATTAACTATGGTACGTCGGATTCTGATTTCACTGTAACGGTTTCAGGAACCTATATTTACAATGGTAGTGCTCATGAACCTATCGGAACAGGAGAATCACCTGCTGTTGTGGTGAAGAAGGGAACGAGCACAATACTGACGGCCGGTACAGACTATAACCTATCCTATCGCGACAATATCAATGCGGGAACAGCAACGGTGACGGCAACAGGAACGGGTAACTACCAGTTTGTGCAGACAGGAACCTTTGAAATTGCCCGGAAGCCGCTGACAGCAACGATGGTGACAATTCCTGATTCAGAAACAAGCTTCGTATATAACGGTAATGTTCAGAAACCTAATGTAACGGTAACTGATGGTTCTCCATTGACAGAGGGTAAGGACTATACGCTGAACAACCCAGGTGCAATTAATGTAAGTACAGGAAACACTGCTTCCGTAACGGGTGTCGGTAACTATACTGGTACTGTCAATTCACCAGCATACGCCATTACAGCCCTTGATATTTCTTCAACAGCAAATATAACACTTATCCCACTGTCGAGCTATGTGTATGATGGTAATGACAAAGAACCTGGCGTTCAACAGGTAACGGTTGGTAATTTAGTGGTTCCTTCTACGTCATACGCTGTGACATACGATAACAACAAAAACGCCAGCACTACTAACAGCAAGGCTAAGGTGATAGTGACTGCTAATGGTAATTTCACGGGAAGTCGCGAGAAGGAATTCTCTATTGAGCAGAAGGAGGTGAACAGCAGTATGATAACGCTGAGTGGCACTGGTTTTGACACGGGCAACTACAGCTTCACTTACGATGGTAATTCGCACACACCTACAGTCACGGTGGCTGATGGTACAGCAATGACCACCGATGACTATGATGTTACCAGCAACACTGGTGGTACAGCAGTAGGTTCGTATAGTGTAACCATTACAGGAAAGAAAAACTATAAAGGTACTGCATCAAGACAATACAGCATTATCAATGCAGGATCTGCCGGATTCGACGTTGTAGCCATTGGAGCACAGACATATACAGGTAGTGCTATTGAGCCAACGGTGACTGTGTATAAGCATGGAACAACAACGCCAGCACTCACCGAGAACAATGACTATACGGTGGTCTACACGGACAATATCAATGTGGGTACAGCTACTGTAACCGTAACGGGTATGGGCAACTATGGTGGTACGCAAACTGTAAACTTCACCATCAATCCCAAGGCGTTGGTTGCAAATGAAACAACGCTGTCAGCAACAGATTTTACTTACAATACCACAGAGCAAAAGCCTGTAGTAACAGTGAAAGACGGTACTACTCCGCTGGTACTGAACAAGGACTATAACTTGACGTGGCCTACGGATATCATTAACCAGGGCACGAAAACCATTACCATTAACGGAATAGGTAACTATACTGGTAGTTTTGATAAGACGTACTCGATTAGTAAACTGAGTTTGAATAATGCAAGCACCAGTATTACGCTATCAGCTAACAGCTTCGTATATGATGCTTCTCCCAGAGAGCCTGAGGTGCTGTTGGTAAAGGTGGGAGATTTGGTGGTTCCCAGTGCTTCCTATACTATCAGCTATAGCACAGACCATACAAATGTTGGAAGTCCGCAGGTTACGGTGACTGCCAAAGCTAGTACCAACTTTGCAGACTCGAAGAGCCAGAGCTACTCCATCACCAAGCGAACCATTACCAGCGATATGGTGAAGCTGAACACGAACAACTTCGTCTATAACGGTAAGGTGCAACAGCCCGTGGTACAAGTGGAAACTGGCTATACGATAGTTGCAGCAGATACGACACTGACGTATGTGAACAGTAAAGATGTGGGTGTATATACAGTTACGGTAACGGGTAAGGAGCCCAATAACCAAGGAACTGTGCACCTATCATACAGCATCGCTTCGAACAACCAGTCGGATGTCAACATTACAATGGCAGGAACTGACGACCTGACTTATACGGGTAATCCTGTCACAAGAACCATCACCGTTACGAAGGGTTCTGGTACAAGTGCCATCAACCTGACGGAAGATACGGACTATACGCTCGTATATAACAACAACGTCAACAAGGGTACGGCAACGGTCAACGTGATAGGAAAGAACGGTTACGACTTCGTGGAGACCAAAACCTATGAGATTGCAGCAAGGCCGATGACCTCAGTGAACGGCATTACAATCAATTTGTCTGCCACAAGCTTCGATTATAACGGCAATGTGCAGAAACCAAACGTGACAGTGACGTATACATACACCAAGACTGGTGATACTTCGCCAACGGATGTAACATTGGTGGAAGGTACGGACTATACGCTGAACAACCCGGGTGCAGTCAATGTAAGTACAGGCAACAAGGCAACGATAACGGGTATCGGCAATTTCACGGGTACAATGGATTCGCCCACCTACGCTATCACAGCCAAGGCACTGACTGATGCCGTGATTACGCTCTATCCGCTGGCAAATCCCGTATATGACGGAACAGTCAAGGAACCTCCCGTACAGAAAGTAACGGTAGGAGGACAGGTGTATACCTCGGGATATACGGTAAGCTATAGTAATAACATCAATGTGGAAACGGCAACGGTAAAGCCTACCGTGACTGTATCCTCGGATGGTACGAGTACTTTCTCAGGCTCTACTTCCACCACATTCGTCATTCAGCCTAAACCACTGGCTGACGATATGGTAACGCTGGCATACACCAGTATAGCCTATGATGGAAGTCCGAAAGAACCTGCAGAAACCGTGACGGATGAAGCACTGCCTGCTGCATTTGCAAGTAAGGTGCTGACCAAGGGCACAGACTATACTGTGAGCTATACCACTGACCATACGGCTCCAGGCGAGAAGGCAGTTACGATTACGGGTATAGGCAACTATACAGGAACTGTTTCCAAGAAATATACCATTGTGGGTGCTTCGGATGTGACCATTACACTGCCAGAAGCCACCTATACCTACAACGGTGCTGAGCACAAACCGGTGGTTACGGTGAAGAAAGGCGACAACACGTTGACGCTGAATACGGACTACATGGTAGCCTATAGTGACAATATCAATGCCGGAACGGCTACCATTACGGTGACAGGTAAGGGCAACTACGACTTTACACAGACGAAGACATTTACCATTGCCAAGAAGGCAATGACGAACGATATGGTAACACTGGCTCCAATAACCTTTACCTACAATGGAAACATTCAGAAGCCAACGGTAACGGTAAGTGACGGTACACCATCCGTTATCACTACCAACGACTACACCATCAGCAATGACGGTAATATCAATGCAGGAGACTATACCGTGACGGTGACAGCTACATCGACGGGTAACTACTCTGGCTCAGGCAGTCAGACATACACCATTTATCCGATGTCCATTACTGCTGCTGAGGTGGCCCTGTCATATAATAACATAGTTTATAATGGTGTTGTGCAGAAGCCTACCGTTCGTTCTGTATATGCCAACGGACACCTTTTAACATCAACGACAGACTATACGTTAAGCTGGCCGGATGCAGACTATACCAATCAGGGTGCGAAGAACGTCACGGTGACGGGTACAGGTAACTATAAGGATTCGAGAACGGTTCAATATACAATTGACAAGAAACCGCTTGTCAGCGATATGATCAAGATTGCGAACCAGAACCTGACCTATACGGGTAGCGACCAGACTCCTAGTGTGACCATCGAGGATAAGAACGGAACAACGGATATCATCAAGTCTACAGACTATACGTTGTCGAACCCCGCACATAGTGCCGTGGGTGACTACGAGGTGACATTGACAGCTACGGATGCAGGAAACTATAGCGGACAGGTGACAAAGCAGTATAGTATCGTAGGAGCAGGTGCTACGGGATTTACCGTGGTGGCTATTCCTGATCAGACCTATACTGGTACCGCCTTAACACCTGCATTGACGGTATATAAGGCTGGTACGACAACTCCTGCCTTGACACTTGGTACCGACTATACAGCAGAATACAGTAACAATATCAATGCAGGTACGGCTACGGTGACTGTAACGGGTAAGGGCAACTATAGTGGCACGCAGACGGTGTACTTCACCATCGTTCCGAAGTCGATGAACCACGAGGATATCAGTGTGACGCTGTCGCCGACGAGTTTCAACTATACCGGTACGACGCAGAAACCTTCTGTGACGGTGAAGGACGGAACGAGCAAGACGCTGGTACTGAATACAGACTATACACTGGTGAACGACGGTGGCGTGGCACAGGGTACTTATACGGTCACGGTAACGGGTATCGGAAACTATAAGGATGTGCGAACCTCGGGTACGTCGTATAGCATTGGCGGTCAGAGTCTGACAGGTGCATCGGTGGTGTTGTATAGCCTGAGCGACTATACCTACGACGGAAACGAGAAGAAGCCGGGCGTCAGTGAGGTGAAGCTCGGTTCGACGGTGATTCCTGCCGACAACTATACCGTGAGCTACAGCAACAACGTCAATGTCGGTGAGGCTATGGTGACGGTGACGGGTAAGGGTAACTGTTCGGGAACGGCCTCGACAACCTTCACGATTACGCCGAAGACGGTGAACAGCGACATGATTGCCATCAGTGAGACGACGTTCAACTACGACGGAACGCTGCACAAGCCCGCGACGGTGACGGTGAAGAACGGAACGCTGCCGATGACGTTGGATACCGACTACACACTGACGAACGAGGGTGGTATCGGAATCGGCACGTATAGCGTGACGATTACCGGTAAGGGCAACTACACGGGTACGGCCTCGAAGTCGTATGCCATTGTGGCGAACGACGCCAGCGGATTTACCGTTGACGCCATTGACGACCAGACTTATACGGGTGAGGCGCTGACGCCTGTGCCTGTTGTGAAGGAAGGTGACACGCAGCTGGCAGCAAACTACTACGATGTGGCTTACCTGAACAACATCAATGCCGGTACGGCTGTGGTGACGGTGACGGGTAAGAACGGCTATACCTTCGTGAAGAGTCAGACATTTAAGATTAAGCCGAAGCCACTGGCGGCAGATATGCTGACGCTGTCGACGAACAGCTTCGTGTATAACGGTAGCGTGCAGAAGCCCACACCCGTGATGACGGACAAGAATGCTGCCGGTCAGTCGCTCATCACGAGCAACGACTATGTAGTGACGAACGAGGGTGGGGCAGATGTCGGCACCTGGCACGTCGTCATTACCGGACAGAACAACTATACGGGTACGATAGACAAGACGTTTGCAATTACCCAGCTGAGCCTGTCGACGGCGACAATTACGCTGGCAACACTGTCGAGCTATGTGTACGACGGCACGGCAAAGACGCCTGCGGTACAGTTGGTGAAGGTCGGTGAGCTGGTGGTTCCTGCCACGGCCTACGACGTGGCGTACAGCAGTAATGTCAATGTCGGTACGGCTACGGTGACGGTGACCGCCAAGGCTTCCAGCAACTTCAAGGACGGCAACACGACGACGTTCAACATCGAACGGAAGGACGTGACGAGCGACATGATCTACCTGAGCAGCGAGAACCTGGAATATACCGGTGGGCTGCAGATGCCGGAGGTGACCGTGAAGGACGGCACGAAGACGCTGGCACTGACCACCGACTATACGGTGGCGAACCCGGGTGGTACGAAGGTAGGCACCTACGAGGTGACCATCACGGGACAGGGCAACTACAAGGGTACGGCGAAGAAACAGTATAGCATCGTGGCACAGGGCTCAGCGGGATTCACCGTGGACGAGCTGACGGGAACATTTGTCTATACCGGTTCGGCACAGACACCTGCCGTCACCGTGAAGCAGGCCGGTACGACGACGGAACTGACGCTGGGCACGGACTATACCGTGGCCTATACGAATAACGTGAATGTGGGTACGGCGACGGTCACCGTGACGGGTAAGGGCAACTATGCCGGTACGAAGAGCGTGACTTTCCAGATTACGCCGAAGCCACTGACAGACGGCATGGTGACGCTGTCGGCAACGTCGTTTATGTATAGCGGCAGCGAGCAGCGTCCGTCGGTGAGCGTGACGGATACCGGCCTCGGCATCCAACTGACCCGCGACGCGCAGTATACCGTCGTCTATCCTACGGATATGATCAGTCAAGGTGTGAAGACCATTACCGTCAAGGGACTGGGTAATTACACCGGTGAGATAACGAAGACGTACGTCATCGGGGTGCTGACGCTGGACGATGCGGCGGTGACATTGAATGAGCTAGCGAGCTACGTGTACGACGGTATGCCGAAACGGCCTACTGTGCGCGAGGTGACCGTGGGAGCACTGTCGGTACCGCCCTCGGGCTACAGCGTGAGCTACCCCGACGACATTACGAACCAAGGTGTGAAGACCATCACCGTGACGGGACAGGGTAACTATACCGGTTCGACGACGAAGAGCTATACCATCACCCCGAAGACCGTGACAAGCAGCATGATACTGCTGAATGCGGAGAACCTGATTTGTACGGGTGAGAATATCAAACCAGAGGTGACGGTGAAGGACGGCGGCACGACGCTGAAGGAAGGTGTGGACTATACGCTGACGAACGACGGTGGCACGCCCGTAGGTACCTATTATGTATATATCACGGGTAAGGGCAACTATACGGGTAATGCGTCGAGGGCGTATAACATCATCGCCCAGGGCTCGTCGGTATTCACCGTGAGCACCATCAGTTCGACGACGTATAACGGTCAGGAACAGCGTCCGGCAGTGACGGTGGTGGACAACAGCACGACGCCTGCCATGACGCTAGTGGAGAACACGCATTACACCGTCAGTTACAGCAACAACCGCAATGTGGGTCTGGCAACGGTGACGGTGACGGGTATCGGAGCCTATTCGGGTAACGTCACAAGGACATTTGCCATCACACAACGGCAACTGACGGACGACATGGTGGCACTGTCGGAGACGAGCTTCACGTATAACGCCATTGCCCAGCGACCGGAGGTGACGGTGACGGACGTGGTGGACGGCGTGGCCATCATCACCGACAACGACTATACGGTGGTGAACAACGGTTCGATCAATGTCAGTCCGAGTATCGAGGTGAAGGTCATCGGTCGCGGCAACTATGCTGGTACGGTGACGAAGACCTATGCCATCAATCCGCTGAGTATCGAGGGTGCGGCAGTGACGCTGTACCAGCGCCAGAGCGACGAATATAACGGTCAGGAGCAGAAGCCCGGCATCCGCGAGATCATTGTCGGTACGGGTAGCAACAGTGTCGTGGTGCCTACCACGGGTTACCGTGTTGACAGCTATGTGAACAATATCAATGTCGGTACGGCAACGGTGACGCTGAGCGGTCAGGGTAACTTCACCGGTTCGACGCAGACGACATTCAACATCACGCGCCGACCAATCACGGCCGGCATGATAGCCTTGAGCAGCGAGATGTTTACGTATAACGGCAGCGTGCAGAAACCCACCGTCACCGTGAGCGACATGGTTGGCGAGACGGATATCATCCGTACGGCTGACTATACCGTGACGAATGACGGTGGCACGGAAGTGGGTGACTATACCGTTAGCGTCAGTGCTACGACAACGAGTAACTATAGTGGTTCGGCCCAGCGTACGTACAGCATCGTCACACGCGGTGCGGCTAAATTCGACATCGCACTGGCACAGTCGAGCTATGTGTATGACGGAACGGCCAAGGAACCGGCTGTGACCATTACCGATGGCAGCACGACACTGTCGAGTGCGAACTTCACCGTCGGCTATAGTGATAATATGAATGTGGGTACGGCGACGGTCACCGTGACGGGTAAGGGCAACTATGCCGGCACGAAGACGGTGACGTTTCAGATTACCCCACGTCCGCTGACTGCCGAGATGGTGACGCTGTCGGTAACGGAATTTACCTATAACGGCCTGTTGCAGCGTCCGGAGGTCACCGTGAGTGACGGAGCACGCATGAAGGCATCGGACTATGTGGTGACGAACGGTGGCGGCACGCACGTGGGAACATTCCACGTCATTGTGGACGGACAGGGTAACTACACAGGACAGGTGGACAAGACGTTCACCATCGACGAACTGAGTCTGATAGGAGCTACCGTCACGCTGAACGAGTTGCAGAGCTATGCCTACGACGGTACACCGAAACGGCCTACCGTCCGTGAGGTCATTGCTGCTGGCATCAACGTGCCGTCGACAGGCTATACGGTGACGTACGGCGAGAACACGAAGGTGGGCGAGGGGACAGTCACCGTGACCGGACAGAACGACTTCAAGGACTCGTGCGTGGTGACCTTCCAGGTGGTACAGAAGACTATTACGGCCGACATGGTGACGCTGAGTAATGACATGTATTACTACAATGGTTCGGTGCAGCGTCCGGAAGTAACGGTGCGCGACGGTGCGACCACACTGACGGCTACGACGGACTATACACTGGTGAACGAAGGCGGCATTGAGACAGGAACCTATCAGGTCAAGGTGACGGGTAACGGCAACTATACCGGTGAGGTCACCAAGACCTTCACCATCAAGACCAGAGAGGTTGGCGTCTTCGAGGTGGTGCTCAGTACGGAGCTGGTGGTGTACGACGGCAGTGAACAGCAGCCCGACGTGGTGGTGCGCGACGGCGACCTCACGCTGACACCCGGTGAACACTATACGGTGGCATACCTGAACAATATCAATGTCGGTACGGCAATGGTTACCGTGCGCGGTCAGGGACCGTATGAGGGTACGCAGAGCAAGACGTTCCTCATCACGCCGAAGGAACTGACGGACGACATGGTGGTGCTGAGTGACGACCACTTTACGTATAACGGACTGTTGCAGCATCCTCAAGTGACCGTCAGTGACGGCGACGCCATGACGGTGAACGACTACGGCGTAACGAACGACGGAGGGGTGAATGAAGGTATGTACACGGTGACTGTGACGGGACGTAACAACTACGTCGGAACGGTGACGAAGACATACACCATCGGTTCGGCCTCGCTGAACGGTGCGCAAGTGGTGCTGTACCAGTTGCAGAGCTATGTGTATGACGGTACACCGAAGGCTCCTGGCGTCCGTGAGGTGCTGGTGGGTAACATGGTAGTGCCTACGAACTGCTATAGCGTGACCATGACACCGAACGTCAATGTCGGTACGGTGACGGTCACCGTGACGGGACAGGGCAACTATACCGGTGAGGCGTCGACGACATTCAATATCGTGGCACGTGAGCTGACAGTGGATATGGTGACGCTCGACCAGACGATATTCACGGCCAATGGTCACACGCAGAAACCGGAGGTGACCGTGAGTGACGGTGACATCATGACCGAGGCCGACTATACCGTGATCAACGAGGGTGGTACGGAACCGGGAACGTATGAGGTTGTCGTGACGGGACAGAACAACTATACCGGAACGGTGACGCAGACATACGTCATTGTGCCGTCGGACATCAATATCAACGTGAAACCGGAAGGTGACGACCCGGAGACGGAGGATGTGACTCTGACACTGGGTAACGACGGTGAAGGCGACGGCGGATTCAATGTGACGGGTATCAACGTGCCTGAGGCCGATCAGTCGAAACCGTTGGGTATCACCATCCCGGCAACGGTGACCGTCGACGGTAATACATACCGCGTGACGGGTATCACGAAAGATGCCTTTGCGGGTGTGAAGAACCTCACTGACCTGTGGCTGCCGGAAACGGATGAGCCGTTGAACATCGAGGAGGGTGCCGTACCGGCCAACACCAACGTACACACGCCGCTGGACATGCTTGACGACTATGCCCTGATGCCTTCACTGGCCGACAACTTCGTGGCGGGTAAGGTGATGACGACGGTCAAACCGCAGAACCGTTACTGGACCTTCTCGTGTGGCGTCGATGTCTGCGTGCCAGAGGGCGTAAAGGTCTTTATCGTTCATGAACGTGGCAACACAACGGTGACGATAGTCCAGCTGACGGATGCCGAACTGAACGTCGGTGGACAGGGACTCATCAAGTCGAATAATGGCGTGTTGATGGCAGGTCAGGGTCAGACACCCTACAACCTCGTGGCCAGTGCACGACGGATGATAAGTGGTACCCCCGTGCGTACGTACGACAGCAAGGACTATGGTCCGGAGAATCTGTTGGAACCGGTCATTGAGCCGACGCACTATGATGCGGGCGAATACTACGTGCTGAAGGACAATCAGTTCCGTAACATCCGTCAAGAGGGTGAGGCAGCGCGTGTACCAGCCTGCCGTGCCGTACTGCATCTGCCGGCAACACCACAGTATGCTCCACCTATTGTACTCGATATCGTCGTCGCTGACGGTAGTACCGCAGATAGTGACCTCGACGAGTGGTACGACTTGGGTGGTCGTCGTCTGGACGGGCGTCCTACTGAGAAAGGCGTTTATATTCATAACAACAAAAAAATTGTCATCAAATGATTCCGAATATCCGTAAATCCGTCATTCCTGTATTCCTGCTCGTGTTGCTCATGGTGGCATGTGGCAAGGATGATAACTCCGGCGAAATTGACCGCGAGAAACAACGTCTCGACTCCATCGAGAACAGTATGAACACCATCGTGCGACAATTGCAGTCGCTGGTGTATGTCCCGGAGTCGGGCTCAGACATCCACCTCTGTGGTACTGACCCCGTCACGCTGCGATACCGTGTGGAACCGAAGCGGTTGGCAACAGAACTGTCCAACAATATGACACAGTTGTCATTCGAGAGTAAGGCGTTCACCGCAACACCGTCACTGACTGTCACACAGGCTTCTGGTGACAATGATGCGGGTGTGCTGACACTGACCGTAAAGCCCAGTGACGATTTTGTAGTTGGCGGTGACTATGCCTTTGCACTGGTATTCTCCGAGGACGGCACGAGTTTCGTCAGTGCGTATGTTCCCGTCACGGTGGAGGCGGACGACACGATGAATGTCGATAAGGACGATGATACGGGACAGGAAGATGCAGAATAAAAGAAATCGGGCCCACCAAATGGTGAGTCCGATTTTTATTTGTTGATGAATTCCATTAATTCCGGAATACGAGGCCGTTGCCGAAGTCGTCGATGATGATGGGCTTGTCGCGGTCGATTTCATCGGCAAGGAGTTTTTTGGAGAGGTCGTTGAGCACGAACTGCTGGATGGCACGCTTGACAGGACGGGCACCGAAGTCGGGGTCGTAACCCTCCTCTGCCAGGAAGGCGATGGCCTGCGGCGTGCATTCCAGACGGATGCCCTGCGGTTCGAGCATGTCGGTCACGCGCTTCATCTGCAGACGTACGACGTCGGCAATCTGTTCCTTCGTGAGCGGTGTGAAGGTGATGATCTCGTCGATACGGTTGAGGAACTCCGGACGCATGTTGGCTCGCAGCTGTTCGCGCGTGGCATTCGACGTCATGATGATGATGGTGTTCTTGAAGTTGGCGGTACGACCTTTGTTGTCCGTCAGACGACCGTCGTCGAGCACCTGCAAGAGGATGTTGAAGACGTCGGGATGGGCCTTCTCGATTTCGTCGAAGAGCACGACGGAGTAGGGCTTGCGGCGTACGGCCTCGGTGAGCTGACCACCCTCATCGTAGCCTACATAGCCCGGAGGTGCACCAATCAGACGGGAGACACTGTACTTCTCCTGATATTCCGACATATCGATACGCGTCATCATGGTCTCGTCGTTGAAGAGGTAGTCGGCCAGCGTCTTGGCGAGTTCGGTCTTACCGACACCCGTGGTGCCGAGGAAGATGAACGAGGCGATAGGACGCTTGGGATCCTGCAGTCCGGCACGCGAGCGGCGTACGGCATCAGAGACGGCGGTGATGGCCTCGTCCTGCCCGATGACACGACGGTGCAGTTCATCTTCGAGGTGGAGCAGCTTTTCGCGTTCGCTCTGCATCATCTTCGTCACGGGGATGCCCGTCCAGCGGGAGACGACCTCAGCGATATCGTCGGCAGTGACTTCCTCGCGAACCATTCTTCCGCCGACGGAACCGCCGGACGCGCTATCCAGCTGGCGCTGGATGGCGGCGATGTCGTCCTCGAGGGCCTTGAGCTTGGAATAGCGGATTTCCGCTACGCGGCCGTAGTCGCCCTCGCGCTCGGCACGTTCGGCCTCGAGTTTGAGATTCTCCATCTCCTGCTTGTCCTGCTGGATGCGGTTGATGAGCTGGCGCTCGCCCTCCCATTTGGCGCGGAACTGGGTCTCCTGTTCGCGGAGTTCAGCAATATCCTTATCCAACTGGGCAATCTTCTGCGTATCGCCCTCGCGCTTGATAGNNTTGATGAGCTGGCGCTCGCCCTCCCATTTGGCGCGGAACTGGGTTTCCTGTTCGCGGAGTTCGGCAATGTCCTTGTCGAGTTGGGCGAGTTTATCGGAAGCGGGAGAACCGCTTCCCACAATCTCGCGCTTGATGCTCTCGCGCTCGATTTCGAGCTGGGCGAGACGACGGGTGATCTCGTCGAGTTCCTCGGGCACGGAGTCACGCTCCATACGGAGCTTGGCGGCAGCCTCGTCCATCAGGTCGATGGCCTTATCGGGCAGGAAACGCTCGGAGATGTAGCGTTCGGAGAGTTGTACGGCGGCGATACAGGCATCATCCTGGATACGCACCTTGTGGTGGTTCTCGTAACGCTCCTTCAGACCACGCAGGATGGAGATGGCCGAGAGCTCGTCGGGCTCATCGACCATGACCGTCTGGAAACGGCGCTCGAGGGCCTTGTCCTTCTCGAAATACTTCTGATATTCGTTGAGCGTGGTGGCACCGATGGCACGCAGTTCACCACGGGCCAGGGCCGGCTTCAGGATGTTGGCGGCATCCATGGCACCCTCACCGCCACCGGCACCCACGAGGGTGTGGATCTCGTCGATGAAGAGGATGATGCGACCTTCGGCCTTCGTCACCTCGTTGATGACGCTCTTCAGACGCTCCTCGAACTCACCCTTATATTTCGCACCAGCAACGAGCGCACCCATATCGAGGGAATAGACCTGCTTGTCCTTCAGGTTCTCAGGCACGTCGCCACGTACGATACGACCTGCGAGACCCTCGACGATGGCCGTCTTACCGGTACCCGGTTCACCAATCAGAATGGGGTTGTTCTTTGTACGGCGCGAGAGAATCTGGAGCAGGCGACGGATCTCGTCGTCACGGCCGATGACGGGGTCGAGTTTACCCTGACGGGCAAGGTCGACGAGGTTCTTGGCATACTTCTCCAACGACTGGTAGTTGTCGTCGGCCGACTGCGACTGCACCTTCTGACCCTGACGCAGCTCCTGGATGGCCTGCTGCATCTCCTTCTCCGTACACCCGGCATCCTTCATGATGCGCGAGGCGGTGGAGTTGACGGTGAGAAGCGCCTGCAACACAGGTTCACACGCGACGAATTCGTCGCCCCACTTCTGCGACAGTTCCTGTGCACGTACGAGTACATTATTACTTTCGTTTGAGAGATACGGCTGTCCGCCCTGTACGCGTGGCAAGTGCTTGATTTCCTGATCTGTGAGCATCTCAACCTGCTGGGCGTTGACACCGAGTTTCTGGAAGATGAAGGT
>LXOW01230053.1_pt1 | contig 23024 bp, 24 predicted proteins | sample 1368591 | NCBI WGS metagenome assembly LXOW01 (sample SAMN04884650, study PRJNA319009) | bovine gut metagenome | isolation source: Cow rumen | host: Bos taurus | place: Italy: Legnaro (PD) | collected 2014-07-09
CGCATCGACGACGGCGGCACCGTGGATTGGCACAACAAGCTGATCTGCCCCATCACCCTGCCCGCCGACAGCTACTTCACCGTGGAGATCAAGGCCAAGGCCGACAAGCCCGTTTCCTGTGGCTTCTTCCTGAATCCTCAGGGCAGCTGGGATCCCCGCGTGTCCGAGGGTATGGACTTCACCACCGAGGAGAAGACCTTCACCTTCGAGACCAAGGACATCTTCATCACCGACATGCCCTGTGAGCTTCTGTTCCAGTTCGGTTCCGAAGCCACCGCGGCCCTGAACGGCGTGACCATCGAGTTCACCAGCGTCGCCATCTATCAGATGCCCGTGCTCTGATATACGCAGAACGAAAAGAGGGGGATGAGTAAAATCACCCCCCTCTGCCATACAAGCCCCCAGATTCGAAAAACTAATGGATGGGAGAATGATCCAATGCTGAACAAAAGATTTGTGCGAGTCCTCAGCTGGGTGCTGGTCCTTGCCTTCGCCTTCGCCATGGTGCCTGCGGCCTATGCGGCCGGCTCCCTCACTCTTTCAGAGGGAAGCGTCAAGCTGATGGATAACTGCTCGGTGACCTTTGACGGCGGCAAGCTGACCGTCACCGACACGGATGACAACAACGACGTTTGGAGCTCCAAGCTCCTGCTTGACGCCGGTTTGGAGCTGACGAAGGGCGAACAGTACAAGGTGAGCTTCGCTCTGGCCGGGGAAAACGGCGTGGGCGAGTTCTTCCTCTGCAAGAGCGAAAACGTGGACGACCGCTATGACGAGACCTTTGCCTCGGAGGCGGGCGATCGAGCCATTACCTTCACCGCGGCCGCCAGCAAAGTATATTTCGGCCTGCAGGTCGGGAATCTTGGCAAAGGCAACTCCGTCACGATCACGGTATCTGACCTGGTGAAACTGTCCGAGTCCGAGTGCCCTGAGCTGCTTCGTGCGGAAAACTGCAGCGTTTCCGTTCAAAACGGCGTCATTTCCGCCACGGACACCGGCGATAACAACGACGTGTGGAATTCCAAGCTCCTGTATGACGCCGGGATCGACCTGGAGGTCGGCAAGACCTATCAGCTGAGCTTCAGCCTCGCCGGCGACAACGGCGTGGGCGAGTTCTTCGTGTGCAAGTCCCCGGACCTGAACGACCGCTATGACGCCACCTTTGTGAACGTCGCAGGTTCCAGGACCGTCACCTTCACGGCTACCGGCGATACGCTCTATATCGGCATGCAGTTCGGGAACCTGGGCAAGGGCAACTCCGTCACCGCCGCCATCGGCGAGGTGAAGGAGGCAGCTGCGGCCCCGGCGCAACAGGTTCAGGATAACGGCGCAGACGCAGACGATGTCATAGCTGAAAACTGCAGTTTTTCGATCAACGGCAACTCGATCACCGTCACCGATCTGGGAGACGTCAACGATCCTTGGGACTCCAAGTTCCTTTGTGACGCGGGCGTCGAGCTGGAACCCGGCAAGACGTATGAGATCCAGTTTGCGCTGGCCGGAGACAATGGCGTGGGCGAGTTCTTCCTCTGCAAGTCCAGGGATCTGGACGATCGGTATGATGAAACCTTTTTCAGCATGAACGGCGGGAAAACGGTGGTATTCACCGCTACAGGCACGCGGGCCTATATCGGCATGCAGGTGGGGAACCTGGGCAACGGCAACAGCGTGACGGTCACCGTATCCGAGATCAGGGAGAACACCGAAGCCGTCCAGAAGGAAGCCAAGCTGATCGTGGCAGAAAACTGCACCTACGAGGTCGAGACCACCGATGCCCAGACGGTGATCGAAGCCACGGATATTAGCGAAAACAACGACATCTGGAATTCCAAGCTCCTGTATTATCTGGGCGAGATATTGGAGAAGGGTGGATTCTTCGTTGCCAACTTCAATTTGGCCGGCGCCAACGGAGTCGGCGAATTCTTCTTCCTCAAGGCAGACAACATGGATGCGGAAAACCGGTATTCCTTCGACAATACGGCAGGGGATCACACCGCAAAATTCAAGGCCGATGGCAGCGAGCTCTATGCGGGCATGCAGTTCGGCAACATCGGAGAGGGCAACGAGGTCACGGCCTCCATCTTCGACATCTTCCGGGTCCCTGGCCAGCAGAGGAGCAGCGAGAATTGCGGGGAGGCGCTGAGCCAGGGCGCGATCACCATTCAGGACACCAGCGACGAGGAAGGCGTATGGACCTCGAAAGCGGTCTACGATACCGGGATCGTCCTGGAGCCGGGCAAGAAGTATAGAGCGACCGTTACCCTGGCCGGGGACAACGGCGTCGGCGAATTCTTCTTCCTGAAGGCCGATAATACAGAGCCTGATTCCCGCTATTCTTTCGACAACGCGGACGGCGTCAAAGAAATCGAGTTCGTGGCGGATGGGACCGACCTGTTCTTCGGCATCCAGTGCGGCAACATCGGCAACGGCAACAGCGTGACCATCAGTAATATTTCTGTCAGCCTTGTCGAAGAGGAAGAGCAGATGCTGATGATGGCGGCTGCCCCCAGGGGCATGCTTGCCGAGGCGGATGAAGACGCAAACGGGAGCGAATCTACGGAGATCGAAGGCGTGAATGACGCTGCCCAGGCAGAGGAGCCTGGCTCCGTCCCCACTGAGGGTGCGGATGTTGATCAGGACGAGGTTGGAGACGCCAGCAATGATGCGAACGATGACGGCGACAAGGACGCGGATGCCAACGACGACGCTGACGCCGATGCCGATGACGACGCCAACGCCGACAAGGACGACGATGCCGATGAGGATGCCGATGATGACGTTGACGCCGACGCCAATGACGGCGACACCGCCAATGACGACGATGCTGATGATGACGCTGACGCCAACAAGGACGACGATGCCGATGACGTCGGCGAAGAAGAGGACGCCAAGGAGGGCGAAGGCGAATAAGCCGCTGTTTCTGTGATCACTGTGTTTGGGGACAGGATGGATAGGGAGGATGATCTGCGTCCTCCCTACACCCACAAAAAGGAGAAAATGAAATGAAGATGAAGAAAGCGATTTCTCTCCTGCTGGTGTTGTGCCTGGCGGCGGCCTTGTTTATGGGCTGCAAGGGCAAGGCCGGCGAGGAGGCCCCCGCACCCAAGAATGAGAACGTGGCAGCGGACGGGGAGACCTTCGTCTTCCCGGAGAACGAAACGGACTTTGCCGCTCTGCGGACTCCCGGCAGCCAGGAGGCCAAATACACCTATAAAAACTTTTTCCTGCCCGCCCAGGACAACGGGGCCCAGCCCTTCGTGGGGGACACCATGCCCTACTACGAGGACGGCACCTACTACATCTACTACCTGAAGGAGGGCGGCGATTCCTACAACCATTCCATCTATCTGGCCACCACCAAGGATTTCGTCACCTACACCGAGAAGGATGACGTGGTCCTGGAGGCCTCCCGCAGCGGCGGCCAGGACGGCTGGATCGGCACCGGCTCCGTGGTGAAGGTGAAGGACGCGTACTATTTCTTTTACACCGGCCACGCCTTTGCCGACAGCTATGAGTTCAAGGAGAAGATCCTGGTGGCCAAGGGCTCCGATCCCTATTCCTTTGAGAAGGTGACGGACTGGGAGCTGGTGCCGCCCAAAGAACTGGGCCAGAAGAACGATTTCCGTGATCCTCAGGCCTACTATGACGAGGCCACGGACACCATCACCCTGACCGTTACCGCCGCTCAGAGCAACAAGGCCCGGATCCTCAAGTACACCCTGTCCGGCGATCTGGCGTCGGTGACCTATGACGGCATCATCTTCACCGATCCCACCGGATCCTTCTGGAATCTGGAATGCTCCGACACCTTCCGCCTGGGCGATAAATACTATTTGACCTATTCCGGCCAGGATGATACCCTGTGGTATGCCGTGTCCGATACGCCCTACGGTCCCTATGGGGATGCGGTGCGGCTGGACGGCAAGCTGTTCTATGCCGCCAAGCACGTGGACAACGGCAAGGATGCCTACATGGTGGGCTGGGCCCGGCGCTCCGAGTCCGTGTCCTCCACCCAGGACGTGAACGGCTGGGCGGGGAATCTGGCTGTACAGAAACTTATCCAAAACCCGGACGGCTCGTTAGCTCTCGCACCGGTGGACGCTGTACTGGCGCAGCACACCGCCCGTCGGCAGCTCCTGGTGGACGGCATGGAAACCCAGATCGCCGCCGGTTCCGCTTACAACTACGCCGATCTGTTCACAGCCTACGAAAGCTATGTGCTCACCGGCAAGCTGAAGTTTGAGAAGACCGGCAGCTTTGGTCTCGCCTTCGATTACAACGGTCGCCAGGACAAGTATAAGACCATCGTGCTGGATCCCGCTAAGGGCACTCTGTCCCTTCAATTCAACGAGGGCAGCACCCTTATCACCGAGACGGCGGTCCAACTGGAGGCGGGGAAGGAATATACCTTCACCTATATCCAGGAGGGTTCCGTGGGCGTCTTCTATTTGGACGGCCTGGCTGCCCTGACGGTCCGGCTCTACGGCGTATCCGGCAAACCCGTGAAGCTGTTCGCCGAAAACAACACCGTCACGTTCTCTGCTCTCAAACAATATACCCGATAAGGAAAGGAGCGCCTCATGCGACGGCTGCTGGACATCAACAATCCCATCATGCGGTTCCTGACGGCGATGTTCGACCTTATGGCCCTCAGCGTGCTATGGGTGGTGTTCTCGCTGCCCATCTTCACCATGGGGGCCGCCTCCACGGCTCTGTACAGCGCCGCATACCACCACGTCCGCAGGGGAGAGGACTATCTCTGGAACAGCTTTTTCTCCGCCTTCAAAGAGAACTTCAGACGGTCCACCCTCACCTGGCTGGTGGCCCTGGCCGTTCTCGTCCTCCTGGTCGGGGACGCTTTGCTGCTCAGGAGCCTGATCCTCGCGGGCTATTCCTTTGGCTGGTTTTACGGCATAACCATGGCCCTGCTGGCCCTGACGCTGACCTGGACGGTGTATCTCGCCGCCTATGCGGCCCGGTTCAACGGCACCGTGAAAGAGGTGCTGCGGTATAGTTTTATGCTGCTCAGGGCCCATCCCGTGAAGATGCTCTGCGTATTGGCGCTGGTGGTGGGCGGCATAGCCCTGGCGCTGACGCTGCCCGCCATGGTGGCATTTATTCCCGCCACGGTGTACTGGGCAGCCACGTTTCCCATAGAATGGACGTTCCTCAAACACATGCGGCCCGAGGATAAGGCGCGGATGGAAAAGGAGAAGTTTGAATGAACCAGAAACTGTTGTTCGCAAGAGCCTATGAGCGGGAGGCGTCCCGGCAAATACCTGAAATGGCTCGACCCAAGTTCCATCTTTCCCCCTGCACGGGCTGGATGAACGATCCCAACGGGTTCTCCTTCTACAAGGGGGAGTATCATCTGTTCTATCAGTACAATCCCTATGACACCTGCTGGGACACCATGCACTGGGGCCACGCCGTCAGCGGCGATCTGCTGAGCTGGCGGTATCTGCCGGCGGCCATGGCGCCCAATGAGTGGTATGATGCTGACGGATGCTGGTCCGGCAGCGCCATGGAGATGCCGGACGGGCGGCAGCTTTTGATGTACACCGGCAATCGCCGGGAGAGCGGGGCTACCCGGGAAAACCTGCAGGTCCAATGCCTGGCCCTGGGGGATGGGATAGATTATGAAAAATATGCCGGCAACCCCGTGCTCACCGCGGCCGATCTGCCCGATGAATGCAGCCCCTACGATTTCAGAGACCCCAGCATCTGGCGGGAATCGGACGGAACCTACCGGGCCATCGTCGGCACCTGCACCAAGGAGCGGCTGGGAAAGCTTCTGCTGTTTTCCAGCGAGGACGGGCTTCGTTGGCGCTTTGAAAGCGTCTTTGCGGAGAACGACGGCCGCCTGGGCCTCATGTGGGAGTGCCCCGATTTCTTTATGCTGGACGGGAAGGCCGTGCTGCTCGTCAGCCCTCAGGACATGCTGCCCCAGGACTTCGAGTATCACAACGGAAACGGCACCGTGGCCTTCATCGGTCATCTGGAGGACGACGGCAAGCGGTTCGTTCCCGAAACGGACCACGCCGTGGACTACGGCATCGACTTCTATGCCCCCACCACCATTCTGACCCCCGACGGGCGGCGGGTGATGATCGGCTGGATGCAGAACTGGGACGCCTGCCAAAACGCGGGCCGGAAGGATCTCTTTTGGTACGGCCAGATGAGCCTGCCCCGGGAGCTGTTCCTTCGCAGCGGGCGGCTGTACCAGCGGCCCATCCGAGAGCTGGAGGAGCATCGGAGCCGCCGGGTGTCCTATGAAAACGTCCGGGTGGATGGCGAATTGCGCCTTCCCGGCGTCGAGGGTCGCATGGTGGACATGGAGATCACCATTCGCCCCGCCCCGGGATGTGTCTATCATAAGTTTGAGATACGATTCATGGAGGACGAGCGGTTCTTCACCAAGCTCAGCTATCGCCCCCATGAATCCATCCTGCGGATCGACCGCAAGTTCTCCGGTTCCCGCCGTGCCTATATCCATCAGCGCCGGGCGCTGGTGCCCGATCGGGGCGGCGAGCTGAAACTGCGGATGATCCTGGACCGCTACAGCGTGGAGGTGTTCCTCAACGACGGCGAACAGACCGTCACTGCCACGGTCCTCACCGACCTTTCCGCCACCGGGATATCCTTCTTTGCAGAGGGTCAGGTGGAGATGGACATCGATAAATACGATCTGTTTCAGGAGGTGTCCCGTGAAAAAGTATGACGTCGTGGCTCTGGGTGAGCTTTTGATCGATTTCACCGAAAGCGGACTGAGCGAGCAGGGGAATCCCCTATGGGAAGCCAACCCCGGCGGCGCTCCCTGCAACGTGCTGGCCATGCTGAACAAGCTGGACAGGCGGACCGCTTTCATAGGCAAGGTGGGAAACGACGTTTACGGCCGTCAGCTGCGGCAGGTGGTATCCGAAGCCGGCATCGACACTTCGGCGCTGCTCACGGACCCGGAGGTCCACACCACCTTGGCCATCGTCCACACCTTCCCCAACGGGGATCGGGACTTCTCCTTCTACCGTGACCCCGGCGCGGATATGATGCTGCGGGCCGAGGAGCTGCCCCTGGACATGCTGCAAAGCTGCCGCGTCTTCCACTTCGGCACCCTGTCCATGACCCACGAAGGGGTGAGGGAGGCCACGAAGAAAGCCGTCGCCATCGCCAAAGCCGCCGGAGCCCTGATCTCCTTCGACCCTAACTACCGCCCGCCCCTGTGGGACAGCGAGGCGCACGCCAGGGAGGCCATGGCCTGGGGCCTAAGCCAGTGCGACATTCTCAAGATCGCGGACAATGAGCTGCTGTTTTTGACGGGAGAATCTGACTTCGACAAAGGTGCGGCCATCCTGCAGGCTCGTTTTCCCAACATCCGCCTGCTGAACGTGACCGCCGGCCCCGACGGCAGCTATTCCTATTGCTGCGGTCACCGCGTCTTCGTCCCGGCCTTCCGTCTGGGCGGCACCATCGAGACCACCGGCGCGGGGGACACCTTCTGCGCCTGCGTGCTGCACAACATCCTTGACCATGGTCTGACCGACCGTACCGAGGCTAGCCTAAACGACATGCTGCGCTTTGCCAACGCCGCCGCGTATCTCGTCACCACCAAGCGCGGCGCGATCCGCTCCATGCCCTCCCAACAAGAGATTCTCACTCTTTTTTCATGACCCCCTCCTGGCAACGCCCCGCTGCTTCACCGCAGCGGGGCGTTGCCATCTATAGTATACTGGAACAGGATTTGATAGCAAACAACTTCATCTCGTTCAGACCGAAAAAACAATTTATCTATTTTTGTATCAAGTTGGGTGAAGATGAAGAAATCACAAAGCAGCTCGAGGACAAGGGATTTGATGCTTCGTTCGTAGGACGGAACAAACAGTACGAAATACGATTTGACAGTTATTCAAAATATGAAAAGCATCAAGAGTTCATTCGTTCGTTGGTACAGATGGCAAAAGACCAGAAGATAGTGGATTGATCCTTATTGCTTCCATCAATTGCTCCAACGGAATTCCAATGTGTCGCCCGCTTTCAACTTCAGACGCGAGAGCGCATACAAGCACAAATTTTACCTTGAGCAAGTCTTCGGTCTGCATGAGGTTACCTCCTATCTTCGCAGGGTAACCAATTATAGACCGAAGAGCTCGAATAATCCAGCCAAAATCAGAAGATATACTGAATTATTATTCATAAACCGGGAGTCATTTGCTTGACTCCCAGTTTATTTCATTCCCGGTATAATCTGATACAATCTAAGTGTCATGCCAAAATGAGATTGACCGCCAGACCCGAGAGGAACGAGAAGACAACAACGAATGCGATGTAAAGAAAGAACCGTTTGAGTCCGAAGACGATCTTCAATGCGCCGAGATTTGTGATTTTTGTGGCCGGGCCGGTGATCATGAAGGCGGAAGCGCTGCCAAGGCTCATGCCTTCCGAAAGCCAGTTCTGAAGAAGAGGGATCGTTCCTCCGCCGCACGCGTAAAGCGGTACGCCGACCGTTGCGGCCATCAGGATGCCCCATGCTTGATTGCCGCCGAACAGAGTCACTAAAACGTCCTGCGGCACGTATCGCTGGAATAAGGCGGACAAAAGAATGCCCGCCAGAAAATAGACGCCTGTCGTTTTTACGTTTCTCCAGAAATTCAAAAAATAGCGGATCAGGAGATTCGGGTGGGTATCGTGGCTGGCGCGGACTTCAAAACCATCAAAATTGAAGAATTCCTTCTTGCGAAAGAACAGGAACACCAGAAGGCCTGCCGTGCAGCCGCAAAGGAAGCACGTGACGATGCGGACGACAAGCGCCTTCGTGCCCAACGCCGCACTGTAAATCATCAGCTGGGGATTGAGCAGGACGGAGGCCATCATAAAGGCCGCGAGCCAGTCTTCGCGCATTCCCTGCTTGCGAAAAGACGCCGCAATCGGGATCGTGCCGTACATACAGAGGGGGGAAGCAATGCCAAGCAGACACGCCGGTATGATCCCCAGTAAGCCCCACTTTTTCTTCTGCATACCGCAAAACAGCCCATGGATCCGATCCTTGGCAAATACAGACACCAAAGAACCGATGGCCATACCGATGACCCAATACCAGAAAATCTGGCGCAGCTGGATCTCAAAATAATACCAGATATAGATGAATTCCCGCCGGAGAATCGTCCAGAGCTCAGCCATCGATCGTTACCAGCTTATACGTTCTGCTGCCCAGACCGATTTCTTCGGCATGCTCCAACGTGTGAAGGCCGTTTTGTCTTTCGATCCTCTGAACCAGGGAGGCGCTGTCCGGCGCCTGATACACCAGATCGATGCAGGCCTGATCGAGCGCCACCGGGTCAGTGGAGGCGAGGATCCCGATGTCATGCATGTCGGGTTCGGCAGGATTCCCGTCGCAGTCGCAGTCCACGGAAAGGCGGTTCATCACGTTGATGTAGATGATATGCTCCCTGCCGACATGGCCTGTGAAGCCGGACACCATTTCCGCCAGGGCTTCCAGCCAGGCGTCCTGGTCGCTGTACCAGATGCTTCCGCTTGTTTTGGTGCCTGCGGTATGGACGTACACTTTCCCCTTCGGGGAGGAGATGCCGATGCCGACGTTCTTGATGGCGCCGCCGAAGCCCGCCATCGCGTGGCCTTTGAAATGGGAGAGGATCACCCAGTCGGTGTAGTTTTCGGCATGGCTGCCGACGATCACTTTATCGAGCCTCGTTCCGCCCGACATGGGCCATTCGACTTCGCCCTCCTCATCCATCAGGTCGAAGTTCGCTATAGCCGTGAATCCGTGATCCTCTGCGACCTGCCTGTGCATGGCGGAGCTCGAGCGCGATCCGCCGTAGGCCGTGTTGCACTCTACGATCGTGCCGTCCACTTTCCTGACCAAATCCCCGATCAGTTCCGGACGAAGATAATTGCTGGCCGGAGGCTCGCCGGTTGAGATTTTGACGGCCACGCTGCCTTCCGGGGTCCACCCGAGCGCCTCATAGATCCTCACCAGACCTACCGCCGAGATATCGGACNNGCCGGAGGTTCGCCGGTCGAAATCTTGACCGCAACCTTGCCTTCCGGTGTCCAATTAAGAGCCTCATAGATCCTCACCAGACCTTCCGCCGAGATATCGGACGTGAAAAACACGGCCGGCGCTTCGGAAGCGTCGGGGTCAGCAGCCTCTTCGGTTTCCGCGGGATCCGCAGCCGTCTCGGATGCGGGAGCTTCTGTTTCCGTCACCGGTGAGGCGGCCGATTCCCGATCGGACGGCTGCCTGGCCTGCCACGCGTCGGTTTCCGTTCCTGCGGGATACCCTGCGCATCCGGCCAGAAGAAGACAGACTGCCAGACACACGGCAATTACACGAAGGTTCTTTTTCATTGCTTATAAACTCCTTCCCAGCTGAAATGCTTCCTGGGGATACCGGCTCTGCTTTGTCATGGCCGGAGTACCGCAGCCATAGCCCAGCACCATGCCCATGTCCTCGAAGTGGATATACCTGACCAGCGTTTTGTAGTGTGCCGTCAGCGCCTCGAAGGTCCAGTCATCCGCGTTCCACGCCACCGTCAGGAGCGCGGATTTCAGATGTCTGCCGTTCAGACTGCTGTTGTATGCACAAAAGCGGTCGACGACTGCTTTGAGCTGGGCGGTCATGCCGTAGTAGTAAAGCGGCGTGGCGAAAACGACCATATCTGCGGAGAGAAGCTTGCCGCGAATCACTTCCACGTCGTCCTTCTGTACGCAGGGGCCCTCATAACCGCACCGCACACAGCCGGTGCAGGGGTGGATATCGGCTCGGCAAATATCGATGACCTCACAGTTGTGCCCAGCCTCGGCCGCGCCCTTTACAAAGGAATCAACCAGAATCGCGGTGGAGCCGTTTTTGTTGGGGCTCCCCATCAGAACGACGATTTTCATTCTATGAACCCCACTTTCGCTCAATGCCGTTGGCGTCTAGCCACGCGGATACGTCGCTTTCCAGTGTAGAGCCGCCGGAATAGTGGACGGACAGCCCTTCTCCCATCATGGCGTCGGGGGCGAGCTTCGCGATCGCTGTCAGACTCTGCCCGAACCGTCCACCGCCGTGGGAACAGAACGGAATAATCGTTTTGACGGAGAAGTCATACATCTCCAGGAACGAGGCGATGGGCATGGGAATAGACGCCCACCAGTTGGGGTAGCCCAGGAGGATGACGTCATACTCATCCAGGTTCTCAGGAGGGCTCACGATCTCCGGCCGCGCCTGCTTATGCTGATCCTCCTGCGCCTCCATCAGCACGGTGTTGTAGCTGGTGGAGTACGGGTGCACGAGCGTGATTTCAAACAGATCGGCTCCGGTTTGCCGCTGGATCTCCTGCGCGATTCCGCGTGTATTGCCGCCCCAGGAGAAGAAAGCAATCAGCACTTTGCCGCCGTTTCTTTCCGCGGGCGCCGTTTCATCGGCGATTACACTTTCCGGCATACTGACATACGCGTTGCGCACGAGTCTTACGCCGAGATTTGCCGCTTTCAGGCCGGATTGCCCTGCGGCTCTGTACGCGCTGCGCATGTTTTTGCCGAAGTCGTTCCATCCGCCGCCGCGATAGACGTGACGAGTTCCGGAGTCGGCACCGGAGGGATCGACGGTATCCTGCAGATCATACGCTCCGTAGTAGTCCCAGCACCATTCGTTCACATTGCCGTGCATATCGTAGAGCCCCCAGCGGCTTTCGTAAAAGCTGCCGACTGCCACCGTGGTCTGCCGATACAGCCCGGGCCGTGCTTCCAGCACGGAATCGTTGAAGTAGTTTTCCTCGATCTCGTAGGGATAGTGCCCGTAGAAGTTGGCGTCGTCCGCGTCAAGGGAGTGCTCTGTATTGAAGGGCGTCTGCGTTCCGGCGCGGCAGGCGTACTCCCATTCGGCCTCGGTGGGGAGTCGGTAGCCGTTGGCTGAGCGATCCCATTCCACGCGGCTATCGCTGAAGGAATATACAGGCGTCAAGCCCGCATCAACGCTTTTGGCATTGGCGAACAGGATCGCATCCAGCCATGAAATGCTCTCAACCGGCAAGTTCTCACCGCTGAACGAACTGGGGTTCTGCCCTATGATGCGGAGGTATTCCTCCTGTGTCGTTTCATACGGGTCTATATAGAACGCGGATACCGTGACCTCGTGGCGCACCTCGTCCTCGATGCGCCAGTTTTCCGTTTCCGGACTGCCCATCATAAATGTGCCGCCTGGAATCAAAAGATACCCGTCGCTGACGCTTGCGGGATCGATCTGCACCTGTGTGTCAACAGGAGAAGGGTTCTCTATTGGCTCGTCTTTCGTATCCTTCTCGTCCGTCGACGTCTGCGGGAGCGGATCGCCCCATGAAGGAAATTCCTCCTTCTCCGCAGTACAAAGGAGCAGTGCCGCGCCGATGGCGGCGGCTATGAGGACAAGGATAACCGGCGTCAACACCTTGCCTTTGCGTTTGCTTTTGGTATTGCTCGCCTTGATGATCGAGGCGCAGGCAGCGCCGAGAAAAGCGAAGGTGATGAGGATAGCCAGATTCTCCGCAAAGACGAGGGCGGCTGATTTGTCATAATCCAGGAAGGCAAACGGCGTGCGGAACAGGATGTAGTCCGGTATTCCGTTGCTTACAAAGAGCCAAAAGCCGACGCCTGCGACCGCCGCGAAGAACACGGCGACAGCAGTTTTGACTTTGCCATTCCATTTGAGTCCCGCAGTTATGGCCGGGATATGAAGGCCGAGGTGGACGCCCATGAGAATAAAAGACCAGAAGGACATGGCCAGATGAAAACGCCTTGCAAACGATACGGGCAGCACCCCGTATAAGAACGGCACTGCGTGCGCGCTCATCGCTATGCCGCATACCGCCGTCAGCACGATGGAGGCGAGCAGCAGAGTATTGACGATCACCGTGATGACCCGATAGGCGTTATACTTTCCTTTGAAAAGAGCAGCATACCACTTGCGGTTGAGAATGTGGTGTACGATCAGGAGCACCGTCATTCCGATGCCGAACCACTCGTGCAAGGTCTCTCCCGTTACCTGATACGCCATGAGGCAAAGCAGGAGGACGGTCATGCATGCGTCCACAATTTTCTTGATCACGTTATTCTTACGGGCGTTCATCAACCGTCCTCCTACGTTTATTTCAGGCTATCGATCCAAGTCTGCAAGTCAGCTTCCGTAACACTTCCGCCAAAGCGTTTTCCTTCCAGCCAATTGCCACTCCCGGCGTTATCGGCGAGGTTTTGTCCGCTTCTGCCTATACCGCTGCTGCTGGATGTGCAAAACGGGATCATTGTGATGCCATCAAAGCTATAACTCTCCACAAAGGTATCCAGAATGCGCGGCTCCTCGCCCCACCATATGGGGAAACCGATATAAATCTTTTCGTATCCTTCCAAGGAAATACTCTCGCTGCCGATCTCAGGACGAGCGTTTTTGTCGTTCTGTTCTAGTGTCGTACGGCTGCCGCTGTCGTGCCAGTTCAGGTCGTCGCTTGTATATTCCTGAGCGGCTTTGATCTCGTAAAGATCCGCGTTTTCGATTCCCGCGATCTTTTCGGCAACGCCTTTTGTCGTACCTGTCGCAGAGAAGACGACCACCAGTACCTTGCTGTGAGTTTGCTCCGGATCGCCTGCTTCGGTTTCAGCCGGAGGCGTGACAGCAGTATCAAGCGATGCCGAATCGGACGGGTTGCTGTCCGCAGTGTCTGAGCCGGGCTGATCGGCAGCTTGATCATTACTGACGGTTGTTTCAGGCTTCTTTGTAGTTGCAGAATCGTTTTCCGTATGGTTGCTGCTTGCACAGGCCGCAAGCGAGAAAACCAGGGAAACAGTCAGCAATATGGAAAAGAGTTTATTCATATGTTCCTCCTGTTATTTCAATTTGCCGTAATCTTCGGCGTTCACGGCTTCCAGCCATTCCGCACCGGTTTTTTCTCCGGCAACCTCAATGGCGAGATGCGAGAACCAGGAATCCGGTGCAGCGCCGTGCCAGTGTTTCACATTGGCCGGGATGTTGACCACGGTGCCGGGGGTCATTTCAACAGGTTCCTTGCCCCATTCCTGGTAATAGCCTCTGCCGCCGACGCAGATCAGCATCTGCCCTCCGCCGCTCACTGCATGGTGGATATGCCAGTTGTTGCGGCAGCCCGGTTCAAAGGTTACATTGAAGATAGAAACCTGTTCCGTGGAGACAGGAGCAAGATAGCTTTGCCCGACAAAATATTGCGCATAAGCATCGTTTGGGGCTCCGATCGGGAAGAAAATGGTGTTCTGGTATCTGTCCTTCTCCGTCAGCGTCGGGGCTTCCTCATTCCAGACCTCCTTGGCCAGGCGGAACACCGCCCAGCCCTTCGGCCAGCCGACATACATCGTGGCATGGGTGATGATGGCGGCGATCTCTTCCTTTGTTACGCCGTGTGTTTTTGCATTCTGCAGGTGATAGGTCAGGGAGGAATCCGTGATCCCTGAGGCCATCAGAGATACCACCGTAATGATGCACTTCGTCTTTACGTCGATTGCTTCCTCATTCCACACTTCACCAAAGAGCACATCGTCATTGAGATGCGCAAACATCGGCGCGAATTCTCCCAGCTGGTTTCTGCCAGCTGTCTGTACGATCTTTTCAGCCATTTTACGCATTCCTCACTTTCCGATCCGCTGGTCTCCCGTGGACCAGACGTGTTTTTCTTTTGCTGATGTAGGCTTATTCTGCGCCATAACGCCCGCTAACGGATGCGGCACGTAGGGCTCTTCCAGATAAACGATCTCTTCCGGTGATAAGGTAAGGTCTACTGCCTTTGCTGCGCCTTCGATATGGTGAAGCTTCGTCGCACCGACCACCGGAGAAGTGACCTTCGTCAGCAGCCAGGCAAGAGAAACTTCCGTCATGGTCACGCCGTGCTTTTCCGCGATCTCCGCCACGCGGGCGATGATCACGTTGTCCTGCGCCGCCGTGGCGTCATATTTGAATTTTGCGTAGGCGTCTTCCTCAGCACGCTTTGTTCCGCCTTCTCCGGGGAGTCTCGAAAGCCTGCCGGAAGCCAGGGCGCTGTATGGCGTCAGGGCGATGTTCTCTTCATTACAGTACGGAACCATTTCCCGCTCCTCCTCACGGAAGATCAAATTGTAATGCCCTTGAATGGAGACGAACTTCGCAAAGCCCTCCTTCTCCGCCAGCGCATTGGCTTTGGCGATCTGCCAGGCAAAGCAGTTGGAGATACCGATATATCTGGCCTTTCCAGCCTTCACAACGCGGTTCAGGCCGTCCATGATATCTTCGATGGGCGTCTGCCAGTCCCACATGTGATAGATATACAGATCCACGTAGTCCATGCCGAGGTTCTTGAGGCTTGTGTCGATCATGTTCTCGATGTGTTGCCGACCGCTGACGCCGCGCTCGATCTCCTCCTGCGTTCTCGGAAGGAACTTGGTGGCAAGGACCACCTCGTCACGCTTCGCAAAATCGCGCAGCGCCCGGCCCACATACTGTTCACTGGTACTGCTCTGATAGGCGATGGCCGTATCAAAGAAGTTGACGCCGAGCTCCAGCCCCCGCTTGATGATCTCTCTTGAATGCTTCTCATCAATGGTCCAGCTGTGCTGGCCTCTGCCGGGATCGCCGAAGCCCATACAGCCCATGCAAATCCGGGATACGTTTAAATCACTGTTTCCAAGCTTTGTATAATTCATGCCTCGCCTCCCGTTTTCCTCCTTACATCACTTCGTTAAGCCAGCGGCGGATCTCCGCCTCATTCGCCCGGTTGATCTGTTTTCCCTTTGCCCACTTCACGTCGCCGCTTACATCCTTATGAAGGGCTGTGTCGCTTCTGCCCACGCCGCTTCCGCCGGAAGTGCAGAAGGGGATGATCTTCTTGCCGGAGAAATCATAGCTTTCCAGGAAGGTATCGATGATCCTGGGAGCCACACCCCACCAGATCGGGAAGCCCACGATCACGGTATCATAGGAAGCCATATAGGCAACTTTGCCATTGATCTCGGGCCTTGCGGAGGGATCGTTCATCTCAATGCTGCTGCGGCTTCTCTTGTTCATCCAGTCGAGATCTGCCGATGTATAGATCTCCTTCGGAACGATTTCATAAAAGTCCGCTCCCACGATTTTTGCGATCTCTTCACCTACACGTTTTGTCACTCCGCTGGCGGAGAATACCGCCACTAATGTTTTGTTTGCCATTTTATTCTTTCTCCTCCCCGGAATCAGTTCATTTTTCCGCAGTTGCCGACCTTGTCACCGGTCACAAAATACTCGTACGTCGGGAACTCGAAGAGCACCGGCTTAAAGGTGTGGTAATCGATCTTGCCTTGCTCATTCAGTACGGTTTCGTCCGCATAAGTTGCAAGGATCTTACAGATGAAATGGTCGAAATGCTCCAACTCATAGTTGCCGTCTACTTCGCACTCGATAGAGACCTTTGCCTCATCGATCAGCGGAGCGCCGTTTTCGCCCATGGTCCAGGCAAAGGCTTCGGACTTGTCCGCCTTATTGCCGCTGATGGTTCCCATGCGGTCTGCATCCTTCAGCCAGGACTCATCCACCACATTGACGGATAGCTTTTTATTCTCACGGATGCCCTGATTGATGTAGTGGGCCTGTACAAGTGACACCATCAGATGACTGTGAGCCACGGTTCCCGCATGGGCGACAAGCGTCCAGGTCGGTTTGTTATTCACCATCGCCCCTACAACGATGACCGGGCAGGGATACAGAGCGAGGGTGGCTCCGATGTTTTTCTTTGCCATCTCACTTCATCTCCTTTTCCCAGAAACGGATCACATTCAGTTCCAGGCTGTCTGCCAGCTTCTCCAGCTCGGCTGCATCCTCTGCGGTCAGAGTGACATTCGCTGCCTTGACCGCATCCAGCACCTGGTTTTCCTTGGTCACGCCGATGATCGGCAGCGTGCCCTTGGCAATCGCCCAGGCTACCGGGATCTGTGCCGCGCCGACGCCGTACTTCTCAGCCAGCTTCTTCAGCTCTGCGTTCAGGATCTCCAGCTTGTCGAGAACCGGGTTATAGGTTTCAGCTCTGGCGGAGCCCTCCGGCATAGGATGCTTTGTGTCATACTTGCCGGAAAGCGCGCCCTGCTCCAGCACCATATAGGCAAAGAAGGTAATTCCGTTTTCTCTGCAATACTCCAGAATGCCGGAATCCTCAGAGGAGCGGTTTATGAGGCTGTAGTGGTTCTGCACCGCGGAAAGCTTCAGGCCGTGGCTTTTCAGAATCGCATCCGCTTCTTTGATCTCCGCAAGGTTATGATTGGAGACGCCGATCATCGGCACGTTCTCTTTGCCTTCAAAATACTTTGCCAGCTCTTCTGTCCACTTCGGAGCTTCCCAGACGTTGTGGATCCAGTAAACATCGAAATGATCCAGTTCCATCAGCTTCAGCTGCATCTCGATCATATCCGCCATAGCTGTCGGGGAAGAAGCATCTGCGCACTGCGGAGTGAACTTATCGGAAACCAGATAGGAATCTCTCGGAAGGCCTTTTAAGAAGCCTGCAAGGACCTTCTCGGAGGTTCCCATGCCATAAGCGTATGCCGTGTCCCAAAGGTTCAGGCCGTTTGCCATCGCGGTATCAAAGATCGGCTTCAGGCTGTCTGCCGTATAGTTATTTCCGAATGTTCCGTCATTTCCCCATGCCCATGCGCCAAGCGCGATTTTCGGTAAGTTTGCCATCAAAGTAATCTCCTTGCTGATAGTATTGTTATTCTTCATCCGTCTTTCACTCGCCCAGCAGCCGGATCAGGCAGCTGTAAGTGAGCTCATAGACGGTTTGATACACGTAGTTGATCCCTGCTTNNGACTGTTTGAAGGCGGTCAGCAGCTCCTGGCGGCTGTTTGCTTCCATATCGTAATTGTTCATAGAAAGAAGCTTTAAGAGCTGTTCCCGCCCTGAGAGCGACACGGCGATCTTTTCCGCCAACTCCGCTTTCGTCATCGGCTCATTTCCGTTCAGTATGGCGGTCAGGTCTTCGTTCCAGCGGTCGTATTCCCGCTGAAAAAGAGCCAGAAAGATCTCTTCTTTTGTCTGGAAATAGTTATAGATTGTCGGGCGGGAGAAGGGTACCTCATTGCCGATTTCCTTGAGCGTGATTTCTTTGAAGCTCTTTGCCTGATAGAGCTTCTCACAGGCGTTGATGATTTCCTCTCGCCGTTCGGTTATCAACTCCGGCGTTCCTTTAATCATAGTGTCTCCCTCCCAATCAGCAATTAATATTGACACAGTGTCAGCGACCGTATTATACATCATTGCTGACACAGTGTCAATACCAATTGCGGAAATACTCGCTATTTTTTATGAACTCTCACATGTCGATTGAAAAGGGACGACAAGAATAAATATATCTTGATGTTTGAGCGGGAACGAGAGAAAGCGGCTTTCGGGAGAATACATCTCTCAAAAGCCGCCTAAAATCGAGGAGGTCGGTAGTTCAAGTCCTCCGGGCAAAGAAAAAATCTTTTTGTTTGCACTTGAAAATTGGGGCACGAAAAAAACCGAAACCGTTGTGGTATGATATATGCTCTTCTCTCCAGATGATACTGATTCTATTTCAATCCTTCAAGCACTTCTGCGGTGTCGCCATCGAGGCAAATAGCCTGTTTCTCAATTTCTTTTGGACAATACGCTTCGCCGTAATTCAAACAAGCGTATGTTGCCTGCCTGTTGTCTCTCGTCATCTGCCAGAAGGGATACTTGATGATAACCGGCGTATTGGCTCCTACGCCGATCTCCAGATACAGCACATGCAGATTTTCGTGTCTGCGAAGGAAATCGGAATACGCAGCCGACGCCCTGCGCCATCCTGCATCCTCGACAAAGGTATCGTCGGAGCGCAGGTTCATCGTGACCGGATCGCCGTTTGGAGCAGTGGGGATCAGTTCTGTCGGCAGCTTCATGGAGATCGTGCCGTTCTCCGGGATTTGGAATATGCCGGCTTCATCTCTGACAAAGCCCTGCGCTTCCATGGCCCGCATCGTCCACGCTTCGTTGTCGAAGGTTTCCTGCACCTTTGGATCCATGCTCTGGAACAGGCCGTAATCTCCCTGCGTATAGAACAGCCGCTTTTTGTCGAAGCCCGCACGCTGGAACTGGTGATCCACGTTTGTCGTAATCACGAAATAGTCCTTGTCATTGAGCAGAGACAGCAGCTTCGGATAAACCGGCTTCGGCGCATCGATATAACGGTTGAAGTAAATGTGTCTTGCCCAATATGCCCACATGACCTCCGGCTCCGCATTCATCACAACAAAGCCGCCGGTGTACATATCGTGAAAGCCGAATGCCTCTTCAAAATCGGAAAAATACCTTTTGAAACGATCCCCGGCGTAAGTAAAACCCGCCGCGGTAGATAGTCCGGCTCCGGCACCGACAACTACAGCGTCCGCTGTTTCGAGTTCTTTTCTCAGTCTTGCGATCTGCTCGTCGCGAGTTCCGATCCCGCGAGAAACACGAAGGTCATAAGAACGCACGGCAAAGAGGCCTTTTTGTATAGATTCCAGATAGCCGTTCGGCTGATCAGTGTAATAGTTTTTCATAATATGCTTTATCCTCGTCTTTGAACACGTTGAAAATCACCCGGTCAATCCGTCCCTTGTGTTCGTCAAGCCACTCGCTTACGGTTTCGACGGCAATTTCCGCCGCCCGTTTATTCGGGAATCGGAAAACTCCCGTGGAGATGCAGCAGAACGCCACGCTGCGCAGTCCGTTTTCCGCACATAGGTCGAGCGTGTTCCGATAGCAATCCTCCAGATCCTGTTCCAGCGCCTTTGTCAACTGCCCCGCAACGATCGGGCCGACAATATGAACGATCTTCTTTGCCGGAAGGTTATAGCCGTCCGTCAGCATGGGAACAGCGGTCGGCTGCTCGTAGTCTCTGCCATAGCGGATGCGAAGCTGATTCATCTGTCGATTACACTCCGCCCGCAACTGTACCCCTGCAAAGGTGTGAATGCAGTTGTCGATGCAGGTGTGCATCGGGACGAAGCAGCCGAGCATCTGCGAGTTGGCGGCGTTCACGATGGCGTCAACGGCAAGCCTGGTGATGTCGCCCTGCCAGATCGACATGCCATTCCGAATCACGGGAATCTCCGAAAGCGTGACAATCCCGTTTTCACGGATACGCTCCCGCAGGTATTCATCCTGTACTGTGAGGACGGAATCATTCATTTTTCGAGGCATACGAATGTTCATCAGGGAGCGCAGGATTCGTCTTTTGCCCTCGTTATCCTCCGGCGTCTGTAAATCCTTATATTGAACGGAATCAGCCTTGAACGCTTCGACCAGCGTGTCAAGCCGCTGCTCCTGTGTCATTTTCTCAGTCATGAAGCTACCTTCTTTCTACCGCTCCCACAGGGCAAGCCTCCATGCAGTTTCCGCAGTGCAGGCAATGCTCCTGTTCGATCACATAGGGGATGCTTTCAGCATTGATACAGTTCTGAGGGCAGACCGCCGCACAGCTTCCGCAGCCGATACAGGCGTCCGTAATGAAGTATCCTTCCGGTTTCTGTGCTGCTCCCCCGAAGGTGAAGGAGGCTCGCTCAATCGGCTTCTTTGAAAGATCAAACCATTCACCGGTGCCTTCGTAAATCTGAAAGACGGTCAATGCCCGCATGGCTTCCTCTGTCGGATAAATCTCCTGCATATACGGGTTCTTTGCAAACAGCGCCGGTATTCTTTCATATCCAAGCTCACGCACCTTGCCCCGGATCGACACCGCTACGCTGCTCATCGTATCCTTGCCTTTCATAGCGGTCAGCGCAAGAAAACCTCTCTTGATGAGCCGGTCATAGAATCCCTTGCCCTTCGCCGTCAGAAAGTACAGGCTGTTTTCATCACAGTCCATCATGTCAATGGCGGCGGTGACCGGCAAACCCTCATCGTCCACCGTGGCAACGACGGTCGTGTGGATTTCATTTACAACGAAGGATAGATAGTCTGCTGTCTTCATAAACTCGCCTCCTGTGAAAAGCTCCGGAAGAATGCTATCCTCCGGAGCCTTTGCTTTAGTTCTCCTTTGCCAGAAGCTCAGTCATCCCGCTGCGAAGATCGAGCAGCGTGTATTTTCGCAGTTCGTCCTCCATTGCGTCCTGAATCGCTTTCAGCTTGTCATCCAGCAATGCATGGATATTCCTGCCCACCGGACATTCGGGGTTGGGACTTTCGTGGAAATGGAACAGATCTCCGTTTTCTACCGCTCCGATCGCCTCGTACACATCGTAAAAGGTGATTTCCGACAAGTCCCTCGTCAGCTCGATGCCGCCCGTGCCTCTTGCCACGTTGATCAGCCCGGCGTTTTTGAGCTGCGTCAGGATCTTCCGTATGATGACCGGATTGGTGTTGATCGATCCCGCAAGAAAGTCGCTGGTAACCTTGTGCTCATCCTTGAACACATCCACGCAGGAAAAGATGTGCAAGGCGATTGTAAACCTGCTTGAAATCTGCATAGCCATTCCTCCCGAAGAACAGTATATCACGGAATGGCTGTAATTTCAATGGTTACATTAGAATTTGCCATTCTCGTTTGCCCAAGTCTCTTTGGCAGCAAGCGTCTCCATCACGTCCCAATGCTCAGCGATAAAGCCGTTTTCAACACGGAAGAGATCGTAATAGGTGGTGGGCACGCCGCCGAAGGAGCCTTCGCTGCAGGCGAGCGCATAGTCGCCGTCGGCAAGAACCATATGCGTCTTGTCATAGACCATCGAGATGCCCTGTTCCGCCATAGCCGCAAGCGCAGCACCGAGTCCGGAAAGACCGTCAGCGATGGAGATATTGTGCTGGATGTACTTGTCGCCGTCGTAGTAGGAGGTCAGCTTTTCGGGATGCTCTCCGCGAAGCACGTCGCCCACGAATCCCGCAACGATGCGGCGGGTCTCTTCCTTATCGACGTCTTTCTTTTCAAGCGTACCGTCGATCTGGGTGTGACCGGAGGGATTGGGTTCGGCCTTCGCAGCGAGATTGTCCCAATGCTCGGCGATCAGCCCTTCCTCATCGAAGCGGAAAATGTCGAAGGCGATCTGTTCGCCTGCGCCGGCAAAATTGTAAACGGTCTGCAGGAAAACCTTGTCGCCGTCCTCAAACGCGCGGATGTTGTTGACGGTGGTTTTCACGGGAGCGGAAGCAAGCCATGCAACGCTGCCCACGAAAGCGTCACGGCCGGTGCCGTAAGCGAGGTTGTGCTGGATATAGCCCTCTGCCAGAAGAGAAGCAGCCTTTTCGGTGTCGCCGGTGGCGAAAGTGTTGATAAGAGCGAGAGCCTTTTCGATTTTAGTCATGGTAGAATACCTCCGAAAATATATTTGATGTAACCGCCGTGGTTTCATCATGGTGCCATTATAGCACCTCTTTGATGTAATGTCAATAGTTACATCGGTTTTTTTCGGAGACTTTTTTCAAAAACGCGGTCAACTCATGGTTCACTGCTGTTTTCTGTTTCAAATCCGAATGCCTCATACAGATCCTCTTTGAGTTTTTCCGTGCTGATTATGAAATCCTTTTGGGCATACGGCATATATGCTTGAATGGATCAAACAAAGAGCTGAGTGCTCTCTTCTCTCTTGCACGCCAGAATTAATGAATAATATAATAATATCAGGCTGCAGTTTTTTGCTTGCTTTACAAAGATGTCGCCATTTGCCTGACCGCCGCTAAGCAGTCCTTGTCGTGATTGGTGATGATCCCCATATCTTCCAATCCAAGATAACCAAGAAAATCACCATCATAAGAAAATTTGGCGCCATCATACATGTCCGGATCACCAGAACTCAGAAACATGGCAGCTTTCTTAAGCGTCTCCGGCGCTTTGGGGTAAAGCGCGGAATAAAAACGATCGACTGTGCATTTCAGCTGCCCGCTGATACCGTGATAGTAGATCGGCGAGGCAAGCACCAACATCTGAGTATCCTTCAGCTCAGCATAGATCTCCTGCATGTCGTCCTTTTGAACACATACGCCGTGCCCTTTCCCATGGCAATATTCACAGGCAAGGCAGCCCTTGATGTTCTTTCGGCACACATTGATTACCGC
>LXOW01047744.1_pt1 | contig 22996 bp, 23 predicted proteins | sample 1368591 | NCBI WGS metagenome assembly LXOW01 (sample SAMN04884650, study PRJNA319009) | bovine gut metagenome | isolation source: Cow rumen | host: Bos taurus | place: Italy: Legnaro (PD) | collected 2014-07-09
ATTCCCGCCTGCGTCCCCGAAGTGATGCAGCAGTTGGGCATCATGAGCCTTGAAGTGCAACGCATGCCCAAGGTATTCGGCCACCAGTTCGTGCAAACCGAAGACCTCCCCGAAAACTGCGTCTACACCACCGGCACCCATGACATGCCCACCCTGCGAGGTTGGCTAGCCGAGGACCGTGTCCGCACACGCCAGTTCCTCGACAGCCTCGACCTCGACGACCACAAAGTCACAGCAAAGACCATCAAGAAAGTGATGGACAAGCACTTTGACAGCCCCTCAAAATGGAACATCTACCCACTGCAAGACTTGTTGGACAGGGACGAAAAAAATTGGTCGCCCAACCCAATGGACGACCAAATCAATGTTCCCGCCAACGCCAAAAACCAATGGAAGTGGCGGATGAAAATGCCATTATGAATTACAACACATCATGGTAGATATTCGAGCCAGTAGAAGTGCTACTGTCGGCAGGGTTGCCATTACCCGTAAAATGCAAATCGCTGGCACCCGAAAGGGTGACTTTGATGCTACCGTCGCAATGGATGTAGGCACCGCTTGCGCCTGACATGAAGCCTTCGCATTGGTCGCAAACAAAGCCGTAATTTGTCCCAGTGATGGTTTTCTTAATAATGCTACCACCAGACAAATCAATTTTGAGCATGCTGACTTGGCCTATCATATTGGCAGTAGAAGCGCCACTCACTTCAAGGTCGAGGTCCGTGGCATTTACATGACCTTCAAAACCAGAAACTCCTGACAAGCTCATGTCGATTTCATCCGCAGCAATATCGCCATAGTAATCTGAAGCCCCTGACAGGTCAATTTCAATTTCGTCGGCATCCAGATTGCAATGGAACTCCGAAGCGCCCGACAAGTCGACTGTCACTTTCTCGCCTACAAGACCAAATCCTGAATGGAATTCTGAGGCACCCGACAATTCAACGCTCGTCAAATCTGCGTTATAGGGCAAAATCACCGTCATATCCGAACCGTAGCTGCTAGCCAAAGGCTTGAGGCGGATTTTCAATTTACTGCCCACTTTTTCCACAATCACTTTCGGCATGACTTTTTCACCTGCCGTAACGACAATTGCTGTAGCCGCATCACTGACAGTGACATCAAAAGCGTCATCCACCTCAAGTTCGGTGTACGTACCATCAATGCTGAATTCCTGCGTGATAGGATCGCCAGCAATCTTTTTGCAGCTACTGAAGGCCAGCAAAACAAGGGCTGAAAGAACAAACAAATACTTTTTCATTTTAAAAAATAACCACTGTTATATACCATCGGGGCATCGGTTTTCTGGTCAATTAGTTATTGGTTAATAATGAATTTGCGTTTTCAACGGCAAAAGTATAGCTTTTATTGCAACCCACCAATTTTTTGACTACTTTTGCGGCATCATCAAACAAAACCACTATGAAATTCAAACCCTACAACCATACCGAAGAGGCGCTCAACGAGCGCATCAAACTGATTGTCAACGAAGAGAAGAAACAAGGCCACGAAAAAGAAGCCTTGCGCACCATCTTCCAAAGCATCGACTTCACCACCCTCGAAGCCTTCGACAACGAGGCCAAGATCAAGGACTTCTGCGAGAAAGCCTTGGCTTTCCCGAAACAGAAACCGTACCTCAGCGTACCGGCAATCTGCATCTATAGTCCTTTCATCCGTCAGGCCAAGCAACTGCTGGCGGGTAGCAATATCCGCGTGGCCACCGTAGCCTGCTGCTTCCCCTCGGGACAGATGCCCTTCGACCTGAAAGTCAAAGAGGTGGAATACTGCGTCAACGAAGGCGCCGATGAGGTGGACATGGTCATCTCTCGCGGCACATTCCTCGCTGGACGTTACGATGAGGTCTTCAACGAAATCAAGACCATCAAGGCGACCTGTGGTGACAAAGCACGCCTAAAGGTCATCCTGGAGACAGGCGAATTGAAGACCGTGCAGAACATCCGCAAGGCCAGCGAACTCGCCATCCTCGCTGGTGCCGACTTCATCAAGACCTCGACAGGCAAGGTGCCGGTAGCCGCCACACCGCTTGCCGCCATCATCATGATCGACACCATCAAGGAATACTACGAGGCTACGGGCAAGAAGGTCGGCTTCAAGCCTGCCGGCGGCATGAAGGTGCCGGAAGACGCCCTCACCTATTATTATCTGGTGAAAAACATCCTCGGCGAGCAATGGCTCAACCCGAACCTCTTCCGCGTGGGCACGAGCCGACTGGCGGGATTAATTTTGGAACAAATCAATAAATAATTATGAATGCGGAATAGGGCGAAGCCCAGCAGCGCATCGCGACATTGACTGCGTCGAATCTTCGATTTCAGCATTCCGAATTCAGCATTTCGAATTAAAATACAAAAATATGGTAACAATTAAAGGAACCTATAAGGGTAATCTCCGAAACGAGATGACCCATGTGCAGTCGGGCAACACCATCCTCACCGACGCACCCACCGATAACCACGGCAAAGGCGAAGCCTTCTCGCCCACCGACCTCGCCTGCGCAGCCCTCGCCGGCTGCATGATGACCATCATGGGCATCAGCGCGCAAGGCCACAAGTTCGACATCGACGGCACCACCTACACGGTGAAAAAGACCATGAACGCTGACCCACGCCGCATCGGCCAAATCGACATCGTGTTCAACTTCCCTGCAAAAGAATACACTGAAAAGCAGAAAGCCCTGCTGTGGGCTGCCGCCGAAAGCTGTCCCGTGGGTCGCTCGCTGCACCCCGATGTCATCGTCAACATCACCATGAATTTCCAAAGCTGATGAAATACGATGCATTGAAAGGACTCCGCCATAGCGTGCAGCTCGTGGTGGAGCATAAGGATACCGCCGCCGTCTACGGTTCAGGTGCCTTGGAGGTGTTTGCTACCCCCGCCATGATTGCCCTCATGGAAAAGACCTGTTTGGAAGCTGTTGCTGACAAAATCGGCGAAGGCAATACCACTGTGGGCATAGCGGTCAACATCAAGCATTTGAAAGCCAGCCCCGTGAGTTCCACCATCCGCTGCGAGGCCGAGCTCGTCGAGGTGGATCGCCGCCGTTTGGTCTTCGAGGTGAAGTGCTTTGAGGGTGAAACACTGGTTGGCGAAGGCTTCCATGAGAGGTTTGTAGTTGATAGTGAGAAGTTTATGAGCAAATTTTAGAATCTGGATTGCTTCGTTCCTCGCAAATCGAAGATTCGACGAAACGAAGTGAGTCAATGACGCAAAGCGACAATAGAAATCTTGAAATACAATGAAATATACCTACCGAACCCAAGGCACTTGCAGCCAAGCCATCGAGTTTGATATTGAAGACGGCATCATCAAAAATGTGCAATTCTATGGCGGCTGCAACGGCAACACGCAGGGTGTCGCTACGTTGGTGGAAGGCATGAAGGCAGAAGATGTCATCGCCAAGTTGGAAGGCATCCGCTGCGGTTTCAAAGGAACCTCCTGCCCCGATCAATTGGCCAAAGCCATCAAGTTGGCAATGGAAAGTTGACAGTTATCCGTTGATAATATTGGCATAGGTTTTGTAGCAAAACACACTTGTTTGTGCAATTTTAGCATCAGTTTATCGTTATACTGACCTGAAAACAACTAAAAACTATCGAATATGAAGAAAAACCTCATCACAGTGGCAGTTCTGGCATTCGCCGTCATGCTGACCACCTTCAGTAGTTGCAGAAAACCTCATTCCGATGACCACACGTCCGCCAAGGAAGGCCTTTATCTGGGCATCATCGGATTCAACCAAGAGCTTTACACCATGCCGCTTGGTTTGCTCAATCAGGAAACAAAGCATGACTTCGAAAGCTTCGTTGACGGCCTTACCATGCAAAACGGTACTATCCTTTATCATGCTGTCAACTCGGGCCTCAACGGCCTCGCCCAAGCCAGAATTCCAGAGAACTTGATCAACGTCTCTGTGGTGACTTTCACCGACGGCCTCGACCAAGGTTCTTACGTCCTGTCGAACTACAGCTCGGGCACTGAGTATTTGACCGCCGTCAACCGGAGAATCAACAACGAACTCATCGGCGGCAACCACATCTCTGCCTACTCCATTGGCGTGCGCGGCACCGATGTGGGCGACATCGAGAGCTTCCGCAACAATCTCAACAAACTTTCGAGTGACCCGGCGAACAACGTCTTTGAAGTCAACGACATGAGCGAAGCCTCAGAGAAGTTCGCCCAAATCGCACAACAGCTATACAACCAAAGCATTTACTACAATGTCACCCTGAAACTACCGGCACAAGAACCTCATACCAAGATTCGCTTCACTTTTGACAACGTCCCGCCTGCAGAATCGCAATGCTACATAGAAGGTGTTTACATCAGAAACAACGGACACGGACAACTTGCAGAAATTCAATATGTTGGATTGGAATGTATGTCAGGTTTCATGGTCACTGCCACCTCGGAAAGCATCTTTGACGTGTTCGCCTTCAAAAACCTTACTGACCTGAACGGCAACCCAATCAACACCGACTATGTAAAGGGATGGAATTGGATTGAGTCTGCAGGAACTTGGCAAGACAACAGCGAGTTCACGACCTCGGGCATGGCCGAAGTCGTCAACGAATACAAGAGTGCCATGATTATGCTCGTGCTCGACTGCTCCAGCTCACTCGGTGCCGACTTCGTCAACATGAAGACCGCTGCCAACTCGTTCATTGAGACCTTGAGCGGCAACTACAGCGGAAAGAAATAAGTATTTTGACAACACCTATGGCAATGACCATGACGGCTGTCGTGGTCATTGTTTTTTAAAACCATCAAATAGCATCATCACATTATGGAGAAAAAAGAACTTCGTGTCCACATCAAGACCCTCAAGAAGCAGCATAGCAAGGAGCAGCTGCTGGAACAATCGGAACAAATTCTTGCTAAACTGGAGCAGCATCCCGACTTCGCCAAAGCCGAGATAGTCATGCTTTACAGCGCTTTGCCCGATGAGGTGCAGACGCATGCCTTCCTTGAAAAGTGGCACCTGAAGAAAAAAATCATCCTGCCCACCGTGGTCGGTGACGACATCATCCCCGTGGAATATGGCAAGGACACGGCTTTTGCCATCGGTGATTTCAACATCTTAGAACCACAGAACGAGCCCTACACAGGTGGTTTTGACCTCATCATCGTCCCTGGCGTGGCATTCGATCGCAAGGGCAACCGCCTCGGGCGCGGACGAGGCTACTACGACCGTTTCCTATGCCAGCATCTCGATGTGAAACGCATCGGTATCTGCTTTGATTTTCAACTCGTTGACGAAGTGCCAGCCGAGGCTTTTGACATCCGGATGGACGAGGTTCTCTCGTTATAATTTGTAATTCTTTTTTAATTAATGGTGTTGTATCATTATTTTGTCTATCTTTGAAGCCTTTTAGACAAATATCATTTTTAACTATGAAAAAACACATCCTCATGCTACTTGCCCTGCTTTTGGGCATCAACTTCTTGAACGCCAATCCCATCAATATGGAAAGGGCGAAAGCCGTAGGTCAGAAATTTGCCTGCACAAAATTCAATAAAGAACTAAGAAGCAACGACTTAAGTCTGGTCTATACTGGTACCTCACACCGAGGTGAGACCTGCTTCTATGTCTTCAATACGGGCGAACAAGGCTTCGTCATCGTCTCTGCCGACGACCGTTTCCGTCCCATCGTGGGTTATTCCGACGAAGGGCCGTTTGAAACCGAGAACATGTCGCCCGAGCTTGCCTTCTATCTCGACAAGATCATCGAAGCACGCACAAGCCGCAATGCCATCCTCTTTGACGACACCGAGGAAGAATGGCAAAGCGTGATGTCGACAGGCAAGTTGCTCTCGCGCAACGGTGGACATGGCGTTGACTACCTCGTCTCTACCACTTGGAACCAAAACTCGCCCTACAACCTCTATGCCCCCGAAGCCAGCAACGGCCCTGGCGGCAGATGCTATGCAGGTTGTGTGGCCACGGCCATGAGCCAAATCATGAAGTACTGGGACTATCCTGAGCACGGCACTGGTTCGCACACCTACAACTCGGGCGGATGGTGGGGACCCTCCTACCCCAACCTCACCGCTAACTTTGGTGCCACTTACTACGATTGGGACAACATGCCTATCCGCATCTCTGAAGGTTCTCCTCAAGAACAGATTGAGGCTATCGCGACCTTGATGTACCACTGCGGTGTGTCGGTCAACATGGGCTTTGCCTACGACGGCAGCGGTGCCAACTCAGAGGACGTACCCGGTGCCATCCAACAATACTTCTCTTATTCGAGCCATGCTACCTTGAAACGTAGAGATTCCTACTCGCTCACCAATTGGCAGAACCTGCTGAAAGAATCCTTCGACATCGGTTGGCCCGTCTATTATTCTGGCTATAGCGAAGAAGGCGGCCATGCCTTCGTTTGCGACGGTTACAACGACGAAGACCTGTTCCACTACAACTGGGGCTGGGGCGGCAGCAGCGACGGCTGGTTTGTCATCGATGAAATCGACTTTGCCGGCTGGGCTGCTGCCATCTTCAACTTCGTCCCCGCCAATGTCTACAACTACATGCCCCTGCAACCTGACAACCTCACTGTGGAACCTAGTGGCGACACCGACTATGCTGCCACTTTGCACTGGACTAACCCCACCCAAAACGTGCATTTCAACAACCTGTCGTCCCTAGACTGCATCGTGATTACTCGCGACGGCGAAATCATCCATACCATAGACAACCCGACACCTGGTGCCAGCATGACCTATACCGACTACTACATGCCCGCTATAGTGGATTACACCGTGTATGCCGTCTCGCATGGCGCCAAAGGCCTGGAATCCACTGAGACCGAGGTGTTGCTCGGCCCCTACTGCGATTGGACCGTCGAGATGACCTCCGCTGCCGGAGGATGGAAAGAAGGCGCTTTGTCGTTCATCAACACGCGAGGTGACGAGGTCGCCCGTGTCACAATCAACACGACTAGTGGCAGCCAAACGGTGCGCCTGCCTTACGGCCATATCGATATCCAATGGCTTAAGCCTACGACAAACGTCAGTCAGATGAGTTTTTTCGTCAAAAACCCGTCGAACAATGAAGAAGTCAGCTTCAGCGGCAGCTCTAATGATATTGAATCTGGCTGGTTCTTCATCGCCAACAACAATTGCGACAAGACCGGAGCCGACCTCGTCGGTCCCGAGAACCTGACCGCCTCGCAATCGGGCAGCAACATCACCCTCTCCTGGGAGCCTGTCGATGGCAACATCATCCATTATCAGATTTACCGCGACAACCTTCTTTTCGCCATCACCAATAACACCAGCTTCTCCTACACTGATAGCGAAGCCATCTTTCACAACTTCTATGTGGTCGCCTTTACCGAGAATGGCGAAACCTGGCCTTCCAATGTCTGCAATCTGCAGCCCGAATCGGAATACATGAAGCCCACCAACCTGCGTTACGAGATGCTTGCCCCAACAAGAGCTAAAATCTCTTGGGACGCACCTCAAGGCGAAGGACTGAGAGGCTACATGGTTTACCGTCGTCCGAAAGGCGGGGAGTTCAAGCGCATTAAGATGCTGGCAGCCACCTCTTTCACCGAGAACCTTGGCTCGCAGCCTGATTCCCACTACGAGTATGTTGTCTGCGCCTGCTATACCACCCATAACTACCAATCCGCTTACGCCTCCACACAAGAGCATCCCGAACTGAATTTCATCGAAATCAACAAGACCATCATCCCGCAGCACCTGGATTTCGTCATCCAAGACGGCTTTGTGGTACTGGAATGGCAAGAAGCCACAATGGCGGAGGCATACAACGTCTACCGCGACGGTCAACGCATCGGCCATGGCATCACTGGAACCAGTTTCGTGGACTATGAAGCCAGCTCAAGCCATACCTACCATTACACGGTGGCTGGCTACACTGATTTCATCGAGTCAAGCCCCTCCAACGAGGTCTATATCGACTGGACGACGGGCGTCGGCGAAAGCGGCAACAGCCAAGAAGTCAGCCTCTACCCCAACCCAACCCAAAGCAAGGTCTTCGTTGAGGCAGAAGGACTGCGCCAGGTGCGCGTCTTCAACCTGATGGGACAAGAGGTGCTGAACCAAGCCGTGGACGGAAACCGCTTCACCCTCGACCTCTCGTCGCAACCCCAAGGCTGCTATTTCATCGAAACGACGACTGAACAAGGCAGCACAATAACGAAAATCATGAAATTATAATCGCATCTGATATGAAGACATTTGTGAAACTCGCAGCCGTTGCGCTGTTGCTCGGCATGGGTATGACTCTTGTCGCCCAAGAAGCCGAAGAAAAAGAACCAGTCTACAAAATCACTGAGACCGTCAACGTGAAGCACACGCCTGTCGACAACCAAGGCAGCTCTGGCACCTGCTGGTGCTTTGCCGGTATCGGCTTCGTTGAGGCGGAAATCCTCCGCATCTATGGTAAGGAGTTCAACCTCTCGGAGATGTTTGTCGTCCGCAACGCCTGGACGGAGAAAGTGGCGAAATTCATCAACATGCATGGCAACAACACCCTCGGTCAAGGCGGAGAGGTGTGCGACGTGCTCTACATGATTGACAAATACGGCATGATGCCTGAGGCCGACTACAGCGGCAAGGTCATCGGCGAAGACCGCCACATGCACGCCGAGATGAATGAAGTCATCAGCTCGGTGGCCCGTGCCATCATCAAGAACGGCAACAAGAAACTCTCCCCTGCAGGCCCCAAGGCGGTGCAAGGCGTTCTGGATGCCTACCTTGGCGAAGCACCCAAAGAGTTTACGTTGGACGGCAAGAAATACACAGCGAAGTCGTTTGCCGAAGCCTATCGCATCGACCCTGCCAACTACGTTGAAATCTGCTCTTTCGCCAGCAAGGAATACAACAAGCCTTGCATGGTCGAAATCCCCGACAACTGGACTTGGACCCCTGCCTACAACATGCCGCTTGATAAGCTGATGGAAGCCGTCGACTACGCCCTTGAGCATGGCTACACCCTCGGCTGGGCGCAAGATGTGACCAACCCTGGCTTCTCGCGCAAGGAAGGCGTTGGCATTGTGCCCGAGGACCCGAAGAATGAAAACCTTTGGAAGGAGATTGTTCCCGAAAAGCAAGTCACTGATGAAATCCACCAGCAAGCCTACGACAACTGGGAAGCTGGCGACGACCACAGCATGCTTGTCGTGGGTATCGCCAAAGACCAGAACGGCACCAAATACTACAAGATCAAGAACTCATGGGGCGACGCTGGCCCGTATAAAGGCTACTGGTACTGCTCCGAGCAATACTTGCGCCAATACACCATCTTCTTCACTCTCCACAAAGACGCCCTTTCAAAGGCCATGCGTAAAGACCTTGGACTATAATATTTGAATCTTAAATCTTTAAATCTTAAATCATAACATTATGCAATTCAAACACATCCTTACCGCTGCTGCCGTGATGCTGAGCATCTGCGCCGTGGCACAACCGCCCATGCCGAAATCCGAAGAGAAAGAAAAGGCTGAAGGCTTCAAGTTTGAAACCATCAAGGAGCTCCCTGTCACCTCCGTGAAAGACCAAAACCAAGCTGGTACCTGCTGGTGCTACAGTTCGTTGGCCTTCTTCGAGTCCGAGCTGCTCCGTATGGGCAAACCCGAGTATGACTTCTCGGAAATGTTCATCGTTTACAAGACCTATCTTGATCGTGCCGAAGCCGCTGTCCGTACCCACGGCGACGTCTCCTTCTCGCAAGGCGGTTCTTTCGGTGACGTGCTGTACGCCATCAAGAACTACGGTCTCGTCCCCGACGAGCTGATGCCTGCCGGTGCCATGCACGGCGACTCCTTGTCGAACTTCACCGAGCTCTCCGCTGTCACCGACCCCTTCGTGGAAGGTGTCATCAAGAGCCGCAAGATCCAGATGGACAAGGATGGCAACCCGTTGTGGAAGAAAGCCTTGGCTGGCATTTATGATGCCTACCTCGGCGTGCCTCCGACTGAATTCACCTACAATGGCAAAAAATACACGCCCAAGAGCTTTGCCGAATCGACGGGCCTCAACATGAACGACTACGTCAACCTGACTTCGTTCACGCACCATCCTTTCTATGAGCCCTTCGTCATCGAAGTGCAGGACAACTGGCGCTGGGGTCAGGCCTGGAACCTCCCCATCGACGAACTGATGCAGGTGATGGACAACGCCATTGATAACGGTTATCCCATCGCCTGGGGTTCCGACGTCAGTGAGCAAGGTTGGCTCCGTGGCCCCATGGCCGGCGTGGCTGTCCTCCCCGACCTCGAAGCCAAAGGTCGTGACCTCCAAGGCAGCGACATGGCCCACTGGCTGGGCATGAGTGCCGCCGACCGTAAGAAGGAAGCCATGAACCAACCCACGCCTCAAAGATGGGTCACCCAGAAGGAACGCCAAATCGCTTATGACAACTACGAGACTGGCGACGACCACGGCATGCTTATCTACGGTACCGCCAAGGACCAAATCGGCAACGAGTACTTCATCGTGAAGAACAGCTGGGGCGATGCTGGCCAATACAATGGCATTTGGTACGTCAGCAAGGCTTTCGTGCGCTACAAGACCCTGAACATCGTCGTCCACAAGGACGCTCTGCCGAAGGACATTGCTAAGAAGATTGGCATCAAATAAAGTGCTTTCAGTAAGCCACTACAATTAAGGGAAGGTCGAAAGGCTTTCCCTTAATTGCAAGTTAAAAAACAATACCAACCAACAACTTATGAAAAAACATCTTTTAGTTATCGGATTGCTGGTTTTTGCGGTTTCCTGCGCCTCGCAAAATCCACAAAACAACAACGAAATGAATTCAGAACGCCTCACTTACTTCAGCTTTGACCATCACAATACAATGGCTCGTTTCTATGGAGAGAAATACCAAGTTTCCGCCATGAAAGACGGCCGAATCCATATTATCATCGATGAAGGCTTCCCAAAAGAAAAGGACTTCTTCGTCGATGACACCACCATTCTCGATGAACTGACGGCCATCGTCAAAGAGTTCAAGATGGACAAATACAAAAGTGATTACAAGCCCTCAATGCGCATTTTTGACGGTGATTCGTGGTCGCTTTATTACAAATACAATTCAGGGCAAAGCCATAGTTCAGGGGGCTACATGGACTGGCCTAATAACTATAGAGAAGCCCGCCAGGCCATCAATGAATACTTCAAAAAATGGCGCGAATATGCTATTGAGACCAAGAGAATTGACTTCTTCCGTTACACCAGCAAGAACAACCAAGGTTGCGACATCGAATACCGTCTCGAACGCGGCGAAGAGGAGGCCACCTTATATATTCGCAATGCGGAATACCATACCGACCAACAACTTTCAGTCAGCAACGACTATCTGGAGGAGATTCAAGAGCTTGTCAATATTTATGGCTTAAAGGACGATATCAGCCGCACCACCGAAGAAGACGATGTGACAAACTATAGTTATCTCGTCAACTACAGCAATGGCGACACGATTGACATTAAAGGTTATTATACCACGTTCATCAGCGGTACGGGGGCTGCTTTCGAAGACTTCTTCGAGCGTTGGCTGCCCAAAAAAGAATAATTGGCTCAGCGTTTCATGGGTTCAAAGCCCTTGCCGTAGGCACCCATCACAGTGTTCATTGTCATGAAGGCCTTGGGGTCTTCCTCTTTCACGATACGCATAATCATCTGCGACTCGCGCTTGTGCGCCACCACCATAAGGATGGGGCCTTCTTTCTTGGTGTACCATCCCGTGCCATTAATCACTGTCACACCGCGCTGCATCTCGTTGGCGATGCGGTCGGCCACCTTTTCGGGCTCGGAAGTGAAGATAAAGGCTTGAACGGTCTGTTTATTACCTGTCAGCACAAGGTCGATGCAATAGCTGCACACGCCCATCACCACGAAGCTGTAGATGAAGTCCTCGACGGTGTTGCCCACGATGAAACCGCAGGCAATGATGATGATGTCGCAAAGCAGGATAACGCGACCCTGCGAGATGTTGCGGTATTTGCATACAATCATGGCGATGATGTCGGTGCCGCCCGTGCTGCCGCCTTGGGTGAAGGCCACGCCAATACTCAATCCCGCCAAGCCACCGCCAAGGATGGCCGCCAAGAAATGGTCAGAGACGAAAGGTTGCATCGTGCCCGCCATCAGCGGGTCAGTGATGAAATGTTGCAACAGAGACATGAACAATGAAGCCACGATGATGGAGTAGGCCGTCTTGATGCCGAAGCCCACGCCGATGACTTTCAAAGCAATGAGCAATAGGATGGCATTAATCACAAACACGGAGATACCCGTGGAGAGGCCTGTGCCCCAATAGATTAATGCCGCGATACCGCTCACGCCACCACCCATAAGGTGGTTTGGGATCAGAAAGGCCGTCCAGCCCAAGCACATGGTGAATAGGGCAAAGGTGATGATAACGTAGCGCTTTATTTCAGCTATTACGGTTTTTTTTTCTGCTTTCATGATGATTCAGTTTTGTTGGGACAAAAGTAGAGATTTTTTCCATTTCCAGAATAAAAATGAAAGCTACCTTCTATAAAATCAGATTTTTGAATACTTTTGCGGTGTTATTCCCTATAAAATGTAAGGCTTTAAAATACCACTACTATATGAAAAGAATCTCTTTAAGCATTGGCTTGGTTTTACTTATGGATTGGGCATTATGCAATCCTATTAGCCCTATGAAAGCCCAACGTTTGGCCGAAACGTTTTGGCAGCAGAGTGGTTGCGCAGCCCGAAGTGGCATTTCCGCCAACGCACTTGTGGACATCACGGCGCAGACAGAGTTTTCACACCTATATATTTTCAGCAATGACGGCGGTTTTGTCATCCTTTCTGGCGATGATTGTGCCAAACCCATACTGGCTTATTCCACCAGCAGCAGCTTCAATCCAGAAAACATTCCCGCAGCCGTAAGAGATTGGCTTTTTACTTATGAAATGAGAATAGAGGATGCTGTTAATCAACATCTTGAAGCAACGTCAGAAATTGCCGCGCAATGGGAGATGTTGCTGTTAGGACATTGGATAGATTCGAAAAACGCTCAAACCGTTGATCCGATCATTACCGCCAAGTGGGGACAAGGTTCACCATACAATGCACTCTGTCCCCCCAACACACCGGTGGGCTGCGTGGCCGTGGCGATGGGACAAGTGATGCACTACTGGAAATATCCAGAGCATGGAACCGGCTCACACTCGTACACTTACAATGGCATCACACATAATATCGACTTTTCAAGCGCGACCTACAACTGGAATGCCATGCCGAACAGCTGCAGTAGCGCCAACAATGCCGTTGCAACACTGCTCTACCATTGCGGCGTTGCCATCGAAACACATTATACATCATCCAATTCCACTGCGTATGTTCTTTATTCTCCAGCGCATCCCTACAATGCGGAATCAGCGTTGAAAGAGTTTTTCAGTTACAGTAGCGATGCACACGGCGAGCTTCGTTCCCGCTACGACAAAGAGACATGGATGGCTATGCTGAAAAGCAATTTGGACGCAGGAATCCCAGTCATCTACAATGGGTTTAACTCCTCCAATGCAGGAGGGCATTGCTTCATCTGTGACGGCTACGATGCCAACAATTTCTTCCATTTCAACTGGGGACAGAGAGGCAATTACGACGGCTATTTTGAAATTGACGACATGACTCCGTCTAACCAGAACTTTTCATACAACCAAGGTGCCATCCTCGACTTGGTTCCCACTAACGATGGAATTGAAGAAAATACAAGCCAAAAATTCCTCGTTTATCCGAATCCCACCTCGGGTGTTTTCAATGTCGAATATAAAAACACCAACCTTGACGATTGCAGTTTCCGTATTTATGATGCCTTTGGCAAATTATTGATTTCAAATAATTTAACAAAAGAAAACACCACAATCAATTTGTCCAGTCAGCCCGATGGTATATACTTCCTCCAACTGATTGAGAGCGGGGAATTCGTTTCTATTCAAAAGATTGTTAAGATCCAATAATCGACCATCACCAATAACGCCTAGGTGATGATGATATAGTGCTCCACCTTGACCAAAAGGGGTTTTTGTCTGCTTTTATTTGCCGTGGTTTTGATGCAGCCAAAGTACTACTTTTTGTTTCCTCTGCGGCTTCTTTTTATATTTTTGTATCGTCCCATGTCACAAAACGACTTCCTCGTTCGTCTATTATGTAAAACCACCCAAGATGGACCCTGAATTTGAAAAGACATATCAAAGCTACTACCCGAAACTATTCAGGATTGCAACTAAGATGCTTAGAGCCTCGGAAGATGCGAAAGATGTCGTACAAGATGTGTTCACCGCGTATTATTTCGCGATGAATAACGAAAAAGTCATTCGCGACACAAAAAACTGGCTCGTCAGGAGTACCATCAACAAGGGAATTGACTACAAACGAAAAATGGCAAGAACCATTACGATGGAAAAACCTCTGCCTGACATAAATGAGAGTCCCCATGACGAGAGTTCCGAGATCCTTAATGCAGTCGATCTTCTCAGCGAAAAGGAGCAAACGCTTGTCGTGCTGTACAGCGAAGGCTATTCCTACAAGGAAATCGCAGAGATTACGGGGCGCAATTACCATTCCATCGGGAAAACCTTGTCAAGAATCTTGGACAAAATCAAAAAACATGTGCTATGAAACACTTGGATGACAAAACAATTCAAAACTATATCGACGATGAATTGCCAGAAAGCGATAGGAAAGAGATAGCATCTCATCTTGAGAAATGCCCATCGTGCAAGCAAAAAGTTGAAACGCAACGCGTTTTCTCTGACAAACTGAAAAAATCATTGGAAACTTTGGTTTCTGACAACATCACGGTGCCAGAATTCAGTTTTGGAAACGCAACGGAAAACAAGGTGAATGTTGCACGCATTGCCATGATCTCCTCTTTGTCAACGGCTTGCGCCATCGCACTTATTATAATGGCTGTCAACCTGTTGTCGAAGCCAAAACATCAACCAACCGATTTCATTTTCGACTATTACACCATCGAAGATTACGATGCCAACAAGCCTTTTGCGGAACAGGATTTCGCCGAGTTTAAGATGCGTACTCAATCAGAAGAAACAGATATCAACCTTTAATTATCAAGGCCATGAAAAACTTATTATTAATTATCGTTTTAGCCCTAGCATCTTGCTTTACAGTTGATGCCCAAGTGATTACACTCGTTGCCGACGAGACTTACGGCAACGGGAACGATTGGGACAAAATCTTTGACACCTACTACGACACCGTGGGTTGCCGCCCCTACGGATTGCGAAAACAACTGGTCGTTTTCGATGACGGTAAAGCCATAGTCAGCCATGCCACGAGGAACAAGTACTCCCTTTTCGATTCAAACGGCAAGTTCCTGAAAGACATCACCTTGTATTTCGCCGATAAAAGCAAGAAACCGCATAACCTCCAGCCCGTGGAAGGAAAGTTAGGCAACTTGTATTTCACTAGAGCAAATAATACGGGCGACATTTACCTGTTTGACGACAAAGGATTGATTGTCAAGGAACTTAAAATCAAATACCAAGCTTTGGAAATGCTAACATTGGATGACCATCATATTGCCATCATTGGAGGCACGTCGTGGACCAGTAAATGGAGGCACTTTGTTTCTATTTTGGACACAAAAACAGGCAAAGAAAAAATCCTTTGCGATGCGTTTGAAGACATGAAAGCAGACATCAAAAGCACGGGCTATTACATTTACACAGAAAGCCGAAAGAATGACATGAAAGGCCATTGGCAAATTGCGAAAGTCAACGACAAACTCATCGTTTCAAACCCTATCGATGGACTTGTGAGAACTTACGACTTCGATGGCAACAAAATTTCCGAAAAACAACTGGATTGGGAATCGAAAAATCTTTCCATTGAAGAACAGGTTGCTCTTCAGAATGACCGAATCCAACGTTTGAAAGATGATCTCCCACAAATAACCGATACCGATGAAAGATTGCTTCCTGCATACCGTGAACTGATTTCCGCATACGAAAAAGGCATCCAACACATCAAGAAACCCATCAATATGGGTTGGTTTACCATGTCCATCAGAGGCAATGATGACAACATACTCTTCTTTGGCGATGCTGAGGAATCAGGCAAAAACACGTTCCACACTTATTCTGTTGGGAAAGAGCAAAGCATTTCAGAAGGTTCCTTCCAATGCGAAGATTACGACCTTGCCATAACGAAAAAACGCTTTGTGTGTCACAACGGATTTTACTATGGTGTTCAAGTGCTGAAAGATTATGAAGGGATGCCGCTGAGGTTGGTGAGATTTAAGGTGAAATGAAAATGACCTTTCTTTTACCATACTATTAGGACCAGTGAAGGATCATTTTGCTGAAGTCAGCAAAACGATGCGGATGTAGGAAATACATAGAACGACATCATCTTATTAACATCAATAAAATAGTCTATCTTGTCTGTAAATCGTAAAAAATGTGTATTAACTCATCTTTTTTATTACTTTTGCAATGAGAAAAAGAGATTGCATGCCAAAGAATACAACTAAAAGAAAGACTGAGCAACTAATGATATTTGTGGCTTCTTGTGTGGAATCAGCAGCAAGAGCTGAAAATGTCTCCTCATCCGAAATGTATAATAGGATGAAGCGCGTTGGTCTGATTGAAGGTTTCATTTTGAAATGTTATGAAGGTCTTCACACGCAAAGCCGTCAGCATGTTACGGAAGACGTACTGGGTGCCCTCGCCATTTGGGAAGCCAAGAAAGGAGTTGAGGCAGCATGAGAAGAGTTTACCATGGCAGCATTGAAACCATCGAGCAACCTTTGGTGCAGATTGGTCGCGACAACCTCGATTTTGGCAAAGGTTTCTACATCACCGATGTCTTAAGCCAAGCCAAGACCTGGGCAACGACAAAGAGCAGATATTATATGGATGCGGTTGGCGTAATCAACCACTATCTCTTTGATTTCGACAAAGCTGTTGCTGAGTTCCGTTATAAGAAGTTTGAACGCTACGATGCCGAATGGCTGCATTTTATTGTGGATTGCCGTAGCGGAAAAACGATCTGGAAGAATTATGACCTCATCGAAGGCGGTGTGGCCAACGATAGTGTGATAGATACCGTCGAAAACTTCATTGCTGGCCTGATTGATGAGGAGAAAGCTTTAGGATTGTTGGCTCAACACAGACCCAACAATCAAATTTGTATCCTAAATCAAAAGATAATCGACACTTGCTTGAAATTCGAAAAAGCAGTCAAAATGAAAGGGAAATAAAATGCTGAGCGATTTATTGATGTGGAACAAAATTGGACGCATTGTTACGCTACTTTCGGAACGCCTCGACATTTCAGGTGAGAAGGCATTGGACATTTTTTACACTTCCAAAACCAATGAGCGTTTGCATGATCCCACTACTTTGCTATATACTTTCGGCGACTTATATATCGTTGATGAAGTAATCAGGGAACTTCAAAAGTAACTTGGCCATAGAGTATTAAAAACAATAATCCTCTGTAAACAACTAATCTACAGAGGATTATTTTAGTACCCGAGGCCGGGCTCGAACCGGCACGCCTTTAAAGGGCAAGGGATTTTAAGTCCCTCGTGTCTACCAATTCCACCACTCAGGCACTTACACAAAAAATCCCGATTTCACTCGGGACCTTGTGGAGCGGAAAACGAGACTCGAACTCGCGACCCCGACCTTGGCAAGGTCGTGCTCTACCAACTGAGCTATTTCCGCTTCGCTTCGCGAATCGGGGTTTTTGTCGCGACTCGGCATAATCAAACTTCGTTTGCTTCTGCTCTCGCTGCTCCAGAAACACCGCCTGGCTTTGAGCGGAAAACGAGACTCGAACTCGCGACCCCGACCTTGGCAAGGTCGTGCTCTACCAACTGAGCTATTTCCGCTTGTTATTTGCGGCTGCAAAAGTACAATTTTTTTCAATACCGCAAACTTTTTTGAGAAAAATTTTCTTTCTTTGTAGTTTTTTCGCTGTTTTTGCGTCAAATAGACAAACGATTCTGAACGATGAAAGAGAAAGAAACTGAATTTTCGGACCTCGTGAAAAGGTACAAAAACACCATTTACACGGTGTGCTACCTCTTCTCGAAGGACCAGGACGAGGTGAACGACCTGTTCCAAGAGACGCTCATCAACCTGTGGCGTGGCTTTGACTCGTTCAAGGGGCAATGCAACGTGAAGACTTGGATTTGGCGCGTCAGCCTCAACACCTGCCTCACCGCCGAGCGCAAGAAGAAACGCAGCGTGGAGACCGTGCCGCTCTCGATGGAAATCAACCTCTTCACCGACACCGACGAAGACACTCGACAAATCCAGCAACTCTACAGCCGCATCAACAAACTCGGCGTGGTCGATAGGGCCATCATCTTGCTTTGGCTCGAAAACATGAGCTATGAGGAAATCGGGCAAATCATCGGCATCTCCACCAAGAATGTCTCCGTCAAATTGGTCAGAATCAAGGAACAACTGAAGAAAATGTCAAACGAATAAAACGCAAAGCAATGGAAAACAACGAATTGGAAGAAATGCGGGCGCAATTGGCCACCTTGAACGAAAAGTTGGAAAACGAAAGCATCGTTGACGAAAGGCTTGTCAGTGAAGCCACAAAAAAACACGTTTCCGAATTGCAGCGGAAACTGATTGGCAGAATCGTCATAATTACCCTGTGGGCAGCTTACTTTTATTGGAAACTTGAACTTGGGATATTTCTACTTTGGTGCGTGGGTCTCCTCGTAATAAGCATTTACACATATCTTGTGGTTCGCCAAGGCAATTCCGCATCCATGCCTGTGACGGAATACGCACGGCGGCTCCGCAAAGCCTTGAAAATCTACAAAATAGGTAACAGGTTTCTATGGATTTTAACCATTATCCTTATATTGGCTTGGGCAACATACGTACTTGTCTTAAATTGGCCATCAAATTTAGAACAAGTATTTACCGTTTTCTTTGTGTGTTTCATGATTGCCCTAATTTTATTGGTGGCCTATTTTATCAGAAACGTGTATGTTTCGCCTGAAGTCGAACTGAAGTTGGAGATGGTTTTGGAGGATTTGGGCAAAGACAATCAGGATGCAGAATAAACGGGAACGTTTTTTGTAGTATTTAAACCATATTATACCCAGTTAAATCCTTAAAAATTACATTCTTTGAAGAAAATTTACTTTCTAGTGTTTTTGGTGGCACTCTCATTCCAAAGCGCCTTGGCGCAAAACAATGATAATCAAACTTCATGCGAATACTTCGCGGATGTAAGCTTCATAATTGTTGTCATCGTCCTCTGTGTTATTGCTGCGGCCTTGTTGTTATTCAAGGTTTTGGGATTGATAGATTTTTTCAATCTTAAAAGAAGCAAAAAGAGCAAAACGAGGGCAGATGGCAATGAGACAAAATGAATTAACCAGTTCCACATCATCAATGGCGAGATAACAACACATTTTCTGCTTTCCAAAGCATAAAATTTACAAAAATCATGCTTTAGAGAACAGGATTTGATTTACCGGACCGCTTCGTGCCTTGCAGTGACGCGAAGCGACGACAAAGCCAATCAACGATTCAACAACTTCTTAATCTCATTCAACTTCATCAAAGCCTCAACAGGAGTCAAGGTGTCAATATTGGTGTTCAAAATGTCTTCCTTGATTTGGAGCAACAGCGGGTCGTCCAATTGGATGAAACTCAGCTGCATACCATCATCAGTTTTTTTGGTGGCGGCTTTTTCAACGTCTTCGCTGGTGTGCGATTTCTCCAAAACGCTGAGCAAAGCTGTGGCACGTTCGATGACTTTGCGAGGCATTCCAGCCATTTCGGCCACGTGGATACCAAAGCTGTGCGCACTGCCGCCGCGCTTCAGTTTGCGCAGGAAGACCACTTTGTTGCCGACTTCCTTCACCGAAACATGGTAATTCTTGATGCGGGCGAAAGAATCCTCCATCTCGTTCAGTTCGTGGTAGTGCGTGGCAAACATCACCTTGGCGCGACTCACGGGGTGGTCGTGGAGGAACTCGGTGATGGCCCAAGCGATGCTGATGCCGTCGTAGGTGCTGGTGCCGCGCCCGATTTCGTCCAACAGCACAAGGCTTCGCGACGACACATTATTTAATATGCTCGCCGTCTCGTTCATCTCCACCATGAAGGTCGATTCGCCTGAGGAGATGTTGTCAGACGCACCCACACGGGTGAAAATCTTGTCCACCAAGCCGATACGTGCCGAAGCCGCCGGAACAAAACAACCCATTTGCGCCAACAACACAATCAAAGCGGTTTGGCGCAGCAAGGCCGACTTACCCGACATATTCGGGCCCGTGATGATGATGATTTGCTGCTTGTCGCGGTCGAGATAGACGTCGTTGGCGATGTAACTCTCGCCCACGGGCATCATCTGTTCGATGACGGGATGACGGCCTTCTTTGATGTCGAGGACAAACGAGTCGTCAATTACGGGACGCACATAGTTGAATTTCAGCGAAATATCTGCAAAGCTCACCAAGCAGTCGATGCGGGCGACCAAGGAAGCATCCACCTGAATCGGTTCCACAAATTCGGTTACGGCGGTGACCAATTCATTGTAAACTCGCTGCTCAATGACGCTGATTTTCTCCTCTGCGCCAAGGATTTTCTGCTCGTATTCCTTCAGTTCCTCTGTGATATAACGCTCGGCGTTGGTCAGGGTTTGCTTACGAATCCACTCTTGCGGCACCTTGTCTTTGTGTGAGTTGGTGACTTCGAGATAATAGCCGAACACGTTGTTGTAGCCCACTTTTAGCGAACTGATGCCCGTCAACTCCATCTCGCGGCGTTGAATGCCCATCAGGTATTCCTTGCCCGAGCGCGAGAGGCCGCGCAGGTCGTCGAGTTCGGCATCGACACCTTCATTAATATAATTGCCTTTTGAGAGCAGGGCTGGTGCATCGGGGTTCAGTGTCTTTTTGATTCTGTCGCGGATAGATGCGCAAGGATTGAACTGTTCAGCGAATTTCTGCAAGGCGGGATGTTCGCTCTCCTCGCAGGCGGTCTTCAGGATTTCGATTTGGTCCAAGGCACGACCCACTTGGAGCAATTCGCGAGGGTTGACTCTCGCCAACGAAACTTTTGAGATGAGTCGCTCCAAATCACCCACTTGACGGATGGCTTCTTGGAACTTGCCAATCAAGTCGTGGTGCTCTGTGAAGAATTGCACCACTTCATAACGCGCCTCGATTTGCTCCTTGTTCTTCAACGGCAAACTCAGCCAGCGGCGCATCAGTCGGCCTCCCATCGGCGAGACGGTCTTGTCGATCACGTCAATTAATGTCTTGGCGTTCGTGTTCGAGGTGTGCAATAGCTCCAGATTGCGGATGGTGAACTTGTCGAGCCACACATACTGCCCTTGGTCGATGCGAGAGAGCGAGGTGATATGGTCAATTTTATCGTGTTGGGTCTCAAGCAGGTAATGGATGGCTGCACCTGCCGCCACGATGCCCTTTGGGAAATCATCAACACCGAAGCCCTTCAATGAAACCGTGTGGAAATGCTTGTTCAACACTTCGTTAGCATAGTCGTCGGTGAAGACCCAGTCGTCAAAAACGGTTAGGTAATATTTTGCACTAAACAAGTCGATGAAATCCTTCCGCTTGTTGCGTTGCACCAGCACTTCCGAGGGATTGAAACTCTGCAACAGCTTGTCAATGTATTCGTTAGTGCCTTGCGTGAGAAGGAACTCACCCGTTGAGACATCCAAGAAAGCGACACCCGAAATCTCTTTTTCAAGATGCACCGAAGCGAGGAAGTTGTTCTCCTTCTGTTCCAGCACATTGTCGTTATATGTCACGCCGGGCGTAACCAACTCCACGATGCCGCGCTTGACCAACTTTTTAGCCAACTTCGGATCCTCAAGTTGTTCACATACAGCCACTTTCAATCCAGCGCGAACCAATTTAGGCAGATAGGTGTCTAAGGCATGATGAGGAAACCCTGCCAGTTCAATCGAATCTGCGGTGGCACTAGAACGCTTGGTCAGCACGATGCCCAGAATCTTGGATGATTTCACCGCGTCTTCGCCGTAGGTCTCGTAAAAATCGCCCACGCGAAACAGCAGCATGGCATCGGGGTATTTCGCCTTGAAGGAGAAATACTGTTTCATCAAAGGGGTCTCGGTTGCTTTCTCGGCCATAAAACTGCGATTTAAGGGGTACAAAATTACAAAAAATTCACTTATTTTGCCGACAAATTAGGAAATCATGCGCAAACTGACCACCGATGAGCTACACCGCATCAGCAAGGAAGCCTTTGAACAAGCCGACAAAACACCTATTATTATAATACTTGACAACATCCGTTCACTAAGCAACGTTGGGGCTTTCTTCCGCACCGCCGACGCTTTCCGTATCAAAGAGCTGTTTTTGTGCGGCATCACGGCATGTCCACCCCACCGCGAGATACACAAGACCGCCTTGGGTGCCGACGAAACCGTCAAATGGCGTTATTTTGACACCACAGAGGCTGCCTGCGAGGCCTTGAAAGCCGAAAACTACAAGATGTTCGCCGTCGAACAGGTGGAAGGGAGCGTCCCGTTGCAGGAATTCCATTTTGAGCCAAACAGTGCTTACATCTTTGGCAACGAGGTGGAGGGCGTCAGCGAGGGTGCCCTACCCTATTGCGAGGGTGCCATCGAGCTGCCTCAGGAAGGCACAAAACACTCTTTGAACGTCTCCGTTTGCGCCGGCATCGTCATGTGGAAAGCCTTTGAACAGCTGAAAATCGGGACAAAATAAGAGCGTTTTAGGCACTTTTTTATGCTTTTTTCGCAAAAAACAGCAAAAAATAGCATTTTTTTTCAACAATTTGTGTTGACAATTAAATTATTTCCTATTTTTGTTCGCTAATTGGAATAAAAAGATAAAGCGAATATTATAAATAGACAATAAATCATTTAACTAAATCACAAACCTAACACAGTTACGTTATGAAGAAAAATTTGACAATTTCGAAGCTCATGATGCTTATCGTCATGGCTATCC
>LXOW01432447.1_pt1 | contig 22986 bp, 13 predicted proteins | sample 1368591 | NCBI WGS metagenome assembly LXOW01 (sample SAMN04884650, study PRJNA319009) | bovine gut metagenome | isolation source: Cow rumen | host: Bos taurus | place: Italy: Legnaro (PD) | collected 2014-07-09
ACGGTGTTCTTGGGGTTGGTGATGGCCTGACGCTTGGCAGGGTCACCGATCTTACGCTCACCGTTCTCAACAAAACCAACGACAGAAGGTGTTGTACGCTTACCCTCGCTGTTGGCAATTACTACTGGCTCGTTACCCTCGAATACGGCAACGCAGCTGTTGGTAGTTCCTAAGTCAATTCCAATAATCTTTCCCATAATTCTTATTTTTTTTAGTTTATACTCTATTAAATTTGGACATTTATCCGCAAAAATCATTGCAAAGCACGTGCCAAAACGCTTTTTTTTGCAGAAAAATGTTTTTTGTCACGTCATTTTGGCACAAGTATCAAATATTTTTTTTATCTTTGCACTCGAAATTGTACAATTTATAAAACCATGGTAATGAAAAGAGCGATTTTGACAATGGGACTCGCCATGCTGATGATGACGGTCTCGGCACAGGTGAACACCTACATCGTAAAGACCCGTACTGCCCAGCAGAAGGCTGTTGCTGCTCAGCAGGTGGCGAGCAATGAGGCAGAAAGTCAGGCAGATGAGAATGCTCCGACGGACTTCATCAGTCAGAATTTCAAGTTCTACAGTCTTTGCGACTGGCAAGAGGGCATGAAGTTCATGGTGATGCCTGAGAAGTATGACCTGATTGTAAGAACCTTCAGCGATGCCGCTACAGGCAAGGAGGTCAGCAGTATGTCACTCCGTCACAAGATTATGATCTACAAAGGTCATACTGTCAGTTCAGATGGTCATTCACGTATGAATTTCCTCTGTCAGGACGAGAACAAGATGTACTATTTTGAAATCCCCAACGGTTCGTTTGACGACTATTGCTATAGCAAGTTCGGTGTGCCTACACTGGCTTACCTTGGCGATGTGGATATTGCCAGAGAGAAACTGATGGGCAAGAAACTCTACACCAAGGGTCGTATCTATCGTGTGGATACGGAATACGATGGCGATGGCTATCGCGAGGTGAAGATGCCAAAGGATCTGTCTGTCACAGTGACACAGGTTGGCGTCGGAAGCCGCAGTTTCCCTGTGAAGATCATCGTGGAAGACGAGAATGGCAATGAGTTCTATCAGACCTTCGCCCTGTCGAAGACCAATAGCGGTATGCGTGATGACGAGTTTATCATGGACAGTCTGAAGCATACTTTCTATGCCTCGTTTGAGTTGCAGGATGCCATTATGACAGTCAACAGAGACTTTGCCACCTATATTGGCAAGATCATCCATACAGTGCAGCCTTCAAAGATGCTGACCAAGGGTGATGGTAAGGAGCGTACGGTGACTGTGCCTAAGATGACCACCTTCCGTGTGGATCAGGCTCAGCGACGTCCTGGTACACCGTTTGTCACACTGTCACTCACTGAGATGGAGTCGCGTCGTCCTTATTATACCGACGTTCTCTTTACCCATCCTGACGACTTGGCAGAGCGTGATGTAAGACTGGAAGACTATTTCGGTTTTATCTTTGCCATGGGTGAGGGCGCTGAGCGCCAGACCAGTCAGGAGTCTCGTGCAGCCATCCGTCAGGGTCGTGTTATCATTGGTATGACAGGCGATGAGGTGACACTCGCTATGGGTGAGGAGCCTAACGAGATCAAGGCAACTACCAATGGCAAGCAAGACTGGATCTACTATCGTTCAAAGGGTAAGTCACTCTTTGTTCACTTCGGCAGAGACGGTCGTGTGGAGAGCTATAACACAGGTGCTACTACCACAACCAAGAAGACGACTGCCAAGAAGTCTTCTGCCAAGAAGAATGCCACACCGATTGAGAATTAATTCGTAAAAGATAAAAAAAGAAGGGGCCGCTCAACTGAGCGGCCCCTACTTTTTAATTTGACTTATCTTTGATAGCCTGCATAATCTTGGCTTCCAATTCCTCGCAGAGTTCCGGATTGTCGTTCAGTAGAGCCTTGACGGCATCACGTCCCTGACCAAGTTTGGAGTCTCCGTAGCTGAACCACGAACCACTCTTCTTGATGATGTCGTATTCAACACCCAGGTCTGCAATCTCACCAATTTTCGAGATGCCCTCGCCAAAGGTGATCTCGAACTCCGCCTTACGGAAGGGAGGAGCCACCTTGTTCTTCACCACCTTGACCTTCACCTGGTTGCCGATGGGGATATCGCCATCCTTCAGGGTCTGGGACTTGCGGATATCCAGACGGACGGAGGCATAGAACTTCAGGGCATTACCACCTGTGGTGGTCTCAGGATTGCCAAACATCACACCGATTTTCTCGCGCAGCTGGTTGATGAAGATACAGGTGGTCTTGGTCTTCGAGATGGTAGAGGTGAGCTTGCGCAGGGCTTGGCTCATCAGACGGGCCTGGAGTCCTACCGAAGAGTCGCCCATATCGCCTTCGATCTCCTTCTTGGGTGTCAGGGCTGCCACCGAGTCGATGACAATAATGTCGATGGCACTGGAACGGATCAGATGGTCGGCAATCTCTAAGGCCTGTTCACCATTGTCGGGTTGTGAGATATACAGGTTCTCGACATCTACACCCAGATGCTCTGCATAGAAGCGGTCAAAAGCATGCTCTGCATCGATGAATGCAGCGACACCTCCCGCTTTCTGACACTCTGCAATAGCATGGATGGCCAGTGTGGTCTTACCAGATGACTCAGGACCGAAGATCTCGATGATACGTCCTTTGGGATAGCCACCCACACCAAGGGCTGCGTTCAGTCCGATACTACCAGTGGGGATCACTTCTACATTTTCAACTTTCTCTTCGCCCATGCGCATGATAGCGCCTTTACCGAAGTCCTTCTCGATTTTGGCCATTGCAGCCTGCAGAGCTTTCAACTTCTGCTGTTGCGGAGTCAGTTGCTCCGTAGATTCTTCTTTCTTCGCCATAGCTTTAGAAATTTAAGAGTTAATACTAATTATAATTCGAGGTCGCCATCGAACACTTCGTGCCAAGGCAGACCTTGTTTGTTCAGTTGTTCCATGAACGGATCGGGATCGAAGTCCTCCACGTTCCACACGCCCGGCTTCTTCCAGATGCCCTTGACGAACATCATCGCGCCGATCATAGCTGGAACGCCAGTGGTATAGCTCACCCCCTGCATGCCAGTCTCCTTGTAGGCCTCCTGGTGCTTGCAGTTGTTATAGACATAATAGGTATGTTCCTTACCGTCCTTGATACCACGGATGCGACAGCCTATAGAGGTCTCACCTTCATAGTTCTCGCCCAGATCCTGTGGGTTGGGCAGAACGGCTTTCAGGAACTGCAGGGGCACGATCTTCACCTTCGCCGTCTTTCCGCTTCCATCGGCCAATGGTGCCTCGTACTCGATTTCGTCGATACGACTCATGCCAATGTTCTGAATCACGTCGAGGTGCTTCAGATACTGCTCTCCGAAGGTCATCCAGAAACGGCCCTGTTTGATGGTGGGGTAGTTCTTCACCAGCGACTCCAGTTCCTCGTGGTGCAGCAGATAGCTCTCGCGAGGACCGATGTTGGGATAGGTAAGGGGCTTGTGGATCTCCAGCGGCTCTGTCTCAATCCATTGGCCATCCTTATAGTAGAGTCCCTTCTGGGTAATCTCGCGGATGTTGATCTCTGGGTTGAAGTTCGTGGCGAAGGCGTGGTGATGGTCACCAGCGTTGCAGTCCACGATGTCGAGATAGTGGATCTCATCGAAATGGTGCTTGGCGGCATAGGCCGTATAGACACCAGATACGCCTGGGTCGAAGCCACAGCCGAGGATGGCTGTCAGACCAGCCTGCTCGAAACGGTCCTTGTAGGCCCACTGCCAGGAGTACTCGAAGTGTGCCTCGTCCTTCGGCTCGTAGTTGGCTGTGTCGAGATAGTTACAGCCACATGCCAGACAGGCATCCATGATGGTCAGGTCCTGATAGGGCAGGGCGAGGTTGATGACGAGCTCAGGCTGGTAGCTGTTGAAGAGCGCCTTCAGCTGCTCCACATCGTCGGCATCCACCTGGGCTGTCTTGATGTCCATCTTGTAGCCAGCCTTATGGATATCCTCCACAATCTTGTCACACTTGGCCTTACGACGGCTGGCAATCATAAAATCGGTAAAAACATCAGCATTCTGTGCAATCTTGAATGCTGCGACCGTAGCGACGCCTCCAGCGCCAATCATTAATACTTTTGCCATAATACTATTACATTTTGTTGTTAATTTCATCTGAACTGATACCGAGTGCTGCTAAGAGAGAATAGCCGAGAATCTCCTGTCGGAAATTCCAGTTGGTCATGGGTTGCATGGCCAGCAGGGTTATTTTCTTTTCATCGTCAGCCTCTCTCAGGGTCGCGCGTACCTTATTATATATATGCGCCTGTTCCGAGTCAGGGATGAGGATGATCCGCTTCACCTCGTTCTGGTTAGACAACAGCTGGAGCATGTCGCAGAACTGTTGTTCACTGCCGACGATGTCTTCCACAGGATAGGCATTGATGAGAAATTCTCCCAGATGATCTTTGAATGCTTTTGAAGAGAGATCTTCGAACTTGCCAGGTACGAAATTCTCCATCTGCTGCTTTTGTGCGCTATGCAGAAGAACCACTTGTGTCTCTTGTTCTCCTTCTCTGATTCCTCCATCGAGAGCCACGCAGTCAATCCAACGGGCAAAGTCTGCCTGTGGGATGCGCCGCCCCAGCATGCGCTCAAAGTTTACAATGAGGTTGAATGCTACTTTGTCAACATAGTCGGCGTCAACAAGTATCACATTTTTACTCCATTTTATATCCTGTTCGTTGTTGTTCATATCAGGCTACAAAGTTACATTAATTTGGGGACTTTACCAAATTAAAAAGGATTTTTTTGCATTTCATCCCAGAATTGACATAAATCAAGCGAAAAATCAATAATCGTGGGTGAAAAATCAAATATTGGGGGCTTCGAAATCAAAAAAGTACTACCTTTGCAAACGAAACAAAACTACTGACAGTATAATACCATTAGATGGTACAATAATCCCCGATGCATCAGCACCGGGGATTCATTGTTTTTATGGGGTTGTCAGCAAGGACGCTTCTTGGGAAGGTTGAAAACATCCTGCACTTCTTTCATCTGTTCGAAGGTCATTCCGTCAGGTTCAGAGCCCATCGAACGGGCACACATATAGATATTGGCAGCCTTGCAGAGCACATCAGTCTGATCGAAGGCATCCATGATATCCGTTCCTACAGCAACTGTACCATGTTTCTCCCATAGCACTACGTCGTGGGTCTTGATCTGTTCGAGGGTAGCCTCTGCCAGTTCCACGGAAGAAGGCATAGCGTAAGGTACGATGCCGATACCTAACGGCGCAAAGGCGAGGGTTTCAGGAATCATCGACCACAGTACACGGGTCATCTCATCGCCTTTCAGGAAACGCTGGATATGGCTCATGGCCACCAGTTCGATGGGGTGGGTATGGAGCGTGGCCTTATAGCACGAACCCGTCTCCAGGAGATAATTCTGCAAAGCGAGGTGTGTGGGCAGCTCTGAGGTCGGCACCACAGGCTCATCGGCTATCACTACGTATGAGGCACAATCGTCGCAGATACGGATGATACTGCCGTTCTGCATGGGGAACTTGGCGAGGTCGCGCATGCGCTTGCCCGTCCCTTTACAATAGAAATACTTGCCTTTCAGCTGGGGCAGGACCATACCGATCTGCTTCACGTCCGAGATGGCCTTCAGCGCCTTGCAGGTGTCGTCCATGTATTCGGTCACGTTGACAGTGATGTTACCACCATTACGTTCTGCCCATCCTTTCTGCCAGAGGTAACCGGTCACCTCAGCAATCTGATCAATGACGGCCTTCAATTCGGCACGTCCGTCTAATATACTTGCCATATTCTTTCTTTTTACCTTTTAATAATTGTCACCATAGCGTTCTTTGGTAATGTCGTCGAGGGCACGGCCGCGGGTGTTTGGCACACCGATGAAGCCCACGATGAGCGAGATGGTGAGCAGGGCTATCATACAGAAGGCTGCAATGGTGAAGCCCTCACCGTTCTCACCATAGATATAGGTGAAGATGAGTCCCCAGACAGCCGACAGACCACGGACGATGAAGAACATCAGACCCTGAGCACCAGCACGGAACTTGGCGGGGAAGAGTTCACTACCCCAGAGGGCGTAGAAAATCTGTGGCGATGTACCGCCCTGTACACCCCAGAGGATGGCAAAGAGCCAGAGGCCTACCATACCGTTGACGCCAATGGTGACAATCACTAGCCAGGCGGCAATCGCCACGAGCAGTCCGAAGGTATAGATGGCCTTATGTGAGGTCTTGTCGATGAGCTTCGAGACGATGAATGTGATGCCCACGATAATGGCCCATTGTATGCAGTTCATCCAGTTGGCTGTCTCATTACTTACCCCACCAGCCGTCTCGTAGATATGCGGCTGGAAGAATCCCATCACAGAGGCGACGAGGTTCCAGGTGAGATAGATGGTGGCCAGGAAGATCACTGTGCGAACGGCAATCTTGTTGGAGAACAGCACCTTGATATTGTCCATCAGGCCAGTTTTCTCAGCAGCATCCTTCTGGGCGGTGAATTCCGTACTCTCCTGCAATCTGCGCTGCAGGTTCCATGCGATGAAGGCCACCACAAACAGGGTGAAGAATACGATACGTGAAGAATAGGCATTGACTGCCTCCTGCGACATGTCGGCTCCACCAAACAGGTGCGCTACTGACTCCACCCATCCGAACAGATAACCGCCAGGTGCGAAGAGCATGCCGAAGAGCAGGATACACATCGGACCGACGCCCCACGACATCTGGGAAATACAGATGTTACGACCACGGTTATTAATCTCGCTGCTTTCCGAGATGTAGGTCCAGGAAGCTGGCACACCTACTCCCACAGAGATTCCCGTCACCAGGAATCCGCATAACAGCATGGGGAAGTTCATGCTGAACATGATGAGCAACACGCCCAGCATATAGACCAGCAGGTTGTAGGTAAAGATGAACTTACGCCCATACTTGTCGGCCAGGAATCCGCCGATGATGGCACCAATGGCAGCGCCCAGACAGTTGGCACTGATGAAGTTGAGCCAGCCCAGGTGTACCTCAGAGAGTCCGAGGTAATTCTGCCAGAGCGTCAGTCCGCTGGCACCAGCCACGATAGCTCCTGCATCGAGGTAATTGGTAAGAGACACCGCGATGGTGCTCTTCAAAGAACCAGAATTTGCCATTTCTCCTAACGCTTAATTTCTCTTCGATGTGACGTCCTTCTCATATTGCTGGATGGCAGCGATGTATTCTTCGCCAACGGGCACATTGTTCTTCAGGTTGAAGTAATCGAAGACGGCACCAAATGGCAGACTCTTTGCCTCTTCCATCAGGGCAAGACGCTCGAAATACTGTCCATTATCCTCATACTCACGCAGTTTCTGCTTCGGCTCGAGCAGGGCCTGGAGGATGCACTTCTGGGTGGCACGGGTTCCAACGATATAGGCACCGATGCGGTTGATAGAGGCATCGAAGTAGTCGAGTCCGACATGGGCTCGATTCAAAGCGTCGCTGCGAACCAGTTCCTTGAAAAGATCCAAGGTCTGATCGTTCATAATCGTCACGTGATCGGAATCCCAACGGATAGGACGCGACACGTGCAGCATCAGCTCAGGTACATACATAAGCAGAGTAGAGATAAAGTCAGAGACATTCTCCGTCTGCTCATAGTGACCGGTATCGAGGGTATACATCTGTTTGCGGGTAGCGCAGTAGGCGGTAAAGAAGTCGTGTGAACCGACGGTATAGCTCTCCAGTCCGATGCCGAAGAGCTTGGCCTCGAAGCAGTTCTTCACGCCATCGAGCTTCTCCTCCATGATTTCGTCGAGCGAGGCGGCGAGGATCTCGCGGTACTTCTTGCGCTGTACGGGCATGTCCTTCGAACCGTCGTGTACCCAAATGTTCATGATACAATGGTCGTTCTGGGCCTTACCCATCGCATCGGCAATACGACGGCAACGCTTGGTATGCTCAATCCAGAAGTCACGGATGCCCTTATCGGGATTCGACAAGGTCAGGTTGCCGCTCTTCGGATGAGAGAAACTGGTGGAGTTGAAGTCGAGCTTCATGTTGTTTTCCTTGGCCCACTGGATCCAGCTCTCGAAGTGCTTCACCTCTACCTGGTCACGATCCACGAACTTTCCGCCGAAGTCTCCATAGATCTCATGGAGGTTCAGACGGTGATTACCGGCGAGGAGGGTCTTCACAAACTCAATGTCCTGGCGTACCTCATCTATATTACGGGCACGACCAGGATAGTTACCTGTGGTTTGGATACCACCCGAGAGTGCATCGTTGCGCTCAAAACCTACCACGTCGTCAGTCTGCCAGCAATGCAGTGAGATCTGTTGCTTCTGAAGCAGGTCAAGTACTGCATCAGTATCAACACCGACGGCTGCATAGCGATCTTTCGCTACGGCATAAGCTTTTTCAATTAGTTCTGTTTTCATAATTCGTTTTTTTATTACTGATTATTTTGATTATTCTGATAATTTCTGAAATTTCTGGAAGGCCTGATCCCAGAGGGCCTGGTCGGCTGGCTCGTATTTCACCAGTTCCAACGAGTTGGCGATGATCTGACGCATCTCCCAAATGTCGTTTACCAGATTGGCGGCCTTGGCCTGAATCATAATATTTCCGATGGCTGTGCCTTCCTGAGGACCTGCAAGAACGGTGGCGCCTGTGGCATTGGCCGTAAACTGGTTCAGGTATTTGTTGAGGCTGCCGCCACCGATGATATGAAGCACTTCGAGCTTGAATGGGGCAAACTCCTGCATCCATTGGAACACCTGCTTGTAGCGCAGAGCCAGTGAGTCGAAGATACAACGGCAGATTTCCGCAGGTGTCTCAGGCACAGGCTGATTGGTCTGGCGGCAATACTGCTGGATGGCTCCGATCATAGAGTCGGGGTTGGCAAACTGCGGATCATCGGGATTGATGAGGCTGCGGAAGGCCTCTACCTGCATCGCAGAACCTTGCAGTTCAGGGTGGGAGAGTTTGCGCACTTCCTCGGGCCACTCCTTACGACAGCGTTCGTAGAGCCACATACCACAGATGTTCTTCAGGAAACGGGTCGTTCCCTCGATGCCACCCTCATTGGTGAAGTTGCGTTCGTAGCTCAGGTCGTTGATGATGGCATCCTTTGTCTCAATACCCATCAAGCTCCATGTGCCGCTGGAAAGATAGGCGAATTGCTCGTTTTTGGCAGGCACGGCAGCTACTGCGGAACCTGTGTCATGACCAGCCACAGCAATCACAGGAACAGCGCCTAAGCCGGTCATCTTCTGTACTTCTTCGCTGAGAACGCCGATGCGAGTACCTGGAAAGGCCATCTTGCCAAACATTGAGCGCGTCAGACCTAAGGAAGCCAGCAGACGTTCGTCAAGCTGTTTGGTACGAGGATCCAGCAGTTGTGAGGTGGAGGCGATGGTATATTCGCAAACCTCGTTGCCGGTGAGCATCCAACTTAGGGCATCGGGTACAAACAGAATCTTCTTGGCATGTTTCAAGGCTGCATTGCCTTCCTGCCTCATGGCATAGAGCTGGAAGATGGAATTGAAGTTCATCAACTGGATACCCGTGATGTCATAGACCTCCTTGCGCGAGATAACGTTCTGCAGGTAGTCGTCCATGGCGTCGAACGTAATCGGATCGCGGTAAGCACGCGGGGTTCTGAGAATGGCATTATCTTCGCCGATCATCACGAAATCCACCCCCCAGGTGTCAATGCCGATGGAGGTGATTTCCACCCCTCGCCGTGCCACCTCTTTCAGGCCACGGATAATCTCAAAATACAGGGCGAAGATGTCCCAATAGAAATGGCCACCTTGCTCGATGAGGTTATTGGGGAAACGGGTTATTTCCTCCAAATGAAAATGTCCTTTGTCGATGCAGCCGATAATGGTTCTGCCACTGGTAGCGCCCAAGTCGACAGCAAAGAAATATTGTTCCTGCTTCATATTTGTTTCAGTGATTGTTTTGCAGTTTGTAATTTGTGATTGCAAAGGTACTAACATTCTGAGGGCCCTACCTTTGTTATTTGATTTTTCATCTCGAAATTTTGATAACGGATCTTGGTGCTATCGAATAAATGTTGTACCTTTGCAGCAGATTTCAAAACAATCACTAAAAAGTTGTAAATGCCATGTCTATTTTGACTATTTTGATTGTCGCCGTTTTCTGTGTGGGCTATCTCTGTATCGCCTTGGAAAGCTTGACGAAAATTAACAAGGCCGCCATTGCCTTGCTGATGTGTGTGTTGTGCTGGACACTGCTGATGACAGGTCCTGCGATGTATTATCCTTCTGTTGCTGAGGGCGATGTGATTCATCATATCGCTGAGGTCATCGAACATCATTTGGGCGATGCGGCAGGGACGCTCTTCTTTCTGATGGGGGCCATGACCATCGTGGAGATTGTCGACTCCAACGGTGGTTTCAACTTTGTGCGCGACACGATGAAGACCCGCTCCAAGCGTAAGCTCATGTGGCGCATGGCCTTTATGACCTTCTTCCTATCGGCCATTCTGGATAATCTGACCACGAGTATCGTGATGATCATGGTGCTTCGCAAACTGGTACAGAGTCGGGGGGATCGTCTGATATATGCGGCCCTTGTCGTGATCTCTGCCAATTCTGGAGGCGCTTTCTCGCCCATTGGCGATGTCACCACCATCATGCTGTGGATAAAGGGCGTGATTACGACACAGGGTGTGATTACGGAGATTTTCATCCCGTCGCTGGTGTCGATGCTTATTCCCGCCTTCATCCTGCAATACCAGCTGAAGGGTAAGTTCGACAAGGAGCAGAACCTGCCCAGGGCCGATGTGAGTCAATTTACCAAGACCCAGCGTGATATCATCTTCTGGCTTGGTGTTGGCGGTTTGTGTTTTGTGCCCATCTTCAAAACCCTCACCCATCTGCCACCGTTCATGGGTATCCTGTTGGTTTTGGGCGTTCTCTGGACGGTTACGGAGATCTTCCACTATAACACTTCTGAGGATGATACGATGGCCAAGCGTGTGAGCGACCTGCTCTCCAGAATCGACCTTTCCACCATCATGTTCTTCTTAGGCATCCTGATGGCTGTGGCCGTGCTGCAGGAGATTGGTGTGCTGACGGCACTCGGACAGGGTCTGAACGAGACCTTTGCAGGCAACTATTACCTCATCAATGGTATCATCGGCGTGCTGTCGAGCATTGTCGACAATGTGCCTCTTGTGGCTGGATGTATGGGTATGTATCCCGTTGCCGCAGAAGGAGCGATGGCCGTCGACGGCATCTTCTGGCAACTGTTGGCCTATTGCGCTGGTGTCGGTGGCTCAATGCTGATCATCGGCTCTGCTGCCGGTGTGGTCGTGATGGGACTGGAGAAGATTACCTTCGGTTGGTATATGAAGAAGATTACCTGGATAGCCTTTGCAGGTTATCTGGCAGGTATCTTAATCTATTGGGTAGAGCGTATGCTGCTGTTCTAAACCTGACTGCGGGCCTCACTTGGCTTGCAGCCCATCTTCGCCTTGAATTTGGCAGAGAAATAGTCTGGCGACTCGAAGTTGAGTCGGTAGGCTATTTCTTTTATGGTGAGGTCAGTGGTTGACAGCAGTTCCTTGGCACGCAATAAGCGCAAATCCTGCTGATAGGTGGCAGGCGACAGACCCGTGTACTCCTTAAACAGCTTTCTGAAATTGCTATAGCTCACACCAAGGTCTTCCGCAATCTTCTGGATCGTCAGATCGCTCTCCAGCGATTCACGGATACGAAGACGGGCGCGGTTGATCATATCCACATGCAGGTGGTTCTTATTGAGTTCGATGTTGCGCTCCAGGGAATACATCATGCCAATGAGGTGGTTGACGATGCCTGCCATGAGTTGCTGCGAATAGGCATTCTCTTTCGTGGCCTCGTCGAGTGCCCGCTGATAGAGTGATTCCAAGACAAAAGAATAGCCGACATGATAGATAGGCTTCTCAGGGGTGAGGAATCCTGCTGCCACGCGATCATCCATATTCTTCCCCTTAAAACCAATCCAATGACTCTTCCAACCCGTACGGGGGTTGGGATGATAGCTGTGCCATTCGCCAGGGAAAAGCAGAAACATATCGCCGGCCTTGATGGGTGTCTCCGGACAGTGGGCACTCTGGAAGACTCCTTCGCCCTCGGGATTGTAGAGCAACTGGTATTCGTTGAGTACTCTTCCCTTTTCGAGATTGAAATAATAGCCGTCCGCATGACCTTTCGTGGGGTAGTCCTCACCAGGTGCGATCTCTTCATATCCCACCGTACTGACGGTCAGTCCCCACAGGGCATCACGTTCATTGGCCAGCAAATAACTACTTGTCTGCATCTCTCTCTTCTTTTATTGTTCTATCTTCTCACAAGGAATCCACAGCCAGAACGTGGAGCCATGGCCTTCTCCTTCCGAGGTCAATCCGATTTCACCTCCGCAGCGCTCGGCTATCGCCTTGCAGATAGAGAGTCCAAGACCCGTACCCTGCACAAAGTCGTTGAGTTTGACGAAACGCTCGAAAACCGATGCCTGCTTCTCCTTGGGAATACCGGCTCCCGTGTCTTCACAATAGAAGTAAAGGCCGTTCTTTGATTGACCGTCAACACGACGCACTTCCTGACGATAACCCACCTTGATATGTCCCTGGTGGGTATATTTCACGGCATTGGTGGTGAAATTGGTCAATACCTGCTGGACACGTCCCTTGTCGAGCGATGTCGGGAAGGTCGCGTAGGGGTTGTCCTTGATGAACTCCACACCCGGTTCCTGGACACGTTGGGCGAGTGTCTGACAGATATCATTAAATACCTCTGCGAAGTCGCATTCCACAGGCTTGATGGACAGCGCCTGTCCCATGTTCGAGGCCTCAAGAATATCATTGATGAGGCGTAGTAGCATGTCGCAGTTATTACGGATAATGCGGATGAATTCCATACGCTCTTCTTCCGTATCTACCACAGGCAGCAGGTCACTGAAGCCTACGATGGCATTCAGCGGCGTACGGATCTCATGTGTCATATTGGCCAGGAACGCACCCTTCAGACGACCGGAATCCTCAGCACGTGCTGTTTCTTCCTTGAGCTTCTGTTGGATGGAAACCAGCTCTGTGATGTTACGGGTCACACCGAAATAGCCCGTTAGGTTACCTTGGTCGTCACGGATTGGGATACCGCTGAGTGCATGCCAACTGGGTTCCGGACTGACAGGTGTCCTGTTGAAGTGGTAGATGGTATTAAATTCCTGACCTTTCATCATTATTTTTACCAGCTTGTCAAAGTTGCTATCAAGCTCGTCGGAATCAATGTTTTCCACATAATAGTCCTTGCGACTGAAGGAGAACTCCACTTTGCGCAGCGAGCGTGACAGGTGGATGATCTTATCCTCTAAACTGAATCTCCATACATACATCTTGCTCTTTTCCAGTAGGTACTGCAATTGGTTCTCGTACGAATTAGCAGCATCGCTGATTTTATGCATTTCGATATCATGCTTGCGCTGTTCGAGATAGAGAAGCCTTTCACTGGTAATATCGCGGGCTGTGATAATATGGTAGATGATGCGACCATTGTCGATAACAGGATAGATGCGGAACTCAATATATTTGTCGATGCCAGCCTGAGGAATAACCATGTGCTGGCAGACGTAGAACTCCTCATGCATGTCTAATGAGAAATCGCCTTGCAGAAGCGGCATGTCCTTCAGATTTGTCTGACGGAACATGGCATCACCAATGACACTGATGCCACACAACTCGCTCATCTTGTCATTATAGTCGAGAAGGATACCATCGGAATCGTAGAACGACATAGGAATAAGGCTGGTCATGAAGATTCTGATGTATCGCTCACCAGTCTCTCTGGTGTTGCGCTCTTCCATAATGTCATGGGTGACGTCTTTCACGGAGTTGACAATATAACGGGGCTTGCCATTCTCCAGTTCCATGATGGCATTGCCGTGCAGATAGCGCCAATCTGGTTTGTCCTTTTTGCCGGCATTCCAGCGTGTTTTCAGTTCTGCACTCACCGCTCCTTCCATGATACTTCGCACGGCCGCGTCGAAATAGGTACGGTTCTCCGGATAAATCCGGTCTTTGAATTCCTGAGCCGTCATGCCTTCGGCTGGCAGCAGATTGCCATAGGCATTATTTGCCCGATGGGTCCTCAGGTCATGTTCTATCACATAGTAGTTACCCATGCTCAGGGCCTGTGTCATCATGCTGTTGATATCCTTGCTTTTGTCGATGGCCTTCTGCACACGGATACGAATGAGACGGCTCAGCAGCAGCGAGATCAGACCCACGATGATGGCACCCACGATGATAAAGATGGGAATGGTCGACGTGTCGTTATGCTCCCGCTCCGGATGGAACCACTTGTCGTAGATCTTCTCAAGTTGTCCGGCCTGTTCCAGACGGGCATATTCGTCATCGATGGCGTCAATCAGCTCCTTGTCATAACCAATCAGTCGCAGCTCGCCTGGTGGAATATCCGTCAGATCGGTTACCAGACTGTCGAGTGCCAGCTCTTTCAATTTCCTTTGAATGGGCACCTCACCCCAGAGGAAATAGTCATAGGTGCCTCGTTGCACACCTGTCAGGGCATCCTTGGGCGAGTGGTATTCAATCGTGAATGCAGGCTCCGGGTTCGTCATCAGAATACGGATGGGGGCATAGTCGTTGGCTTTCATGACGACCGTATCCTTTGCACCCAGCTGCGCGATCTTCGTCAACGGCTTCTCATCAGGACGTCTGACGGAGACGATACGGTAGAAGTGAAGCAGGTTGCGCGTCATGACATAGGGCCGTTTCATGTAATTGAAGGAGAGGGCGAAGATGAGGTCTGCCTCACGGCGCTCGAAAGTTTCCGTGGCCATATACCACTCCTGCATTATATATCGGTGCGGGATATTCAGACGGTCGAGGATGATGTTGAGCACCTCGATGTTATAGCCGTCGGGCTCGCCATTGTCGTTGCTGAACTCATAGGGCGGAAATTCCCAGTCGCTGACAATCACAAGCGGCTGCTCCTCCGTATATTCATGCACCTGCTGGGCTGTGGCCGTCAGCAGGAAACCATGAAGCAGGAAGAGCATCACCAGTAGGTATGCCCGCCTTTCTAATAATATGGTTGTATCTCCTTTTCATTGCTCTTTTCTCTTTACTTCCTTTTTCTCACCACTTCTGTCGCCTTACAGGGGACGGAGAACCATACGGTGGTTCCCTTGCCTACATTCGACCTGATGTTGATGGTGCCGTTCATCTGCTGAATCAGTTCGTTACAGATGCTGAGACCCAGTCCTGATCCGGTGGTAGCGCCTGTAGAGAACCGTTCAAAGATAGTTGGCAGCATCTGTTCTTCGATGCCTTCACCCGTATCCTCCACAGTGATGACTAATCGGTCGCCGATATAGTCGAGTCTGGCATGTACCGACCCCTTGTGCGTATGCTGGCAGGCATTCAGGATGATTTGATCGAGGATATTATTGACGTTCTGGGCATCAATCTCCACCGTCAACTGCTCGTAGGGATTCTCTGCGAGATATTCCACCCCGGGCATCTCGTTTACCTCCCAACAGGCTTTGCATGCCAGTTCAAAGATCTTGGCGAAATCCGTCAGTTGCGGTTTGATCTCAATCATCCTGGCATCGAGACGCGACAGGAAGAGGATGTTGTTGATCAGTTTCAGGAGCACGCGCGAGTTCTCTTTTATCTCATCGATGAAGATGCCTTCATCGTCAGTCGTATGATCCATCTCGAAGAGTTCCGCAAATCCCACGACGGCATTCAACGGCGTACGGATCTCGTAACTCATGTTCCGTAGGAAGGCGTTCTTCACCACTTCCACCTCCTGCGCCTTGGCTGTTTCCTTGGCCAGTTCCTTCTGGGTATGCATAATCTCGCTGACATCACGGCACATACCGAAATAGTACTTGGCAGTACCATTGTCGTCAACAATCGGCACCATGTGCATCTGCAGGCACAGCTGATAGCCGCCTCTGATACGCAGATTGGTATGGATGGTGGCTTCGATGGGGGCGATGGAACGGTTGTCCATGCTGACGATGATACGTCTCACCGTCTGCTTGTCGCTCTCATGGGTCAGGGTGAAGGCGCGCTGCTGGGTGATCTCATATTCCACATGTCCGATCTCGCTGTAGATAGCCAGCTGATGGGTGTCAGGATAGTAGTTCATCATACGCACGCCGCCCACCTTCAACACATAGTTGATGTTGTTGATATAGGTTGTCACCTCCTCATTGGCCTTGGCCTGTTGCTTCAGGTTCTCCTGCCGTTGCCGGTAGGAATTGGCCACCTCGGTCATGTCGCGTCCGGAACTGTAGATACCCATCAGATGACCGTTCTCGTCTCTCACGGGTACGACCTGCAGCTCGTAGAATACTTTCTCTCCCTTGATCAGGCTTCTCACCACGCGGTTGTCGCCTTTGTCGGCTTTGAAGATCTGGGTGAGGTAGGTATAATCCATGTGCTCCACATCAAGGTCGGGCATACCCAGCACATCGCGGATGTTGATCTGTCTATCAAGCATTTGCTCGAGAGTGCTGTTAAATGTGCGACAAGATTTTTCGTTGAGGTTACGCAGGTTACCATCCTTGTCATAGTAGGCCATATCCACTAAGACGGAACTGAACACGGCCTGATAGCGCAGCATGTTGTCGCTTGCGACATAGCGCATCCGTTTCTCCTCGGTGATATCGCCGCTTGTGCCGATGATGACGGCAGGCCGTCCGTTCTTGTGGTAGCGCAGCACCGACAGCGTCATGGTGTATTCTCTGGAGTTGCCCTCTTTTTCCCGCAGGTCAATGGTGTCGTTCTCTATCTCGCCGCGGACTATGTGGTTGATGGATTCAACCATGTGTTCAAAGTCTTTCTTGACATACAGCTGAGCCACCTCCTGCAGGGAGAGCGTCGCCTTGGGAATGCCGTTTTCGTCCAACTGTGTGAAAGTTTTACTGTGGATGTCGTAGGTCCAGAAACGCACATTACTGGTTTTCAGGATCAGCGACAGACGGGCATTCTTCTTACGCACGTCCTTCGTCAGTTTCCGTTCCCTGAACCTGTAGAAGAGATAGTACAGCATGAAGAACATGGCAAAGGCCGCTACGGCAGCTGCCAGTTTCCATACCCATGAGGGAATACCGGTCTCGATGCGTTCCGGATAGAACCATTTGTTTTGGATGCCCTGCAGTTTCTCTTCCGCCTGGAGAACGTTGTAGACGCTGTCCAACTGGTTCAGCAGCCGGTGGTTCTTCGAGATAAACTTATATTCGCCGTGCGGAATGTCGATAGGCGAGAGTTCCAGGTTCTTGATCTGGTACTTATGGATGAGCCATTTCAGCGACATGGTGTTCCACACGATCTCGTTGGTGGGGTCGGCACTGGCCTTCTGTACCGCCTCCTTCATGTCGTCGAAGCCCCAGGCATTGTCGCCCCAGCCCTTATCCTGCATGAGGTGGTGGCTGAAGCTGCCCGTATGAACGATGACCTTATGTCTACCTAAGTCCTGAAACGACTTGACGGCAGGCGCCTTGTCCTTCTGGTGTACCACACTGTGGGTAAACAGATGGATGACCGATTTGCCGTATTCCCCATATTCATGGTGGAAATTGGCCTCCATGCCGAAGATCAGGTCCGACTTGCCCTCCTTCAGGTCGTTGAAAGCTTCCAGTGTAGGTTTGAGCTTGATGATATAGGGGATGTCGAGCCGCTTGAAGATCATCTTCAGCAGGTCGATGTTATAGCCGTCGGGTTCTCCGTTCTCGTTAAGGAAGGTGTAGGGCCACAAGTCCCAGGCATCCTCATAGACCAGCGGCCGTTCCACGCTGAATACCACCGTGCTGTCGTTCTGTGCCTGTGCCGTCAACGGTGAGAAGCCGAGCACAAACAACAGGATAAAGGCTTTCACTATCGTGGGAATCCAGATCCAGAACGTAGAGCCTTTGCCTGTTCCTTCCGATTCCACGCCGATCCTGCCGCCGCATTTCTCGCTGATGGCCTTACAGATACTCAGGCCGAGACCCGTTCCCTGCACATAGTCGTTGAGTTTGACAAAGCGTTCAAACACCTTCTTCTGGTCTTCCTTTGGAATGCCGGCGCCCGTGTCCTCACAATAGATGCGGATGCCGTCGTCCTCCTTGGTATAGCCCACCTTGATATGTCCCTCCTGGGTATATTTCACGGCGTTGGTCACGAAGTTGGTGATGACCTGCTGTATGCGGCCCGGGTCGAGATGGGCGGGCAGGGTTTCGTAAGGATTGTCCTTGATAAATGCCACCTGCGGGTTCTGCACGCGTTCTGAGGCTGTGGTGCAGATGTCGTCGAAGGTCTTTGCAAAGTCGATGTCCTCCGGCTCGAGGGTGATGCCGCCGGCATCTACCGACGACAGGGCCAGCAGGTCGTTGATCAGACGCATCAGCATGTCGCAGTTGTTCATGATCACACGGATTATCTCCTGCTTCTCCTCCTGCGTCTGCAGCATGGGCAGTACGTCTGAGAATCCCACGATTGAATTGAGGGGCGTACGGATCTCGTGCGACATATTGGCCATGAAGGTACTCTTCATCATACCCGACTGGTTGGCGCGCTCTGTCTCCTGTTTCAGCTGCTCCTGTTTCTTCATCAGGGGCGTCAGGTTGCGTATCACACCATAGCATTCCACAAGCTGTCCGTTTTCGTCGAAATGTGGCAGACTGTCGAGCATATTCCACTGCGGCTCGTCGGTGCTGTGGAAGATAGGCCGTGTAAAGCAGAGGTGTGCCACCGGCTTGGTGAAATAAATCTCCGGATGGCTGAGACCTTGTGCAATGATGTTGTCCTCGAAGAAATAGGTGCCAAGCTCCTCGAAACTCATCACCTTGTCGGGTTCGGAAAGTTTCTTGTAGAACGATATCTTGCCGTTCACGGTGTCGGCGCGCCAGAACCGCATGTCGCACTCCTCCATCAGATACTGCAGCTCGTTCTCATACTGTTGTATCTCCTCGTTCTGCTGACGGATGAAGGCCTCGTTCTCACGGTTCTTGATAAAGAGGTCGCGGTCTTGTGTCAGGTCACGGATAGAGATGGTGATATACAACAGCTGCCCCTGTTCGTCGTGGATGGTGTGCAGCATCGTCTCGGTATAGCAGTTGACGCCTCGCTCCGGTATCAGGGTCTTGCTACAGAAGGAGGTGTCTGCGAGTGCATTCTTGTCGAGATATTCACCGAAGGAGGGCATGTCGTAGATCACCTTGTCGTAATAGAAAGGATCGTGCTCCGACTGGAACTTCAGGATTTCGCGTGTCTTCTCATTCACGTTCAGCAGACGGCCGTCTTTGTCGAAGAAGGCCAGACCCACAATCGGCTGTTCATAGATATTACGGTATCTGTTGGTCAGCTCGGTGTTCTGCTGATCCTGTACTATCTGCTCTGTCATGTCCGTCAGGATACAGAAGATGTTTGTTGGCATCTTCAGTGTGGGATTGGCATATTCGGCGATGCCCAGGTCGCGGTAATAGCGCCATTCCGTCTCCCCCTTACCCTTGTTGAGATCCCATCTGAACTGGCATTCCGCCTTCTTTTCGCCTGCCACCAGCTTCTTGCAGAAGTCCACGTAGATTTGACGGTCCTCGGGGTGGATATAGTTGAGGCTTTCCTCAAAGGTCATACCTTCCTCGGGCAGGAAGTTGCCGTGCATGTTTACGGCATGATGGTCGCGCACCGAGAGCTTGAGCACGTAGTTGTTGCTCATGTTGAGCGTATGCTTCATGATTACCGACAGGTCCTTGGCCTGTTCCGATTTGCGGCGGATGCGGAGGATGCTGATGCGGTTGAAGCCCCACGTAAGAACGAAAAGGAAAGCGACAAACAATACGATGAGTATCGATATGCTGTCAACACCGTTGCTGTATTCTATGGCGGATAAGAGTATATTCATGACTGTTGCTGTCCGTTAAATCAGGATTTCTGTCTTTTTGTCGAAACTGGCCATTTCACAAGGTATGCTGATGTAGAAGGCAGTGCCCTTGCCCTGCTCCGACTGCACCTCGATGGTGCCGTTCATCTGCTCCACGAGCTCCTTCACGATGGGCATGTCAAGACCCGTGCCCTGACGGTCCATGTCCTCATCGTGTACGAAGCGGTCGAAGATCTTGCCCAGCGCCTCTGGTGAGAGTCCGGGTCCCGTGTCCTCGATAGAAATCATCAGTTCGCCGTGCCTGTATTCGTATTTGGCGCGTATCGTCCCTTCCTGGGTGTGGTTGGCGCTCATGAGGCAGATCTTCTGGATCACCATTTCCAGGTTCTGCTGGTCGATGTTCACCATCAGCTGGTTGTAGGGATTCTCCGCAATGACCTTCACGTTGGGCGACACATTGGCCCAGCCCATATAGCACCAGCCCTCGAAGAGCGTGGCGAAGTCGCAGAGCTGGTAGTTGTGCTCAATCATCCTGGCATCGAGTCTGGAGATAAACAGGATATCGTTGATCAGCTGCAGCAGGGTGCCCGTGTTCTTTCTGATCTCCTCGGCAAACACCGGTTCGTCTTCTTCGTTGTGCTCGCCATTATACAGCCCGGCGAATCCGATCACGGCATTCAGCGGGGTACGCAGCTCATAGCTCATGTTCAAGAGGAACGAGTTCTTCAGCTGCTCCGTCTCCTGGGCCTTTGCCGACTCTTCCTCCAACTTCATCTCCGTGTAGATCATCTCCGTCTCATTGCGGCACATACCGAAGTAGTGCGTCACCTTGTCTGTTTTATCGGTGATGGGCATCAGGTTGAAGTTCATGAAGATGTTCCGTCCGAAATCATCGCGCAGCACGGTCTCGAAGGTGGCCTGAATCACACCCTTCCTGCGGTTGTCCATACGCATGAACAGGCCTCGGGCCCTACGGCGTTCCTCGGGCTTGATGAGTGAGAGGGCACGCACCTGCGTCAGCCTGTACTGTGCCTGGTTCAGGTCGTTCGACACCTCCATCTCATGATTGTCGGGGTTGTAGTTCATCAGTCGCACATCGCTCACCTTCAGCGAGTAGTTGATGTTTTGGATATACGACTGTATGGCCTCCGTCGTCTCTTTCAACTGCTGGGTGGCGGCTTTCTCGCGGTGCTGCGCGAGCACCATGTCCGTGATGTTCCTGCCTGCCAGCACCACGCCGGAAAGGTCGCCTTGTTGGTCGTGGAAGGTAGTCACGCTCTGTTCGTAGTAGACACGGTCCTGATCCTTTTCGAAACTGCCCATCGGTCTGTCGATGTCATTTACCTTGGTCATCGACGATGCATACATCCTGTCGAGTTTGTTAAAGTCCACGCCTTTCAGTGCGGGCATATCCCCCAGCGTCAGTTTCTTATCCAGCAGGGCCTGCTTGTCCTCGACGAGCAGCGATTCACAGGCCTTGTCGTTGATCTCCGTCATCACACCGTTGGCATCGAAATAGATCATGTCGATGAGCGAGGTGTTGAACACCGTGTGATACATCAGTGCCAGGTCACGGTTGCTCGTCGCCTTTTCCTGGTCTTCGGTGATGTCCTGCTGGGTACCGAGCAGCACAACGGGCTTGTTGCGCTGGTCATAGCGCAGGATCGAGATGGTGACGTTGTAAATATGCGGTTTGCCGTCGGCTTCCTCCTCGGCTACACTCTTCATGGTCAGCGAACCGAAGCGCGATTGCCAGTTACAGATATCCAGTATGATCTTGCGCAGAGCCTGGAAGTCGTCGCGGTCGTAGTATTGCGAGAAGTCGAAGGGGATATAGACGGTCTCCTTCTGTCCGTGCTCCGTGAATCGTGAGAAGGTCCTCTTGTCGACATTATAGGTCCATGTCTGCGTCTTGCTCGATTCGAGGATCATGGCCAACTGGGCGTTCATCCGTTCCGTATCGCTGCTCACCTGCTTCTCGCGGAAGTAGTACAGGCGGTTATAGAACAGCATGACAAACACTGAAATCAGGAAGGCTGCCACGAGATAGGCCATGAGGTGGCGGGCGTCGAATGCCGCACGCACATCTTCTATCTGGGCATAGGCCATGATGGGCAGCATGGCAGCCGCACACAAGTATATCAGCCTTTTTTTATATTTATATATGCGCATAATTGGGTTTCCAGCCTTGTGGTAATCATGCGCAAAGATACGAAAATTAGTTCACATGACAAAATGTTTCGTCAAAAAAAACACAAATTGCCCCATGATTTGAGGCAATTTGTGCAAAAACGGTGTCAGAAAGTGCTTAAAGCGGATATTCTTCGAAGGCATAGAGGATGGTCGAGAGGTAGCGCTCGCCAGTGTCGGGCAGCAGCACCACAATCTTCTTACCCTTGTTTTCCGGACGCTTGGCCACTTCGATGGCGGCATAGAGGGCGGCACCTGCGGAGATACCTACCAGCAGACCCTCCGACTGGGCAATCTCGCGACCTGTGCGGATAGCATCGTCGTTGTCTACATCAAACACCTCGTCGATGACGTCGGCATCATAGGTCTTTGGCACGAAGCCGGCACCGATGCCCTGAATCTTGTGGGGACCGCTCTGGCCGCCGTTCAGCACCGGGCTCGACTTCGGCTCTACAGCAATGATCTTCACGTTGGGGTTCTGCTCCTTCAGGTATTTGCCCGTGCCCGAGATGGTACCGCCGGTGCCCACGCCGCCGATGAAGATATCCACCTGTCCGTCGGTGTCGCGCCAGATCTCAGGTCCCGTGGTGGCATAGTGCTTGGCGGGGTTGGCGGCGTTCTCAAACTGTTGCAGGATCACGGCGCCGGGGATGGAGTCGCGCAACTCCTCGGCAGCGCGGATGGCACCTGGCATACCGTCTTTTCCTGAGGTGAGGCGCACCTCGGCGCCGTAGGCCTTCACGAGGTTTCTGCGCTCCACGCTCATGGTCTCGGGCATGGTAAGGATAAGGTGATAGCCCTTAACGGCCGATACCAGTGCCAGTCCTACGCCCGTATTTCCGCTGGTGGGTTCGATGATGGTGGCGCCGGGCTTCAGGATGCCCTT
>LXOW01134610.1_pt2 | contig 22972 bp, 20 predicted proteins | sample 1368591 | NCBI WGS metagenome assembly LXOW01 (sample SAMN04884650, study PRJNA319009) | bovine gut metagenome | isolation source: Cow rumen | host: Bos taurus | place: Italy: Legnaro (PD) | collected 2014-07-09
GTCGAGGTGCGCTATGTCGCCACCTGCTCCGAGACCGATATCTCGTTCTATATCAACAACGGCCAAGGTGGCGTAATAGGCGTGCGTGTCTATCCAAGCGGACGAAGAGTATTGGTTAATACGGAGAGGATCGATTGGGCAGGAAAACATGGTAATGCGGTTTATATACAATTCAGGAATGCTTTCAGTCATCATAGATTTATCCTTGCTTCCCATGCCGTCTATATCGCATGGCGTAACAAGGAGATCCCGGCCGGCATGACAATCGATCACATCGACGGATGTACTACCAACAATTTTATCGGCAACCTCCGCTGTATCTCCAATGCCATCAACAACCGCGATGGCGGCTTCCTCCGCAAATTGCGCAACAAAGGATTTACTCCTACTACCATTCAGCGTCCGTACCTCTTGCGCTATTTCGACCGTATGGCCATCCTCAAACCCGCCATCACGGACTATCGCTACGCCCACCTCACCCGCGCCGACCTTGAGGTCATCCTGTATTCCCCTGACCCTTTCAACACTTGTACCCTTTCAGCTTGTTCCCCTCCCACTTGTTCCCTTTTAGCTTGTTCTTTTTTCCCTCGTTTTACCCCACAAGGGGAACAACCTCTCCCTGCATAGCTTGTTCCCTTTCAGCTTGTTCCTTTTCCCCTCGTTTTACCCCACAAAGGGAACAAGTGAAATTTAAAGATTACGTTAACGACAAGGAGCGAAAGCTCCGCTTAAAACAACTATTATTATGCCCAACGACATTGCAAAACTGCGCAGACTGATGCGCACCGCCAACTACATCAACAAGAATCGCTCGACACATAGCGATATGTCCTTCGCGCTTCACACCGCCTGGTGGTTCGAATCCTTCCGCGATGCTATCTCCAATGGCTTTGCGAGGTTCACCTACCGTAAGAAAGACGGAACAACACGCACCGCCCTCGGCACACGAGCGCCCTCTCTCATCCCCATCGACAAAGTACCCAAAGGCGATATGTCTGATGATGCGGCTGCTTGGGAAGATAACGTAAAGGCTATCCCGTATTTCGATCTTGACAAAAATGAGTGGCGCTCCTTCAACGTCCTCAACTTTGTCAGCCTCGATAACTCTTGGAAGTTTAATGACCCTGTAGCGTAACCCCATTATGGAACGAGTATTTTGTGAATATTGCGGCAGGTCAGTATCGAAAGCCGATGCAACCTACTACGAAAGCGCTGGCGTCTACGTATGCCCCGATTGCGCGGAGGAGTATCTGACCACCTGCGAAAGATGCGGTGCGGTCGTATCGTACGATGACGCGTATAGAGGATTCGACGGACATCTTTGTGAATGTTGTCACGATGACTTATTCGGATAGGTATGACCCTCTTTGTACGTGAGTATAGCTGGATGTGGACCGACCTGCACTTATCGCTGGCCGAATGCCGCGTCTATGCCTATATCTACGGCTTATCTCACGGGGAGAAAAAGGGATACGATGGCTCAAAGCGAGGACTCGCCGAACTACTCGGATTACCTAAAAGTACTGTGTGCAAATCGTTAGATACGCTCAAGGAAAGACACCTTATTGTTTGTACCGATGGTATTTGGCAAAGTGTCCCGCAGGTGGACAGTAGTAGTGTCCCTACGGTGGACAATAATGTCCCGCTCATGGACAAAAGTGTCCCACCGGTGGACTCCCCCCATACCCCCCTATATAATAATATAAAAGATAAAAAGCAAGCAGACATGCAGACTGATTTTGAGAAATTTTTTGATAAATTTACGTCGGAATTTAAGAACCGACATGCAGCAACAGAAATGCTCTGGGATCATCGTTCAGACCCCGCGAAGCAAGCAATGTGGGATGAGGTTAAGGATGAGCCAAAAGGCTCGGTCTCAAGAAACCCCTATTTCTACGTGCAGGACTTTCCCGAGCCCCAACCACAATGGCTCCGAGGAGACGAGGGCGGCGACATAGTGCAAGTTAAGTACAACGGCGCTTTCAAACTCTGCACCCGCGCCACCATGGAACTCTTCGGACTACAATGGGTCCGTGATTGGTAATTAGAATATGCCCTATTATTTTTATTTTGAACCGCAGTCCAAACGATGGCTGCCAACAAAAGAATTAACCCGTTTATTGAATAATTTTGTTAAACCGCCGAAACAACACGGCAAAAAAAATCTACAACAATGGCTGAAATTAAAAAAATCTACATCGATGACATAGCCAAAATGACACAGGCTATGCTTGAACGTGCTTGCAAAAAGCACAAGTCTATTAAAGCGTATTGCGTCTTCGTAGAAGGTGACCACTATCATGTGCTCATTCCTACGTACAAAAGCGAAGCCGAAGAACGAAAAGAGACACGGAGAATGATGGGTGTTTTCCTTTCTGATCCCGAAGCATGCAAAGCGTTCGCGAAAATCGTAGTTCCTCCTGCTCGATACTTCGAACGGGAAGAGAAAAAGCAGAGACGCAATCAGGGTTAGATGCTTATTAGAACCTTATTAAGTGCTTATTATTTGCTATACACTTTTATGGAAGTAATCTTATCAAAACAATGCGTATCCCTCACAGGGATGTTGGAGCGAGGACTTGGATATTATCTACGCTCTACGAAAAAGGGACGCTGTTTCTCTCAACGCTCGAAGCACGCTGTTCCGCCTGACGGTCATTGGCGCTTCATCGTCCTCTGTGCCGAACTCGCACAAAACGGCTTGTACATCACCGACATCAGCGTCTCACGTAACGAACTCGGAGCCGCTCTCTACGATGCGCGATGTTTTATCGCAATGCAGAACCTCTGCAAGGACACCTACAACGCTCGCGACATCCTCAACCTCAAAACAACATTTAGCCTATGAAAAAGAATGCGATTTTACTAACCACCCTCGCCGCACGCCTCGAAAGAGCCATCCACTGCGATGTAGGGTTGCAAGGACTTAATATTCTTCTGCACGGATGGATGCGCAAAGGCGGCATCAATAGAAGCACGCTTTATATGCGTAAGAAAAGTATAGGAGAGGAGTATCTGACATTTGAAGAAGTACGGATTTTCTCCATATATGCCGGCTATGATCTCTCTAAAGATTGATTTTGTTCAACTTTGAACCGAAGCGAAGTCACTTTTTTGGTGGCTTCGTTTTTTTGTACTACTTTTGCACCGGATTTGAAAAACACGTATGAAAGATAAACCCCAAAATATTGCCCAATTGATCATCGCTGCTATCGTGGTTCTCGGTGGAATGATCCTGCTCCATGTAGGCATCCAAATAGACCCGCGCGGAGAAATACACGAGACCGTCCTCGTCGCTTTCGGAGAAGCAGCTACTTTCGCAGGCAGTATCATGGGTATTGATTATCACTATAAACACAAAAACAATGATAACACTAACCCTCAAACGAAATCCCCCGAAGGGCAAAGCGGTGACGGGAACAATTAGAATCCCTATCGGCGATGAGCGCTGGGACTGCTCGACACTCGAGAACGCGGACTTCATCATTCCCGCAGGAACATACCCGCTCAAGAGAACCTGGTCGCCGAAGTTCAAGAAAGACCTACCGCTCGTAGAGGACGTTCCCGATCGCGAAGGAATCCGCATCCATAAAGGAACTCTCCCCGAGCACAGCCAAGGATGTATCCTCACCGACATCGCCGGTATGGCATATATCAATGTATTGTTTAACCGCGTTGCACAACGCAAAGAACTCTTTGACGAAGATGAAGAAGTTTGTATCGAAATTATTGATGCTGACCCTGCTGCTTAGCGCATTCGCCTGCGGCGTCTGTAGTTGCAAGGCATGGCGGACTATCACCACTTCCGCAACTTACGTTCAGCAGAACGACTCCGCGCAAAGCAAAACCACGACCACCATCTCTACCAAAACGGTAGAAGAGTACCAAGGGGTCAAAAAGCACTAATAGGTAAAGGACGCGCCTATCCAAAGAATGCGTCTGAATGCTGACAGCTGAATGCTGAAAGCTAAGTATAACCATGAAAAACACACGATTATGGCAAAAGTAGTTTGGGCTACCGGTATCGATAGCGTTTCCGGTTCCCTCGCAAAACCCAAAAAGAAGGACGGTCACTCCTGCGGTAACTACCTTCTGGGTACCCACCGCGTAGCGGCTTCCACGAGCGATGCCTGCAACCGCATGTACATCCGCAAGGAGACGACCTACGACCGCACCACCTCTCTGAGTGCCGATGAGATCGCAGCTCGCGTNNCAGCCTTCCTCGCACAGAAGGACACCGCCGGCGGCAAAAAGACCCTCAAGGCGTACTACTGGTACATCTGTGGTCAGCAGTACGACCAAGCGCACGGTCAAGGCTAAGCTTAAGCTAAGGCTAAGCGCCCGGGAGTCTCTCTAATGAGAGGCTCCTTTTTTTATGAAGAAAAGAAAAATATAATTATTGAAGAAAATAAACATAAATAAAAGAGGCTCTTTTTTTGTAAATATACAAAAATATTTGCATATATCAAAAAAAAGCAGTATTTTTGCAGACGCAAAAATCAATTTATCGCACTATGAACATGATTATGGATTCTTTTCTGCAGACCGATTGGTTGCTGCTATTGACGAAAATCATCTTGGCAACCGCGCTGGGTTACCTCATCGGTCTGGAGCGTGAGTTACACGGCAAGATGGTAGGTACGCGAACGGTTTCGCTCATCGCTATCGGTGGGGCGCTCTATGTACTCATGTCCCCGTCGATCTTCGGCGGCGACAACAGTCGAATCATTGCACAGGTCGTTTCCGGTATCGGTTTCTTAGGCGCCGGCATCATCTTCAAGGACGGCGATACCGTCAAAGGTCTGACGACCGCCGCAACGGTATGGTGCGCCGCGGCGATAGGTTGTCTTTGCGGATACGGCATGTTCGTCGAAGCCATCGTAGGCACACTCGCCATCATGACGGTGAACCTCTTCTTCAAGCATATCCGTAGCGAACATACCGAGCATTCGGACCATCACAATTAAATCAATTTATCGTACTATGATTCTATTAGCAGATAGCGGAAGTACCAAAGTGCACTGGTGTTTGGTGACGGCGAGCGGACAATGCTCGGATGTATTCACCGATGGTATCAACCCGCTTTTTCAGACCTCTGACGCGATGCGGAACAGCATCTCTAACCAACTGCTACCGCAGATTGCGCCGCTTCTTTGGGCCGGCACACTGACACACGTGTTTTTCTACGGCGCAGGTTGTACGCCGGAGAAGAAGGTATTTGTGCAACGTGCGCTGGAAGGCGTTTTCAAGAAGGCTACCGTGAGCGTGGATTCCGATATGCTCGGTGCAGCGCGGGGGCTATTAGGACGCAACGCAGGTGTGGCATGTATCTTAGGCACGGGTTCCGGCAGCTGTTTCTATAACGGCGAGACCATCGAATGGTGCGTACCTTCGTTAGGCTATATCCTCGGCGACGAAGGGTCCGCAGCGGTGCTCGGCAAACGGCTGGTGGGTGACCTGCTGAAGAATCAGTTGGGCGATGACCTTAAGGAAGCGTTCTTCCAAGAGTACGAGACCTCGATGGCGGATATCATCGAACACGTGTACCGCCAACCTTTCCCGAACCGGTTCCTGGCGAAGCTGTCCAAGTTCTGCGCGGACCATATAGATGACCAGCGAATCCATGCACTCGTGTATGACCATTTCGTGCAATTCATTCGCAGAAATTTGGTTCAGTATTTCAAGCATTCAGAATTCAGCCTTCAGAATTCAGCTGTCGGATTCATTGGTTCGATTGCTTATTACTACAAGCCGATTCTCGAAGAAGCGATGCGCGCTGAAGGACTGCCGCTCGGTACCATCCTCAAAGACCCCATCGAAGGACTCAAAGAATATCATAAGGATTCGGTTCGTCCGACGACCGAATGAATAGTTTAGTGTTTAGTGTTTAGTGTTAAGTGTTTAGCGTTTAGTGATATGATTGATACGTTTTATTTGCCGGGCCGTGTGTGCTCGACCAAAGCCATCCGCGAGATAGCGGACAAAGCCTCAGCGGTCTATACGATGATTTGTCTCAAACCCGAGATCGAATGGGTGTATCTGGGGCAAGAACGCATGATTCAGGTCATGGAGATGACCGGCGCGACGATGGTGTATTCAGATAGATTTCAGAAGTCAGCATTCAGCCATCAGACTTCTATTGTTGAGGCCCCTGTCATTGACTACCAGATCGGCGCACTGCGCGACGATTTCGACTTCGGTGCGGTATTGCTGTGGGATACCGCCAAACTCAAAGCCATCGTAGCAAAGATGGATACGGAGTACGAGTTCGCAGGATTATATGACTTGCGGCTGCGCGCCAGTCAAGCCATCAGCCATCAGCTATCAGCTATCAGCCATATTCCTGAATATCTCTATTATGAAGTAGAAACCGACACCCGTAAGTCCGGAGAGAAACTATTCGACTATGTGGATCCGCGCAACCGACAAGTACAAATCGAGATGGAAGCCTGCGTGACCGCACATCTCAAGCGTATCGGTGCGTACCTGAAGCCGGGCGATTATAAGGAGTTGTCAGCCGTCAGCCATCAGCCGTCAGAATATCCCGTAACCGCAAGTGTGATCATTCCTTGTAAGAACCGCGCCCGCACGATAGCCGATGCCATTCATTCGGCCCTCGCGCAGAAAGTTCGCGCCCCCTACTCCTTCAACGTCATCGTCGTCGATGACAATTCGACCGATGGGACGGCAGAGATAATCAAAAAGTTGAGTGTTGAGTGTTTAGAGTTTAGGGATAAATTGGTTTACATCGCCCAAGATAAGACCTGGCATGCGATTGGAGGTAACTGGAACGTGGCCATCCATGATCCGCGGTGCGGCAAGTATGCCATCCAACTCGACTCCGACGATACCTATTTCGATGAGACGACCGTGCAGAAGTTCATCGACACTTTTGAAAGCCATCAGCCATCAGCCATCAGCCATCAGCCATTATTCGGCATGGTCATTGGTACGTACCAACTGACGAATATGGCCGGTGAGATTCTTCCGCCGGGTGTGATAGACCACCGCGAATGGACCGACGACAACGGTCGTAACAATGCCCTCCGTATCAACGGTCTCGGTGCGCCGCGCGGGTTCTATGTGCCGCTGCTCCGCACCATCAATTACCCGACCACCAAGTACGGCGAAGACTATGCGGTAGGTCTGCGTATCAGTCGCGACTACCCGATCGGACGTATCTACGACGTCGTCTATAACTGCCGCCGGTGGGAAGACAACTCCGACGCCAACTGCGACATCGTCGCCATGAACCGCAATAACTGGTACAAAGACAGACTTAGAACATGGGAGTTGCAAGCGCGTTTGAAAAAGAGTAAATAAACATAAATAAACACTGAATATTTGTTTTAGTACTATGTACTATGAGTATTATTCCGCTAATGTGCTCTCACAAATAAATTTGCAGACCACATTATCCGAATAATCCTCATCTCTTCGAGATAAAACAAATATTTAGAGATAAACAAAGATAAATTTTTTTCATAACACAATATAACTAACTGATAATTGATTCGCAACGATTTTATCTATGTTTATTGCTTTTGAATGGTTTTAATCCGAAGGGATGCGTGGATTGGTGGTAAAAATTATCTGAGAATTTATTATCAAGGAATTTTTAGCAGCTATACACGGCAAGCGAAGCGAAAAAACATTCAAAAGGGTTTATTTGGGTTTATGTACTAATAATGGAAATTCACGTAGGCATATTAACTGCGCCAAAGATTGAATTTGAGCAGCGAGAGCAGACGTTCATTCTAAAGAATGTCCGCATCGGTATCGGTTTTCATTGGGACCGGCACGAGGACCAGGAGTTTGCGGGGCAACTCGAGATACGCGACAATGCGGATGGTACGCAAACAGCCATCAACACCATCGACCTCGAGGACTATCTGTGCTCCGTCATTAGTTCGGAGATGAATGCCAACAGTCCGATGGAACTGCTCAAAGCGCACGCGGTCATCAGTCGTTCTTGGGCGATGAGAGCTATCAGCCGTCAGCATTCAGCATTCAGAAATCACGAGGGTTTCCATGTTTGCGCCGATGACCACTGCCAGCGGTACGAGGGACTGCGTAGAATGAATGAGCGTGCCGTAGAAGCTGTACAAGCCACAAGAGGGCAAGTACTCCTATATGGCGACGAGATATGCGACTGCCGTTACTATAAGTGCTGCGGCGGCAAAACGGAGATCTGGCGAACGTGCTGGGAAGATATCGACGTGCCGTATATCCAGTCCGTGACTTGCGACTATTGCGACATGAGCCGTCAGCCATCAGCCGTCAGCCGTCAGATTTTGCGGTTGGTACTCAATGACTATGACCAAGAGACCAAGGATTTTCGGGATTGGAAGGTAAGTTATACCGACGAGGAGTTAGACGCTATTATCGCCGAGAAATCCGGTATTGATTTTGGACATATTATCGCTTTAGAACCCCTTCATCGCGGTGCAAGTGGTCGCATTGACAGTCTGAAAATTGTTGGCACCAAACACACCGAAATCATCGGTAAGGAACTCAAGATTCGCTATTGGTTAAGCAAGTCATGTCTCTATAGTTCGTGGTTTGAAGTTTCCCGTAACCCGTCACCCGTAACCGGTAACCCCTCATGGACGCTTTCCGGTCATGGTTGGGGTCACGGTGCCGGTCTCTGTCAGATAGGTGCAGCGGTCATGGCGAGCGAAGGACACAAATACGAAGATATACTTTCGTATTATTACCCTAATACTCAATTGAAGATTGCAGATTGAAGATTGCAGATTTAGCGCTTCAGCGCAATAAATACAAGCACCTTTCGGACGATGAATGGCGGTGGTTTCTCCAGCAAGTCGAAGGGAGAGAACGGACAGCGGAAAAGTTGCCCACTTTTGCGGCTATTGACGATTGGTGGTACCCCGTGCGACTGAGTTGCGAACAGTGTTCGTCGGAAGATACCGCGCGATATAAAGCGTCCTTGATTTCAGCCGTCAGCCATCAGCATTCAGCTTTCGTGGACCTTACCGGCGGGTACGGCGTAGATACGTACTTTATCAGCGATCAATTTTCGCACACCGACTATGTAGAGCAGAACGCCGAACTCTGTCGAATAGCGGAACACAATTTCAGCCTTCAGAAGTCAGCCATCAGTATTCAGAATTGTACCGCAGAAGAATTTCTAAACACAGCCGGTCAATACGATCTGATCTTCATAGATCCGGCGCGCAGAGATTCGCATGGTGGAAAAGTCTTTCGATTGGAAGACTGCACTCCGAATGTAGTCGAACTGCTCCCTACACTGCTGGCACACAGCAAACGATTGCTACTCAAACTCTCGCCGATGCTCGACCTCACGCAAGCGGTAAAAGAGTTGTCGGCATTCAGTACTCAGTGGTCAGCGTATGTCGTCGCCATCAAAAATGAAGTGAAAGAAGTTCTATTATTGAGCCGTCAGCCATCAGAAGTCAGCAGTCAGACGATCACCGCCATCGATTTAGCAAAAAAGGAACAGGCTTTCGTCTTCACCCGCGAGGAAGAGCAGAATTGCCCAATGGTAAATGGTAAATGCGAAAATGGTAAATGGCTTTATGAGCCGAATGCGGCGATTCTCAAAGCCGGGGCGTATAAGTTAGTGGGTGCGCGCTTCGGGTTGCAGAAACTCGACGTAAATACGCATCTCTATTGTTCAGACCAATTGGTAGACAGCTTCCCCGGACGTATTTGGCAAATAAAGGAACCAATCACCAATCACCAATTACCAATCACCAATGCGAACGTTCTCGTTCGCAATTACCCTCTTACACCCGAAGCCTTAAAGAAAAAGCTGCACCTCCGCGACGGAGGTACAGCTTTTGTCATCGGTTGTCGCGTAGCCGGCAAACCTACAATCTTCTACGCGGAACGATTATAATCTCCCTATCATTCCGCACATCTACTCCAACGATACTTTCCCGTATCGCTGTAGTCTAACACGACATGGTGTTCGTCGTCTAAGGTCTGATTGGGTAATGTTGTCCAGTCTCTGATATACGTCCTTGGAGGGATGAATCTTGTTTGGTAAACGTATTCAATTTGATTGTTCCAAGTTCCTACTTCGCGGATGGTCCACTCATCACCGGGTTTGGCATAGAAAGATGCTTGATACGTGTTGCCTTCTACTTGCTGTAGTTGTATGGAGGAACCATTTCCCCAGTCATTGAACGCACCTACTATTTCTGCATTAAATGCTTCGCAGAATGCCGGCAAAGTGACTGTAACGGTATATTCCGTAGGAATGACAGGTATCTTATTCCATGCTTTACATCTAATGTAAACCACCGATGCTTCTGTAGCATCTTCTTGGTTGAATACTACATTGTACTCTCCGTAACCGGAATTTTCAATCATTCGATCAAGCACGTTCCATACACTTAAGATTTGACTGCGTTTATGTGTCCAATCATATGTCCAATCGAGATCATCCGCTTTCGCTTGGATCGGACGTCCGGTAATAACACCATCCGCATTCGGCGTCAGCACAATCTGATACCATCCTTCTTCTACAGGAGTCATCTTCTTGGCGGTTGTCAAATCCCAAGGAGTGGCAAGATCTCCGTAATCACCTACAAAGAGAATATCATAACCCTCCGTCGGTGCCACATCAAACTTAATCATAAGGGTTACCGCATTCGGCGTAGGACTGACTTCCGGTACATCGGGTTTCTGCGGAATCTCGAATTCCGGCGCAGAGAGGTACACTACCCGGTCGGTGTTCATGGAAGAATAATACAGGGTGCCATAAGTCGGATCCTCGTACGTAGCAAGTTGCGTGAAGAGGAAGTCAATCGCGCCTCTCACCTCCATATAACTATTCACCACACCGCCGACTTTATGCACATTGCTGATCGTTATCGGGCTGGTACTTGCTTTTGACATCAGTGCGATGCCGGTAACATGTGCGCATCCGGGGCTTGTAAATGCAGGATCTAATTCATTGACGGGATAGACTACCGCTTTGTACCACCCATCTCCTACAGGATCAAAATGTGCAAAATGCTGATTATTGAGTGTGCCTGTCACCGGATGGTTTTGGGGTTGTGATCTGCTATAGATCCATTCGCCCTCTGCATTCAGATAATCGCCCAGTACCACGAGATCCGAACCGCAATTGGTATTCGTGTGTAGCATGATCGTAAACGCATCGTTCTGGGGGGTAACATCAGGCAAAGCTTCATTGAACTCCGGCAACTGATATGGGAACTCAGCCAACTCAACCTGCAGCGTGTCCCGCTCTGTAACTTCAAACGTCATGCCCTGAAGCAAACCTTGACTTCCTAAACCGTAGTTCTTTTGATTAATCGAATAGACCGTGTTCGTTGCTGCATCATAATACGTTTCGCCCGTATTGCAACTGTCGCACTTCACTCCCTTCTCCGGATTCCACGGTTCTGTCTCGCGCCCCACCAAGTAAGCGAAATAGCGCGGCTCGTTGCTAAAGCGCGGGAAATCAACCAGAATATTCGGCATTGGATACGTATTCAAGTTCTCATCGGTAAGATTATTATGCCCCTCCCAGGTGCGCGTTGCGCTCGGGGATGCAAACTGATGAAAACGGATGAGATCCACACGACGGCGTCCTTCGCTATAGAACTCACGCAACCACTCGTCTAATAATATATCCAAACTCAGCGACTGCAGCGGCGCTGCGTGCGCACGAGCACGAATCGTATTATTAATAATCTCCCGCGCGTCCTCCGTATTCCCCATACGGAACTGAGCCTCCGCAAAAGTCAGATACGCCTCCGCTATACGCATCAGCGGCAGGTCGGTGTCCGGCCACTGACCGGATGAGGCAGAACAGGACGAACCGTCCATCGGATCCACCGAATAGCGATTGGTGAACTTATTGATAGACCAAGTATTCCTAAAACATTCATTTGATCCGTAACAATCCGTCAACGACGGAGTTTTATAGGTTTCATCGGCGTAGAACATCGCCCTGTCATCACCCAGTTGCGCGGGTATCGTAAACTCCGTACCTTTGATCGAAGCCATTTTTTCGTCGGATGCAAAAGCTTGCACTAAACGGTAACCGGAGCGCCAACAATACCATGGATTAGAATTAGGTAAGCAGTGAGACGGCATACCGTAGTCGCGAGACATATTGATCAAATAGATCGATCCACCATAACTATAGGCTGTCTGGCCGTCTTGCTTAAGCATCAGCACTGCCTCTTGAGCGGCGCCATTGACGTCATTATCGCCCATAAACAACTGCTGGTACGCCGAATAGGTACCGTCGGTTGTATGGAGTTGGTACACGCTGTTCATCACTTTCTGGGCATAGACCGATGCTTTTTGCCATTGCGACGTACCCGTATAGACCTCCGCATTAAGGTACAAACGCGCCAGAAGCAAGTTTGCAGCCGTCTTATCCACTTGATAGAGACTGGGGCGCTTCTCAGGCAGTACATTCATCAAATCCAGCAACTCATTCTCCAACCATGCATACAGATCCGCGCGACTAACCACTGCGTTTGCATCTACACCCGGCTGCGTGCTAAAATGCGAACTGGGAAACAGATCCAACATATACCAGGCCGTTAAGGCACGAACAAAACGTACTTGTGCGCGCTCCTGAGGACGAACATTCAGACTGTCGGATATATGTAGATAGGTGTTTTGCAGATGCAGGTTGTATAGCAGACGCAGATACGCGTATTTGATGATTTGTGTACTTTCTGACCAGGCACATTCCTGCAACTCCCTCACACCGAAATCCTGCCATATCCACCATCCGCCATCAGCCGGATACTCATTGAGCATCCATGCAGAACGGTAGAAACTGCCTTCGGATGCATCCATATTGAGGAGATCTTCATTGCCCAGCGGCATCATCGAACCCGTCTGTACCAAACGGTCAAAAACCATAAAAAACAGACTGTCCAGATCGGCTGCACCGGGGTTCCGGGGAATATTACGGAAATAAAAATCCGCGCCGGTGGTACTATCTGCCCATATCTTGATCTTCTCCACGCATTGCTTGCGCGCATAGTCATTCGTTCCTACTACATGCCACATCTCTTCTGCCTGCGCTCCCAAAAACAAGCATGCTAAAACCAAACTTAAGATATACTTTTTCATAGCGCTTATTGTTTGATGAGTTTAAAAATCTGGTTATCTACACGAATCAGATAGGTGCCGTTTGCCCAACCCGAAACATCCATGGTCGTATTGCGGCTGTCAAACTCGCATACACGCTGACCGCTAATCGAAATCACCGCGCCACGACTGTTCTCCTCCATTCCGGAGATATGAATCATATCAGCCGAAGGATTCGGATAAACACGAATCGTCGTCGTAGGAATGGTTTCCAAAGCGGTGAATTCATCATTCACCTCCGCTGCGTCCTTTCCGGTAAGAAAATGAATCACTTGCACATCATCAAAAACCATGTCTTCTTGGTCTTCAAAAACAAAAATTGCTTGCACTTGGTGTTGCGCATTGAGACACATCTTAATGCGCTCCAACCGCGCAATACTCAGTTCTGTTTTTTCGGATTTCGACATACTGCGTATACTTACCTGCGCCACATTGGGCGTTTGAGCATACGTCATACTCACCATCATGGTCAGTAGGAGTAAAATTCGGACTCTCATAAGTTAATACATATTTAAAGGTTACTTTGTAAGTTAAAAATATCCATACCGAAAGCGGACGTGAAAGCATTCGCTTTCTTTAGGTTTTCGGCGGTGTCGAGTTGAATACCTTTGCCCGGTGTCATCAATAAGATACGATCGCTGAGGGCTAATGCCAGGTCCAACTCATGCGTAGAAATCAAGATCGTCTTTCCCTGCTCGTGCGCAAGGTTGCGCAGCAGACGTAGAATCAATATTCGATGCGGTAAATCCAAGTGAGCCGTCGGTTCATCGAGTAAGATGATCGGTGTCTGCTGTGCCAGTGCTTTCGCAATCAGGATACGTTGTTTCTCGCCGTCCGAATGCGCATTGAAAAATGAAAGGTGAAAATTGAAAGTTGAAAGGTTAAAACCAACTTGTTCCAAGGATTTTGCAATAATCGCTTCGTCGGTTTCAGTCAGTCCGCCGAGGAAAGAAGTGTACGGATAGCGCCCCATCGCTACCACATCATGCACGGTCGTATTATCCATTGAGAGGCGCTCAGTAAGTACCAAGGCGATGTTCTTGGCGGCCTCTCCCCGCCCCTCCCCTGAAAGGGAGGGAGTTAAGTTATATTCCCCCGAAAGTGCAGGTTGCAATCCTGCAAGGGTGCGAAGGAGTGTCGATTTGCCGCAACCGTTCGGTCCGAGCATACAAACCATCTCGCCGGTTTTCAGCGAGAACGAGAGATCGGTCTGGACTCTGACTTCTGAATTCTGACTTCTATAGCCTATGGATAGGCTACTCGTAGAAATAGATACGTTGGACACGGCGGCTGACAGAAGTTAGTATTTCGTATGTGATTGTTCCGAGTTTATCGGCCAGTTCTTGCAGCGGCATGTGTTCGCCGAACACTTCGACGATATCGCCCGGACGGGCATCCGCACCGGTGACATCCACCATCGCTTGGTCCATGCAGACATTGCCTACCACCGGACAGCGTTTTCCGCGTACATAAACCTCACCTCCGTAGTTCGAGAAGCGGCGATCGAAACCGTCCGCATAACCGATAGGAATGACAGCAATCGTGCGGTCTTCGGCGAGCGTGGTATGACGACCGTAACCGATCGTCTCACCGGCTTTGACGGTCTTGACGGAGAGGATCGTGGTCTCCAAGGTGCATACATTGCGCAAGTGCGCGCCAACGAACGAGAAACCGTACAGACCGATGCCTAAACGGCACATATCGAACTGATAGTCCGCAAAGCGCTCAATTCCGGCAGAGTTACAGATATGCTTAATAATGTTTAGTGTTGAATGTTGAGTGTTTAGTGATTTTTTCAGTTCTTCGGCACAGGCATCGAAATATCTGATCTGCTGAAGGGTGAAGTCATCAAACTGGGCTTCGTCGGAACCGGCAAGATGGGAGAAGACCGATGCTACACGCACGGCTTTCTGGTGGGTCAGACGGTCGATGAGCCAAGGCATGTCTTCTTTGTAGAAACCCAAACGGTGCATGCCCGAATCGATCTTGATATGAATCGGTACATTCTCCAGTCCCTTGGCTTCTGCCGCCGCGATGACGGTCTTGAGCGACTGATGGCTATAGACGTTCGGTTCCAGGTTATTCTCAAGAATCAGATCCATCGCCGCCACCTCCGGATCCATGATGATGATCGGCAAGGTGATACCTGCGCGACGCAGTTCTACACCTTCGTCGGCCACCGCTACCGCGAGATAGTCCACAAGTCCCGAAGCCTGCAAAGCTTTGCTGACCTCTACGCTTCCTGCGCCGTAGGCGAAAGCTTTGACCATGCAGGTCAGTTTGGTCGTCGGTTTGAGGTGCGAGCGGAAATAGCGCACGTTATCCACGAGTGCCGAGAGGTTGACTTTGAGCACCGTCTCATGGGTCTGCTGCAGGATACGACTGGCTATCGTCTCTTCGTCATATCCCAGCGCCCGCATGACGGCTGCACAGGTTCGCACGTTTTGATGCGTAGGATCTTCGATGACGGTGTCCGAATGCACGAAGAGTTTCATCTTCTCTTCGCGTTTCTGCTCAAGCGACGCGAAGTTCTCGTCATGCTCATGCCCGATATAAGTGATCACGCCGATGGTCGGGCGAATGATACGCTCGAGTTTCTCCATCTCGCCCGGCTGACTGATACCGGCTTCAAAAACCGCCAAAAGAGGCTTGTCTGAAGGCTGATGGCTGAAAGCTGATAACTGCCACACGCTGAGCGGCACGCCTATCTGCGAGTTATAGGATTTGGGCGAACGAACGATGGTATAGTCTTCTTTGAGCAACTGGTACAACCATTCCTTGACGACCGTCTTTCCGTTGGAGCCGGTGATGCCGATGACGGTGCCGGAGAACCGGCTACGCACATATGCCGCAAGAGCTTGAAGCGCCGCAAGCGAATCACCGGTCACGAAGGCTTGCACGCCTTTTTCTTGCAGTTCGGGGATGTATCTTGCCCCATTGTTCTTGTCGGTCTTAAGGGCGAAGAAGAGCGTGTCCTGCGGGGACTTGAGTTGACGGCTATCCGTCAGCAGATGACGAATCTCCAGCGAGTCGTCACCTGTCACCTGCGCTATAGCACCGATAGCCTGTTTTATTTCCGATAGTTTCATTGTCAACAATTTTGCGGCGCAAAATTACTGCTTTTTCTTGAATTGTGCAATAGTTTGGCGAAAATTAAATGCCTTAATATTGTTTGAGCCAGAGTTGTAACACCGGATCGGATAGATAAAGTCCATTTTCTTGCCGCTCAATAAAATCTTTCTCAAGTAAGAACTTTTGTATTTTAGTAATATTGGATTTTGAGCCCAAATTGTACTTTCCCATTACTTCTTGCGAAGTCCATTGATTGTGCTGTCCGTCATTAATAGCACGCAGGAAATTCATTTGATAGGTGCTCAACGAATTCAATTGCTCCATGAACAGCGGAGTACATTGATCCAGTAAATCACGTATTCCTTGTTTGAGAGTCTCTTCCGTAACTTCCGTATCCGTGTTTAACATCACATTCCAAGCCAGTTGCTGCACGTACGAGGATTGGTTACGAACAATATCACATATCTTGGTAACATATTCCTCGCTGATAGTCAATCTTTTGTCTGCAAATTTATTCTGTATGAACGGAATCCAATCGGCAGTTGGTATCGGTTGTAGATAGTTCGGCTCGCCAAACTGATAGAAGGGCATTCGTTTGTTTTGGAAGATATTGGTCATCATATGTTGTCGGCTACCGAATAGACAATAGGACACATGCTGCTGATGTTGCCAAACACCACGCATTCGCTTTTGTACATAGATACTATCCGGCCATTCACCTATCTGCTGAAACTCATCGATACAGACGACGATATGTTTGCCGATTTGTTTGGCAAGCACTTCCGGCAATGCTAATATCTCTTCGGGAGAATACTCTTTCGGTGTGATGCCCAACGAAAAAGAATATTCTGAAGTCATATCCGGATTAAAGGATACTTTTGGAGAGATACGAACTAAAAACCGCTTGATGTTCTCTAATGCCAATTCCATCTTATTGGCTGTTTGTTTGAGAAGAGCTTCTGCGAACTTGTTGTAGAAATCATACTCCGATCGGCAGTCGTAGATATCAACATATACCGTTTGGATCATAGATTTATCCACTATTTCCTGCACGCGTTTTACCAATGATGTCTTTCCCATCCGTCGAGGTGAGATCAGTACGACATTGAGTCCATTCTCAAAGTTCATCTTCAATCGACGTGTCTCCTTGACGCGATCCGTGAAGTTGTTTCCTTCCACAGAGACACCATACACAAACGTCTTGTTAATTTCCTTGACCATAATTATAATTGCCTAATTATCAATTTGTTATTCAGTACACCATTTGGTGGACCACTAAATAGAGAACTTTTAAAAATCGCTGCAAAAGTACTACTTTTTTTTGATATACGCAAATAAATGCGCAAAAATCAATCAAAGGAGCGGACGGAGCGGNNCTGCAGAGCCTCCAGGAACGTGCCTTGGAATTCACGGTAGTTGGCTACCACTGCCTTATCCACCTTCACCGTCGTCGGCAGGTCGGTCAATTTATGGCTGCAGAAGAAGAGGTTCGGTTCTATCGGCAGGTCCAATTTCTCGTTCACCATCACCGCATGACTGTACATCAGCGTCTGGCGCACATAGTTCTTCTCCGGTTTCTCCATCCATTCATCCGTGGCGGTCGCCAGCCGGGCAGGATTGTAACCACCTGATTTATAATCCACTACGCGTATTTTCTCTTGTCCTTCCGGTCCGTAGATATCCAGTCGGTCGATGAACCCGCCGATACTCAGTTGCCCGACACCTTCGACGTTCATCTTGAAATACCGCGGAGCTTCGAGCAGGTATATCTGCAGTCCGACGGCTGCGTCGGCTTTGTCGCGCTCAAGGATGTTAAGCACAAAGCGCATGATCATCTCATTCTCGCTCAGGTGCTCGATAGGCACATGCTTGCCTACCTCTTCATAGGCATGCAGCAGCGCTTCCTGCAGGTGCGCGCTGTCGCTGATGGCTTCTATCTGTTCCGGCGAGACACGCATAGGCTTGGTATTGTCGCAACCCAAGTATGTCTTGTACAGGTACTCCATCGAAGCATGCACGTACGTTCCCAACTCCGCCGACGAGAATTGAGCCTCTTCTTTCTCTTCGCCCTTCAGGCCCTGGATATACTGCAGACAGAACTTGCGCGGGCAGTCGATATACGTATTGATGGCGCTGGGCGAGAGGTGGTCAGGATGGATGGACGCGTAGGTCTTGCCGCTGGTGCCCAGACGTGCATCGTCGATATCGGGCACGATACTCGGTTCTTGCAGGCTCTGTTTCTCGACCGTAAACTCCGGCGAATAGAGGATCTGCATGACGAATCGTGACATACCTTTGCTGTTCTCCGCCCCTTCGGTCGTGGTGTACAAAACTGTGGCCTGTCCGGTGCGACTGATGAGACGGAAGAAGTTATAGGCATAGATGGTCGCCTTCTCGTCCGGCGTCTGCATGGAGTACGCTTTGCGCAGGTAGTACGGGATAAAACTGTTGTCCGTCTGATGCTGCGGGATAACCCCTTCATCGGCATTGAGAATCAGCAACTTATCGAAATCGAGCATACGCGTCTCGAGCACACCCATGATCTGGATGTCCGTGATGGGTTCGCCGTGNNCCTTCCGCACCTGGTACTCGGACTCGAGAATCAGCAGGTCCTTCCAGGTCAGCGGATCGGAGGAATCGGGAGTTTCCGGAGTGTCCGGATTATCCTGATTTTCCGGATTTTCCGGGAAAAGCGCCTCCAATAAACCATCAATTATCGCCGGTGTGACAAGGTCTTCGGCATTACCGTTTTTCTTATCGTATAACCACGCTATCGCGCGGGCATAGACGGCGGTGTTACGCAGCGGAAAACCCTTGGTGATATTGACCGGTTCGGGTTCGGTCTCGCCCTCCAGCGTGATAGCGGGAATGGTATAGATGACCGACTCGAGCATCGATTCGTCGCAGATGACCACACCTACTTTCTGACCGTGCGCCGTATAGTTAGCCAGCAACCATTGGTGCACAAACTGCGCCTGGGACTCACGCGAAGGGCAAGCCATGACGGTGATGTCCTTCGGAAAACGCGCCTGCATCGTCTGCTGAATCTCCGGCGCACTGTCGCCTAAGATGCCGCTGTTGAGTTGCGCAAAATGGAAGGCCTTGCTATTGGTCTGGAAATCGGGCACGAAGTCCCAATAAAACATCGCCTGACCGTTCGCTTTGAGTCGCTCCATCAGTTCGCGCTCCACCGGTAACAAGTAGTTAAAGCCCACGAAGATATACGTACGGCCTGCGATCTGCTTCTGCACCGATTCATCGTTCCAGTGCTCGATGACGGCGCGCTGGCGCATACCCGGATACCCTTTCCGTTCGGCTGCCAACTCGGCATGCAGCGCCTGATACAAATCATAGAGTTGGTCCCATATGACGGCATAGCGGCTGTATATCGAATCGGCGCCGTGTTGCGCGTTGGGGTTGACGAGGCTGTTGAGTCGTTCGCGGGTATCCGCATCCAACTGCAGTTGCTCGAGCGTGTTCGCGGCGATGGCGTTGTCGAAGAAATTGGCCACCTGCTCTGCGGGCATGGACGCATCGACATTGGTGAAGTCGGCAATCATCTGCCTACCCCAGCCGTAGAACATATCGAGCGGCATGAGGTCCGTATCGCCTTCGTTGAGGCGGCGGTAATGGCGGTAGAGGCGCACGACGGTAAACAGTTCATCTTCGGCGTAGAGCGGGCTCAGGGCATCCTGCAACTGAGTGAGGGTCTTCACGTCGGGTGACCAGATCGCCTTGCGGTTTTGCTCCTGCTGAAGACGCATCAGTTCGTCCTTGAGCACCAAGCCGGCGCGGTGGGACGGTAACACAAGCGTGGTGTTACTCAACTGACTCCATTCGATATGCGCGACGATCGATTGCGCGGTCTGTTGTAAGAATGATTTCATGCCTTCCCTCCTTTCACTTCTACCAATCGGTTCTCCCGTGCGTACCATAAGAATCCGCGTACGTGCGGATGGCCGAGACTCAGCAGCGCATCCATATATTGGCGCACCTGAGTGATATAATGGTCGTTCCAACGGCCGAACTTATAGTCGAGCACGATGGCGTCATTGGTAAACTTATCAATCATCACGCGGTCCGGACGAATCTCCTTATGATCCCCCATGATNNCGCTGCGCCTTGTCGCGTATCTCGCCGCGCGTCTCGAACTGGTCGAGCACGGCGTCCAGGTCCTCAGCCTTCTGGATGTTCGCGAAGATCTCATGACAGAGCGTACCTTCTTCCATCCGCGCCACACGGCGGTAAGCTTCTTCGCCGTTCTCGGTGTAGAGCGCACCTTCCTGCGACTGGATAAACCGCACCTGGTCGCTATTCGCCCAGAGTTCGGCTACTTGCTGCGCCGCAGGTTCGGTCCGGACGGGCTTGATGACCACTTGCCCCTGCTCGTACTCCGTACCTTGGAAGGCCGCAAGGTAGGAACCCACATGCTTGGGCGCTTTGCCGTCTTTGGTGAGCTTATAGTCGGTGAAGACGAAGAGGTTGTCTTCGGCGCGGGTGAGGGCCACATAGAGCATGTTCAGACTGTCCACGCGCAGGTTCATGTGCTCCTCGATATAGTGCGCGCTGTACGCCGAATCCGCCATCTCAGCATGATTCGGAATAGGGATATAATCGCTGCCTTCGCCCAGTTCCGGCGCTATCGGACACCAGATCTTCGACGATGCTTTGCCTTCATCCATCGCCCAGTTGCAGAAGGGGATAAAGAGCGTCTGTGCCTGCAGTCCTTTGCTCTTATGGATGGTCATGATGCGTATGGCACCCGCCGCCGAAGTGGGGATGGGTTTCTCGTGCATCGTCTCGTCCCAGTACTGCAGGAATTGCTTGATGTCACTGCCGTAAGCAGAGACGTAATCCCGCGTGCGGTCGAGCATATTATTGATATAGGCCGTCTCCGAACCGCAGTACTGACCGTTCTCGTTCGTCAGCAGGATTTTTACCAACTCGCACACGGCTTCGTATAAAGGCGTACGAACGGTGACCTGTTGGCGTATCTGCTCGAGAATATCGGGTTTTCCGGTGCTTAGTTCGACCTGGTGCGCCGCCACATCGTCTTTCTTGTTGGTCACCCATCGCAGCGCCGCAATCAAGGTATTCACGGCCTCTGAGGCATCGAGTTGGAAACTCGAGGCAGAGACGAAGGCCGCTTTGCTGAGGCTCGGGTATTGCTCGGGGTCGAGATAAGCATGTGCATCGGTGATGAGTTGGGCATCCGCCGCGCCGCGCACGAGCACCATCATCTGCGACGGGTCGATGTCGGGCAACAGTTGCTCCATCGTATCGAAGAGTTGCGTGAGACATTCGTCTTTGCTCTCGAGTGCGCTAAGGCGCACATACCCGCCTTTTTTCTTCTTTGACTGATAGAACTGATCAATGAGTTCCGGCCGGAAATGCTCATCGTAGATACGCCGGATAAGTGCCGGTTCGTCCTCCCGTAGCCCTTCGTGGAAGTCCGCATAATGGTCCATGACGTATTGGAAGAACGAGAGGTTGAATCGCACCACCTCTTCGCTGCTGCGGAAGTTCTGCTGCAGGGAGGTGAAAAGCGGGTTGAGTCGGTCTTTCGTTAACGCGTTCGTGCTTTCGTTCGTCAACCCGTCCATGATATGCCAATCGCCGTTTCGCCAGCGGTAGATAGACTGCTTGATATCGCCTACGATGAGCAGCGAGTTACCTTCGCCTGCGACGAGTTCCCGTAGCAGTTTCTCAATCACGCTCCATTGCAGTTTGCTCGTGTCCTGAAACTCGTCCATAAGCACGTGGTGGTAGCGGATGCCTACTTTCTCCAGGATGAAGTCCGCATCGCCGCCGCGCAGGGCGCTGTCCAAGATACTCGCCGTGCGGCTCAGCAGCGCGCAGTTCGCTTCGGTCAGGTTGCGCTGAATGATACGCTGCAGGGATGTCATCAGCTGCATTTCGTAACTGAGGGCTACCGACAGGTCGATTGTGTCGTAGAATGCCCGGCAACGATGCGCCGCGTCGGTCAAGGCCACTGCCATATCGGCGATGTACGGTGGCATCTTCGCCCAGCGTCCTTCGCGATCCACGGCACTCTGATAAGCGCCTTCCGTCAGTCCGCGAAAACGATAGTCTTTCTTCAGTTCGTCGGGTTGATCCAGACTCGTGCGGATATTCGCCAAGGCATCGTTGATGGCATTGACAGCATGTCCGCCGTAGGACTTATCCAGCGGTTCGCAACTCAACGCCTTCCAACTTGCCTCGAGTTCCTCGCGCAAACGCAGTATCTCCGGCGAGTTCTCTCGCTTGGTAGCCAAGCGCTCGCGGCGCTCGGTGATCTTCTGCGCATCAAAGACGATCTCGCCGCGAGAATCTAACATCTGGACGGACTCATTATAGAGTTCTTTTGCCAGCGCTACCAGACTCTGCTTGATGTATATCGTCCCTTCCTGCTCCAGACGCACATAGAGAAAATCGCGCATGATAACGAGGTCCTGCTCCGTCATCTCGGTGGTCAACAACTGATCCACCGCTTCGTTGATGACGCGGTCGCTATCCAGTTCGGTGTTCATACCTGCGCTCTGGTGCAGCATACCCGCGAGACCGTTGAGAAGGGTCTGTAAGAAAGAGTCGATGGTCTGGATCTTGACGTTGTCGAAATCGACCAACATCTGGTTGAAGCACCATTCGGCGCGGGCTTGCATCCACGCTTCGTCTTTGTCGCGGTTGCGGAACATAAACGACCGCACAGACTCCATAAAATTGGGGTCCGCCGTGCCGTGCCATATCTCATAGAGGTTCTTCAGGATACGCTCGCTCATCTCCGCCG
>LXOW01397759.1_pt2 | contig 22960 bp, 16 predicted proteins | sample 1368591 | NCBI WGS metagenome assembly LXOW01 (sample SAMN04884650, study PRJNA319009) | bovine gut metagenome | isolation source: Cow rumen | host: Bos taurus | place: Italy: Legnaro (PD) | collected 2014-07-09
TTACCGACTTTGTTCAGTTCAATGCTGTCAATGGCCGGAGACTCGTAAGGGAAAATTCTCTCGACACCGATACCGTTGGAAACCTTGCGGATGGTGAAGGTCTTCGTGTACGGGGTGGAACCACAAATCTGGATCACCACGCCGCGGAAGCTCTGGAGTCTCTCCTTGTCGCCTTCCTTGATCCGGTAGGTCACCGTGATGGTGTCACCGGCTTTGAACTGCGGGTAGGAGGCAGCTTTGTTCTGGGAGAACGACTGCTCTACTAAGTTAATCAAATCCATAATATGTCAATGATATTGGAAGAGGCAGCATCATCAAACCGTTCGAAGAGAGGCTGCTTTCTTTTCGGACTGCAAATATAGGAACTTTTCGGATACCTGCAAAATTTTTCTGCAAATATTTAAATATTCTGCTGGTCGTCGTCAGCGTTGATGCCGAGACTGGCGAGCTGCTTGAGGAAGGCATCCTCGAAACCGCGCTCCGCAATCCTGCGGGACATATTGAGTACCAGGCTGTCGCCGTAGCCGACGCAGGCGGAGGCGCCGGAATTGCCCCGCTGCCGACCGAGGATGAAATCCACGTCGCGCACATACGGGCGCATGGACTCCGGCAGGTCGATCTTGCCCAGATTCGACAGGGTGTGGGTGCAGTAGCGGTCCCCCTTCAGTTTGAAGATGATGTCGATGATGGGCTTCTTCAGGAAGCGCGGGATGCAGTTGATGGCAAAGTTGTCTTCGAGCTCCACGTTCTTGGCCACCTTCGGTTCCAGCTCGCTCGCCATCGAGTACAGGCGCTTCTGCGCGCGGACGACGCCCAGGATCTGGTTGAAATCATATTCCCCGTTGCGCACGTCCACGCCCAGGACGACATAAGAGGAGAAGTTGCGGAGCGTACGGCCGCCGAAGATCTTGCGCAGGTCCACCGGGACGTTGACCTTAAGGACGGAGCGGCGGCGGAAGGGATCCTTGCGGCGGACGTCCTGCAGCGCGGCCACCATCGCGGCCGTGAGGAGCTCCGTCACCGTGGCGTCGCGACGCTTGGCCTCGGCGCAGACCTGCGCCATCGGCAGCTTGATGCGCACGTCGCGAAGCACCTTGTGCGGCAGCACGCGGCCACGGATATGGTAGGCGGCGTCGTTCTGCTCCAGCGCGCCGTGCTTCCCGCTGAAATCATCGAAGGAATCCGCAAGCTCGGAAGCGCTGGGGGCGTCCGACGGATCCAGGATGCGGCCGCCGTAGCTCGGCTGGATCCCGTAGCGCAGGCGAAGGTATTCCGCGGTCAGCGTGAGCAGGAAGGTCATGCCGCCGTTGCCGTCCGTCAGGACGTGGAAGATGTCCTGCACGATGCGGCAGCCGTCCGCGGAGACGCGGAAGAGGAAGCCGTCGTTGCCGGCAATGGTGAACTGGTGCAGCGGCTGCATAGGCAGGACGCGGACCGGCCGGTCCAGCTTGCGAAGGAACCACCAGAGGGCACCGCCCGTCAGGGTATAACCGAAGGTCGGGATGCGGCCGACGGTCGCTTCCAGCGCCTGCTGGAGGATCTCGGCGTCCACCGGTTCGGAAAGGGTCACGGACATGCGGTACAGCGAAGCGTATTTCTTCGACAGACTGGCGGGATATATGAACGAGGCGTTGTCCAGCCTCAGGAGTTTCTGCTGTGTCATGGCAAAAATCTTTTGGTTTTCGAGGGCAAAGTTATGCACCTCGTCAGCGCCCGCAAAAGCTTCCGGACCGAAACCCCTGAAAAGGTGACAAAACGACCGTTTGGCGGAGAATTCACGCAGTTTTGGGGACGAAATTGAAAATCTTGGAGATTTATCCCAGGCAGATTTGGGACGAGCAGCGGAAGCCTGGGAGCACTTCCGAGAGCTGCGGAAATCGATGTTGATAACTTTTCCAGGGAAAGCGAGTCATATATGGAAATAATTTCTATTTTTGCGCGAAATTAAAAAATACGACTATGTATTGGACACTCGAACTTGCCAGCGCATTGGACGACGCTCCGTGGCCTGCGACCAAAGAAGAATTGATTGATTACGCCAACCGTTCCGGCGCCCCGGAAGAGGTGATAGAGAACCTGGAAGAGCTCGAAGAAGAAGGTGAGATCTACGAGACCATCGAGGATATCTGGCCGGACTACCCTACCAAAGAAGACTTCTTCTTTAATGAGGAAGAGTATTAATCTGATTATTATCATAGTTTACGAAAAAGACCCGCTTTCCGGCGGGTCTTTTTCGTGAGGGAGTCTGTTATTTACAGCAGCTCCGGGCCCAGCTGGATGCTCTTTCCGGCAGGCAGCTGGATCTCGCGGGTCTTCCCGGCGTAACGCACCGTGAACGGATTCCCGAGATTGGATTTGATCGTGCAAGAGGCCATCTTGCCGTCTGCCCAGCTGATACTCACCTCGTAGCCGCCCCGGGCCTTCAGGCCGCTGACGGAGCCGTCCTTCCAGCTGGCCGGCAGGGCGGGCAGAATGGAGATCTCGCCCGCGTGGCTCTGCAGGAGGCTTTCGGCGATGCCGGCGGTGATGCCGAAGTTGATGTCCGACTGGTTGGAGCCGGAGAAGTGGAGGTTGTTACCGAATCCGCCCATCCGGCGGCCGGTCGTCATGAAGATCTTGCGCAGCACCTCATCCACCTTCTCCCCGTTCTCGAGCCGGGCCCACTGGCAAATATCGATGGCACTGTTCCAGAAAGAGATGACCGGACGCGGCTCCAGCCAGGCCTCGACGGCCGCGGCCAGCTCAGGCGTGCCGCGCAGCGTGATGGAATTGCCCGGATACAGGCCGAAGGTGCCCGACCAGTTGTGGTTCTCGCGTCCACGCTCCCAGTCCTCGATCCAGCCCTGGAGCATGCCGTTCGCTCCGATCATATAAGGCGGAATCCGGTCCAGCGTCGAGGCCAGCTGCTCGCAAAAGTCCGCATCGACGTTCAGCAGTTTCGCCGCCTCGATGCAGTGCGGGAAGAGGTCGCGGATCAGGGCGTTGTCCATCGTCGTGGACGGCGCCAGGAACTGCTCTTCCGGATTGCCTGCGATGAAATAGCCCTGTTCCGGGGACATAGAGAACGGGATGGTCAGGTAGCCGTAGTTCGGATTCTCGGCCAGGATGTCCAGCACGAACTCTGCGGCGCCTTTCATGAGGGGATAATACTGCTTCAGGAAATGGATATCCTCCGTGAACAGATAATGCTCCCAGATGTGCTGGCACAGCCACACGCCGCTCATCGGCCACATGCCATAACGGGCGGCGTCGACGGGCGCCGTGCCACGCCAGAGGTCGGTGTTGTGGTGCGACACCCAGCCGTCCGCGCCGTAGTAGATTCTCGCCGTCTCGGCGCCGTTCTCCGCCAGGTCTTCGATCAGGTGGAAGAGCGGAGCCGTGCACTCGGAGAGGTTGGTGACCTCGGCGGGCCAGTAGTTCATCTCCGTGTTGACGTTCAAAGTGTATTTGCTGCCCCAGTTCGGGAGCAGATCCTGGCTCCAGCGACCCTGGAGGTTGCTGGGCTCGCTCCCCGCCCGGCTGCTGGAGACGGTGATGTAGCGGCCGAACTGGAAGAGCTTCGACTGCAGGTCCGCATCGGGCTCGCCCTGCTTGAGGGCGGCCACGCGCTCCTGGGTCGGGAGGCCGTTCTTCAGGCCGTCGCCCACCTGCAGGTGCACCCGGCTCATCAGGCCGGAGAAGTCCTTGACGTGCGTCTCGCGGAACTGTTTGTATTTCTTTCCGTTGATTGCGGCGAGAATCTCTTCGCAGCGCGCTGCGGGATCCCCGCTGATATCCTTATAATTGACGTAGTCGGTCGCGATCGTCAGCACGAAGGTCACGGCGTTGGCCCCCCGGACGACCAGGCTGGAGTCGGTCGCTTCGAGCGCACCCTTTTCCGGCAGGGCCACGACATCCGTCTGGAAACTCATGCCGTCTCCCTCCACCTTCGCGATCAGGTCGAAGATCCGCGTCGGGAGATAGCTCCAGGTGCCGTTCATGGTCAGCCGGTTATCCGCCGCGGCGATCTTCCGCCGGAAGGGGCTCTGGAGCGTCGCTTCCACATTCACCGCACCGGGCTTGTTGGCGGAGACCCGCATCACCATGACGTGGTCCGGATAGGACATGAAGACCTCCCGGGTCATCTGCACGCCGTCCTGGGTGTAGCAGACCTTCACGATGCCCGTTTCCATATCCAGCTCGCGGTAGTAATCCGTGATGGGCTCCTTTCCTACGGGGAAATCCAGAAGCAGGTCGCCGACCGGGACATAGGTCTGCTGATTGGCCGGCTTCCCGTAGAAATGCGCATCCACGAGCCGCTCCGCCTCCTTGAATCTCTTCGCGTACATCAGCGCCTTGATCTGCTCGAAGTAGTCGTGGGCCTCCGGGTCGTTGTAATCGACCGGCCGACCGGACCAGAAGGTCGACTCATTGAGCGCAATGCGCTCATGCTCAATCCGACCGAAGACATTGCCGCCCATGTAACCATTGCCGATGAACAGGCCGTCCAGCCACACGTCGCCCGCGGGCTGGTCATACCACAGGACCATTTCCCGGCTCGACTCCGGGACAGACTGACGGCAGGAGACAAACGCGAACACGCACGCGCAAAGCAGGAACAGGAGTTTCTTCATGAGGTTATTGGTTTATCGTGTATTTCACAAAGATAGAAAATAGTTGTAATTTCGCAGCATATTTCGCAAGGGTTAGGAGCATGAAGTCCCAGAACAGTACTTTAATCGGAAACCTGGCGTGCTTTACGGCGTACGCCATTTTCGGATTCAATATCATCTGCTGCAAGAACATCGCCATCGACGGGAATATAACGCCGATGGCGCTCTTCTGCCTGCGCTCCTTCGGAGCGACGGCGCTGTTCTGGATCTGGTCGCTGTTCACGGCGCCCCGGGAGCAGATTGCGAAGGCAGATCTGTGGAAGGTAGCCATCGCGTCCTTCCTGGGGCTGTTCATGACGCAGCTGTCCTTCCTCTTCGCCATCACGAAGTGTACGGCCATCGACGCGTCCATCATGAGCACGCTGAGCCCCATCATGGCACTCGTCATCTCGGCCATCGTCATCCACGAGCGGATTACCTGGAGCGGCGTGTCGGGCATTGTGCTCAGTCTGATCGGCGTGCTGATTCTGATCTTCAACTGCGTATCCATCCGCTCCGGGGCCGACTCGACGTCCGTCTGGGGCATCCTGGGCATGGTGGTCAACACCCTGAGTTTCGCGACCTATGTCGGCATCTTCAAGCCGCTGATCCAGAAGTATTCCGTGGTCACATTCATGAAGTGGATGTTCCTCTTCTCCTCGCTGATGGCACTCCCCTTCTCCTTCAGCGCGTTCGGGGCCTCCGACCTCGCCGCCGTGCCGATGGATGTGATGTGGCAGGTCATCTATGTGGTGGTGGGCGCCACCTTCATCTCCTATTTCCTGATTCCCTTCGCGCAGAAACGCCTGCAGCCCGTCGTGGTCTGCATGTATTCCTATGTCCAGCCGTTCATCGCCATGATGATTGCCCTGGTGATGGGCCTGGACCAGCTGACGCTCCTGAAGGTCATTGCCTCCATCCTGGTGTTCACGGGCGTCGGCCTGGTCAATTTCGTCCCGAAGAAAGCCAAATGACCGAGTACCTGCTCATAGCGCTGTTGGCGGTCGGAGCCAGTTTCGTCGAACGGACGACGGGCTTCGGCTTCGGAATCTTCATCATGACGGTACTCCCCTTCCTGATGCCGTCGTACGGCGAGGCGACGACCCTGTCGGGCCTGCTGGCCTTCGCCACGACGCTGATCATCTGCATCCGGATGTGGAATCTGATCGACTGGAAGCACCTGTGGCTGATTCTCGCCACTTTTATCGTCGTCTCCGCCGGGGCCATCTACGTGCTCGCAAGGATGCAGACGCATTCGCTCACGCTGATGTTGGGCATCATCCTCATCGTCGTCAGCCTCTATTTCATCTTCCTCGGCGGGAAGATCCACATCAAGCCCACGCCGGGCGCGCAGATCATTTCCGGCACGCTCAGCGGGCTGATGGGCGGCTTCTTCGGCATGCAGGGCCCGCCGGCCGTGCTGTATTTCATCTCGTCCGAGCCGGACAAAGACCGCTACATGGCCGTCATTTCGATGTATTTCTGCCTGGGCAACCTTGCCATGACCTTCTTCCGGGCGCACAACGGTTTCCTGACCGCGACGGTCGGCAAGGGATTTCTCGCCGGCCTCGCCGGAGTATTCCTAGGCACCTACCTCGGCGCCAAGGTCTTCGCCCGCATCCCCGCCAAGATCTTCCGCTACGTAGTTTATGCCTACATCGGCATTTGCGGCATCATCATCCTGGCTACGAGATAAACTAGAGCTGCCGGGTCAGGTCGACCATCTCGATGGCGGAGGTCATGGCGTCGAAGCCCTTGTTGCCGGCTTTGGTGCCGGCGCGCTCGATGGCCTGCTCGATGGAGTCGGTGGTCAGCACGCCGTAGATGACGGGGATGCCGCTCTGCAGGCCGGCCTGGGCGATGCCCTTGACGGACTCGTTCGCGACCATGTCGAAGTGCGGGGTGTTGCCGCGGATCACGGCGCCGAGGCACACGACGGCGTCGTACTTGCCGGACTGGGCCATCTTCTGGGCGACGAGCGGAATCTCGAACGCGCCGGGGACCCAGGCGACGGTCAGGTCATCGGCATTGCCGCCGTGGCGGACGAATGAATCTTCCGCGCCGCCGAGCAGCTTACCGGTGATGAATTCGTTGAAACGGGAGGCGACGACGCCGATCTTCAGTTGGGATGCAAGGAGCTTTCCTTCAATGGTTTTCATATCTATTAAATGTTAAATTATTTCACATCATCGAGATGGAGCAGGTGCCCCATCTTGCTGCACTTCGTGCGCAGGTAGCGCTCGTTGACGGCATTGCTGCGGATCTCGATCGGCTCCCGGCCGACAATCTCGATGCCGAAGCCGTCCAGGCCGCTGATCTTCTCGGGATTGTTGGTCATCAGGACCAGCTGCTTCGCGCCGAGGTCGGCCAGGATGGCCGCGCCGGTGCCGTATTCACGCAGGTCGGGCGCGAAGCCCAGCGCGAGGTTCGCCTCCACCGTGTCCATCCCCTGCTCCTGCAGGCGATAGGCGCGCAGCTTGTTGATCAGGCCGATGCCCCGGCCTTCCTGCCGCAGATAGAGCAGGATGCCGCGACCGGTCTGCTCGATGCGGCGCAGCGCCTCCTCGAGTTGCTCGCCGCAGTCGCAGCGGAGCGAGCCGAAGACATCGCCGGTCAGGCACTCGGAATGCACGCGGCAGAGGACCGGTTCGGGCGTGGTCACATCGCCTTTGACCAGGGCGATGTGATGCTCGCCCGTAATCTTGCTCTCATAGCCATAAGCCTTGAAATGCCCGTATTTGGTCGGCAGATCGGCAACAGTGACGCGCTCGATGGTCTTCTCGTGCGCGCGGCGGTAGCGGATCAGGTCGGCGATGGAGACAATCTTCAGCCCGTGCTCCTGCGCGAAGCCGATCAGTTCCGGCGTCCGCATCATCGTGCCGTCCTCGCGCATGATCTCGCAGCAGAGGCCGCACTCTTCCAGGCCCGAGAGCCGCATCAGGTCCACCGTCGCCTCCGTGTGGCCGGCGCGGATGAGCACGCCGCCGCGGCGCGCCTTGAGCGGGAACATGTGGCCCGGCCGGCGGAAATCGGCGGGCGTCGCGTCCGGCGCGATGCACTTGAGCGCCGTGACGGAGCGCTCCACGGCGGAAATGCCGGTGGTCGTGGAGACATGGTCGATGGAGACGGTGAAGGCCGTATGGTGGTTGTCGGTATTGTACGTGACCATCGGGTTGAGATCCAGCCGGGAGGTATAGACCTCGCTCATCGGCATGCAGATCAGGCCTTTGCCGTAGGTGGCCATGAAGTTGACGTTGTCCGGCGTCGCATAGCGCGCAGCGCAGATCAGGTCTCCTTCGTTCTCCCGTTCCGGGTCGTCGATGACGACGATCAGGTGGCCCTGCTTCAGTTCTTCCAGGGCTTCTTCTATCGTTGCTAATTGGGATATATCCATATATTAAAATCCGTTTTCCGCAAGCCACTCCAGAGAGAGGCCGCCGGGTTGTTGTTGCTGAGGGGTTTGCGCGGAGAGCAGGCGCTCCGTGTAGCGGGCGAGCAGGTCCACCTCCACGTTGACGCGGCTGCCCGTACCGAGATCGCCCAGGGTCGTGGCGGACCGGGTCTGGGGGATGAGCGAGACCGCGAAGGAGCGCGCGTCCACGGCGACGACCGTGAGACTGACGCCGTCCAGGGTCACGGAGCCCTTCCGGGCAATGTATTTGAGCAGCGCGGGATCGAGCGCGACGGTCACGCGCCGGGCGATGCCGTCCGGCACGACGCTCACAACCTCTCCGCAGGCGTCCACGTGACCGGAAACGATGTGCCCACCCAGGCGTCCGGAGGGCGTCATCGCCCGCTCCAGATTGACCTTCGAGCCGGGCCGGAGCCGCGCGAGGCTGGTCAGGCGCACGGTCTCGGGCATCACGTCCGCCGTGAATTCGCGGCCGGAGCAGGCGGTGACCGTCAGGCAGACGCCGTTCACGGCGATGCTGTCGCCGACGCGCGTTCCCTCCGTCACCTGCTCCGCGGCAATGCGCAGGGCGGTGCCGGCGGCCTGGCTGGTGATGGCACGGACCGTGCCGATTTCTTCTATGATTCCTGTAAACATAAACTCAATGATGCTTGGGATATCCGTGGATCAGGAGGTCGGGACCGATGTGCTCGACGGAGCGGATCTCGATATCCCTGGCCGCCGCCATCGTGGCGAAGCCGACGCCGCCCACGGCGGTCTTGGCGTCCTGCCCGCCCAGCACCTTCGGTGCAATGAAAACGTAGTATTCGTCCACGAGGTCCTGCGCGACGAAGCTGCCGTTCAGCGCTTCGCCGCCTTCCAGCAGGATGGAGTCGATACCCAGCGCGCCGAGCCGGTCCAGCATGTCCCGCAGATCGACCTGGCCGTCGGCGGCCGCACAGGGCAGGAGCTCGACGCCGCAGGCGCGCAGTTGCTCCAGCTTGCCAGCATCGGCCGCCTCCGTGTGGGCCACGAGGGTCCGGATCTCGCCGGCGCTCCGGGCGATCCGGCTCTCCAGCGGGAGCGACGCCCGGCTGTCGGGCAGGATGCGGACGGGATTCTTGTACCCCTCAACGCGGCAGTCCAGCATCGGGTCGTCGAGCCGGACGGTCCCGGCGCCGACGCAGATGCCGCTGCGCTGCCCGCGCAGTTCGTGCACGAAGCGGCGGGCGGACTCGGACGTCACCCAGCGGGCGTCGCCGGAGGCGGTGGCGATTTTCCCGTCCAGGGTCATCGCAACCTTCAGGCTGACCCAGGGGCGCTTCTGCGTGATGTATTTCATGAAAATGCGGTTCTGCTCGCAGATCTCCTCCGCCAGCAGGCCGGCCTCGACGGCCACGCCGCCCGCCTGCAGCAGCGCAATCCCCTGCCCGCCGACCAGCGGATTCGGGTCAGTCGCGCCCACCACGACGCGGGCGATACCGGCTGCAAGAATCGCATCCGTGCAGGGCGGCTGCTTGCCATGGTGGCAGCATGGCTCGAGCGTGACGTACATCGTCGCACCTGCCGGATCTTCCGTACAGGCCGCGAGCGCGTCACGCTCGGCATGCAAACCGCCGTATTGGTGGTGATATCCGCGTCCGATGACCCGGCCGTCCCTCACGAGGACGCACCCGACCATGGGGTTGGGCGCCGTGTGTCCGCGCCCGCGTTCTGCAAGGGCGATCGCCTCCTGCATGTATGCCCGGTCGGTGTCCGACCAGGAGCTGAGAATTCTTTCCATACTTATCCCGTCTTCCATCCGGACTTTAACCGTTGGTGTCGGAGTTTCACCGGCTCAGTCCCCTCTCGGGGAGTCGCGGACTATACCGCCAGTAGGGAATTACACCCTGCCCTGAAGAGATATCGGTCGCAAAGATATACTTTTTCCCGATGAATTCAAAGAAGCTCGCTAGTCCAGCAGTCGCTGCAGGACCGCGTCAAGCGCGTCATGGTCGATCTTTCCGACCATGATTCCTTCCGGATCGACCAGGAAGAACGTCGGCACCGCATGGACGCCATAGGTCTCAGCGACGCCCCGGTCCAGCACGTGGATCCACGGAGTGGCATCCTCACGCACCGCCTGCAGCCAGTCCTCTGACTTGGAGTCGGTCGAGATGCCCAGGATTTCCAGGCCCTTTTCGTGATACTGTGCATACAGTTCCTTCAGGTGCGGCATGCTCTCCCGGCAGGGATGGCACCAGGAAGCCCAGAAATCCAGCAGCACGTACTGGCCGCGCAGGGATTCGAGCGACACAGGGTTCCCTTCCCGGTCACTGAGCGTGAAAGCCGGCGCCGGAGTCCCCTCGCCCGTCGCTCTGCGGGCGATGATGTCATCGCGGCCGTTCTTTCCCAAAAGGCTGTTCTGGACGCGTTCGGTGAAGGTATTGTAGTCCGCCTCGAACTTGTCCAGCGGAGCCTCGCGGTTGAAATTGTAATAGAAGAACGCCGCCGCTTCCACGTCGGGGTGCGACAGGAAACAGGCGTTCATTTTCTCCACCAGCTGCTCCCTGTAATCGGGAGCCTGGCTGTCCAGGCTGGCACCGACAGCCTCCATTTCGACATTGAAGTCATTGTTGGGGCCGCCCCGGAAATAGCCGTCTTCCCAGGCCAGCGGTGCGTTCTCCACGTACAGGAAATGCCGGACAGGCTCCTGGCCCGCCTCGAACACCAGCACCTCGCCCATATAGACATCGTCCACGGAGCCGGAGAAGACATAGCGGCCGTTCTGGATGGCCGCCGTGTCGACGAGGGTTTTCCCGTCGAAATCAAAGATGCGGAGCACGGCATAGTCCGCTCCTTCCGCCGGGCCCTGGATCGTATAACCCTGGCGGCCACCGCAGGCACAAAGGCCCGCGGCGACTGCACAAAGGATCAAAGTGATAAAGAGTTTACTTCTCATCGTAGGAGTTCTGTTTCAGATTGGGGTTGTTGTCCACGGCGTTGCCGGGGAACGGGAAGATCCACAGCGGAGAGTCGGGAGCCAGGGTGTAGGTGTAGGACTGGCCGCTCATCAGGTTGAAGGTCCGGCTGAGCGTTTCCTTCATGTCATCCAACTGGTTCCAGCGCTTGCGTTCGACAAAGTTGAAGATGGAATACAGGTTCTCGCCGAGCGCCGTCTGCTTGAGGTGCGCGATGGCGTCTGCTTTCGTCGTCACGCTGCCCGCCAGCGGAGCGTAGAGCGTCGGATCGATGCGTTTGGCGCGGATAGCGTCCAGATACTTCATGGCCTCGGAGAAGTTCCCCTTGCGGATTTCGCACTCAGCCACGATCAGGTACTGCTGGGTGGTTTTGAGACCGTAGGTATTCCAGCTGGTGCCGGCACCGGTACCCATGGCACCGACCGCCACATACGAAGGGATTCCGATGGTCATACCCATACCCATCATGTGGTTGCCGTTGAACATGTCGACATCCAGCGGCATCCGGACGAGCGCAGCGTGGCCGTCCTCCAGTTTGGCCTCACAGTCCGTGGTACGGAAAGGGCCGAAGATCAACTGCGTGTAGGTATGGAACAGGTCCTCCTCGCAGGCGAACGGCCAGCGGGCGACGGTCTCATAAGTATTGAAAGGCGGCATGAACGCCGTCAGCGTCTTGGTATAGGCGGGAGACCAGTAATCCGTGATAGCATCATTGATCTTCAGCGATTCCTTGGCGGCGGCTTCCGCCCCCTCATAATCCTGCATGGCGATCAGGGCCAGGGCCTTGATGGCATGGGGGCAGGCCTTGCTCCAGCGCATCTGGTTCACGTTCTTCACCGGAAGCGCGTTCGTCGCGATGGCGGCGTCGCAGTCGGCGACGATCTGGTCGTACACCTGCTTCACGGTCCATTTCTCGGGCGGAATGGAGATATCCCAATCCTCCATCAGGTAAGGAATACCGGGCGTGGTGGCCGCCGTGGCCGGATTATAGGCAGCGGCGAACTTGTTCACCAGGATGAACTGGGCCCAGGCGCGGAGGCAAAGGGCCTCGGACTTGATCTGAGCGAGCTTCGTCGCATCGCCGCTGGCGAAATCCACGGAAGACAGGATCGGATTGGCAATCTGGCCGATATAGCCGTACAGCGTCCTGTAGTCGTCGTCGCTCTTGGTCAGCTCGGCCAGGCGCTCGGCATAACTGCCGTCCCAGGTGATCAGGATGGAGTTACGGCTGGGCGTGGGCTGGGAAATCAAATTGGCGACAGGCGTACTGGTGATCAGCAGATCGCCGGGGATCTGGTACATGTCGTTGTGGTAGAAATCCCTGAATTCTGCATTCAGCAGCAGTTCCAGTTCGTCGGCAGACGAAAGCATATTCATGCCCTTGGGCTTGAGGTCGGTGAACTTGGCGCAGGAGGCCAGCACCAGAACGGCAGCAAGGATGGTAATTATCTTTTTCATAACGGTACTGACTTAGAAATTGACATGAACACCGAAGATGTAGGAGCTCCTGAGCGGAATACCGCCGGTCTCGGGATCGAAGACGGCATTCTTGGCGTAGTAGCTCATCTCCCGACCCGGGCTGAAAGCGGTCCAGATCGGAGGGAGATTATCCACCTGGAACTGGAGGTTGACCCGGTCGGCACCGATGGCGTGTGCCCAGTTCTGCGGCAGTTCATAGCCGAGAACGATGTTGCGGATCTTCAGGAAAGAAGCGTCGCGAACGGAGATGTCGCTGTGATTAGGCTCGCCGGTGGAAGGAGCCGCGATGGCGGTACTGGCGTAGCGGCCGATACCGGGCGTAAGAGTATGATTCTCAGGCGTCCAAGCATTAGCGAAATAGGCCGGCAGCGCCGAATTGTTGCCGATGCCCGACACTTCCTCTTCGATGAGCGCGCGCATCTTGTGGCCGCCATAGTAGGCCATCAGGATGCTGAGGCTGAAGCCTTTCCAGGTAAAGCGGTTGTCCAGGCCGGCGATGACCACGGGCTCCGTCTGGCCGGAGTATACCAGTACTTCGACGGGCTGACCCTGCGCGGATGTCTGGACGGTCTTCTCTCCGGTCTCCGGATTCACTTTACCATACCAGAGGGTCTTACCGCGGGAATCCTCGGCATCGCTGATGCCGGCAAATTCGTAGCTCCACAGGGCACTGGTCGGATAACCGACCACATAGGGGTTGCTGAAGCGCTGGTAAGCCTGGATGGCCGGATTGTCCACGTTGGTGATCTTGTTCTTGTTCACGGCGAAGGTCACGGTGCTGCTCCAGCTGAAGTCGTTGCGGCTCTTCTCCCGGAACCAGTCGCCGGTAAAGAGGAGTTCAAAACCGTTGTTGGTCATATCCGCCGAGTTGACGAACATCCGGGTGAAGCCGGTCGTCGGGTCGAGCGTCTTGTAGGAGAAAAGGTCCAGGCCGCGCTTGCGGTAGTAGTCCAGGGAGCCACGGAAACGGTTGTCGACGAAGGAGAAGTCGACACCGACGTTCCACGTACAGGTCTGCTCCCAACGCAGGTTGGGGTTGGCCGGGCTTTCGATATAGCCATACGGCAGACCGGTGAGCGTGTTCAGTTCATCGCTCTTGGCCGTCATATAGCTGGTGGCACCCTGATAGATATTACCGGTGACACCGTAGCTCAGACGCAGTTTCAAGGTGTTGATCCAGCCGGCTTCGCGGGCGAAAACCTCTTCGCCGATGTTCCAGGCCACACCGGCCGACCAGAGCGGGCGGCCGCGCAGCTTGACATTGAGGCCGTACACGTCGGCATAGTCCTTACGGAAGGAACCGAACACGTTGTAACGGCTGTCGTAGGTATACGTGAAGTTGGCGTATGCGGAAGCATAACGGTGATGCTGCTCCATGACCGGGCTCATGTTACCGTCGATATAAGGCAGATACACATTGTAGTAGGCCGGATAGGAGCTGCTCGTCGTTTTCTGATAGGAAGGGCTGTTCATCATCTGGCTCAGCTCGCCGAAATTCACCAGCTGGGTGGCGGCGTTCTGGAGCTGGTCGTCGTAGCCCAGCATCAGGCTGCGGGTGCCCGAAGAGAGGGTTTCGCGGAACTCGGCACCGGCCAGGGCCACGATTTCGTGCTTGCCGAAGGTGCCGGAGTAGTTCACCTGTCCGCGGGCGGTCCAATAGCGGCCGTCCATGTTGGTCACGTTGCGGAAACCGCCGGTCTCGGGCGTATGGTAGACGGCCATGCCCGTGTCGGGATCGACCTCTTTGTAGGCATTGTAGAACAGACGGGCCACATAGCTCTCCTGGTTGGCCTGCCAGTCCGTGGTGCGGTGATCGGTCTCATACACCAGCTGAGCATTGGCCGTGAGGCCCTGGGCGATCTTGAAAAGCAGGTCGCCGTGGTAGCGCATGTACTGACGGGAGGTATTCTGTACGTTGTTGTAATACTCCTCGGCCAGGTTCACGCCCAGATCCTTGTACAGACCGCCCTCGGTGTTGTCGCGATAGGCGTTGCTGCCCACCAGGCGATACGAGCCGTCTTCGTTGGTCAGGGTCTCGTAGGCCGGATAGGACCAGGGGGAATACGAGGCGCCGGCGCCTTTCTGGCGCTGCTTGCCATAAATACCGTTCACAGCCACGTTGACCGTAAGCCAGGGAGCCACGTCATAGGCGCCTTTGTAGCTGATGGACATCTGGTTGTCGAAACTGTTGATAGTTCCGGAATTGTCGGTACGGAAGTTCACGACGAAGTTGCTCTGCCCCTTGTCGCTGCGGCTGCGCAGAGCCAGGTCGTACTGCTGGATGACCTGGCGGCGATAGACCGCCTCACCGTACTCCTTCGCGAAGTTATTATTGGAAAGCTGGGCCAGGGTGGCGTCCAGCTGCGCCTGCGAGATCTCTCCCTTCGCCTGCTTGTAATAGGCGTATTCCACGGGCGAGATGCGGTTGGCGAAGTTGGTGAGGCTATTCTCGAACGAGGTGAACGGATCGGCCACCTCTTCGGGCGTATTGAAATAATACTTATAGTAATCGCTCTCCACCTGCACCTGCTGGGCCGGCGTCAGGTAGAAATTGGCACCATAGTCCAGGTTGCGCTTCTGGTAAACCGTAATGTTGGAAGAGAAATCCACATCGATGCGGCCCTTTTCGCGGGCGTTCTTGGTGGTGATGACGATAATACCGTTGGAGGCGCGGGCGCCGTAGATGGCAGCCGCCGCGGCGTCCTTCAGGACGTTCACGCTCTCGATATCGTAGGGGTTGAGATCGTCGATGTCGCCCTCGATGGGCAGGCCGTCCACGACAAGCAGCGGACTGGACTCAGCGTACATGGAGCTGATACCGCGGATGGTAAGCTTGCCGCCGTAGGTCGAAAGACCGGCCACACGGCCCTCGAGATTCTGGACGATGGAGGGGCTGTAGCGCTCCTGCATGGTCTGGGCGCTGATCGTGGAGACGGCACCCGTCACCTTCTTCAGCTGGATCTCCTGATAACCCGTAATGACGGATCCTTCCAGGAACACCTTGTCTTCGGACATCTGCACGTCCAGATTCGTCCGTCCGGCAAGCGCTTCCGTCACCGTATTCAAACCCAGGAACGACACTTCGATGGTAGCGTTGCGGGGATCTTTGACAGAGAGAACATAGCGGCCATCCACATCGGAGGTAGTATAGGTCTTCTCCGTCAGGTTCTGGATGGTGGCGCCGACAACAGGCAGGCCCTCAGGGTCCGTAATGCGACCCTTCAGTTCAATGCCACGGGAGGATGCGTTCTGCGCCTTGCCCGGAAGGGCAAAAGCCAACAAAAACACAGTCAGCAAGATAGCCCCCACGAAGGGAGCTTTTTTCAAACTACTAACTAACATAAACAATAACGTGTTAATACTAACTGTAGACAAATATATGGATTTTGACGAAAAAACAAACACAGAATGCTGAAAAACGCCGGCAACGTAGTGCTACGCTGCCGGCGTTACTCAGTTATTCGAGCCGCCTACCGCTTCAGATTCTTGACGAAGGCGGACGGGGAGATGTTGAACTGCTTCTGGAAGCTGGCCGCGAAGTAGGACGACGAGGAGAAGCCCAGCATGTCGGCCACCTCGTTGATCCGGTACTGCTGCGAGGCAAGCAGTTCCGCGGCACGCTTGAGGCGGCAGAGCCGGACGTACTCGTTGACATTCATACCCGTATTGGCCTTGACCTTCCGGTAGAGCGTCGAGTTGCTGGTATTCATCTGGGAGGCCAGTTCGTCCAGACCGAGGTTGTTGTCGGTCATGTTGTCCTGGATGATCTTGTGCAGCCGCTCCATGAACGCCTCGTCCACCTTGCTGGCGGCGCTGCTGAAATGGGTCAGCGGCGAGGACGTGAACTGGCGGTATGCAATCTCCTTGTTCTTGAACAGGTTGGCGATGTTCGCGCGCAGCAGCTCGATCGGGAACGGCTTCTCGATATAGCCGTCCGCACCCACCTGGAGCGTCTCGATGCGCGTTTCCGTGCCCACGGCCGCAGTCAGCAGAATGACCGGGATATGGCTGTACTCCGGATTGGACTTGATCTCGTTACAAAGCTCGCAACCGTCCATCACCGGCATCATGATATCGCTGATCACCAGGTCGATGCGCTGGGTCTCGAGCACCTCGAGGGCGGCCTTGCCGTTGGCGGCCAGGAACACATTGTATTCTTCGTTGAATTCCTTCGCCAGATAGAGCCGGAATTCCTGGTTGTCTTCGACAATCAGCAGCGAGGAGCGGGTGCTGTCGTACTCAGAGAACTCCTTGGCTTCCTCCGCCTGCGCGGAATGCGTCATCTCGACCTGCTCGGGGTGGTCGATGGGGAGCTCGAGCACGAAGGAATTGCGGTCCGTCCGATCCGGATCCAGGTACAGGCGGCCGCCGTGCAGCTCCGCGAGGGTCCGGGCCAGCGGCAGGCCCAGGCCGGTGCCCTTGCCGCCATGGTAGAATTTCTCGAAGATTCTTTCCCGCTCGGCCTCGGGGATCGGCCAGCCGTTGCTGTCCACCCGGATGATCACCTTCTTGCCTTTCACGCACTCCAGTTTCACGTCGATCAGGCCCTGGCCGTACTTCATCGCATTGGAGAGCAGGTTGCTGAGGATCTTCACCACGCTGTCGACGGCATACATCACGTCGATCACCTCGTCCGGCACGTTGACCGTCAGGTGAATTTCCTGCTCCACCGCCATCGGCGCGAAGCGGTCACAGGTCTCGCGCACCGTGTCGCAGATATTCTGCCGCGTGAACTCGAGTTTCTCGTCGCCGTTCTCCAGCTTCTTCAGGTCGAGCAGCTGGTTGGTCAGCGAGAGCAACCGGTTGGTGTTGGCCTGGATGACCAGCATGTCCTTCTCGGCCACCGGAGCATACTCCTTGAGGCGGATGATCTTGTCCAGCGGCATCTTGATCAGGGTCAGCGGCGTGCGGATCTCGTGCGTGATATTCGTAAAGAAGGAATTCTTGGATTCATACATCTCGCGCTGCTTCATCTGCTCGAGCTCCAGCAGCTGCCGGTCGCGCTTGGCCTTGCGCACGCGGCGGGTCAGGTACGCCCCCAGCCACCACACGGCCACCAGCAGCAGGCCCCAGAGCACCTTGGCGTAGACGCTCTTCCAGAAAGGCGGCGTCACGATGATCTCCAGGCTCCGCGTGGAGGCCGGATCGTCGCTGCCGTAGATACTGACGGTAAAGACATGCTTCCCGTAGCCGATGTTCGAGTATTGGGCGACGTTCTCGGTGGAAACCGAATGGATGTCCATGTTGTCCGACGTGAAGGAGGTCTCATAGCGGGTCGCCAGCACGTTGGAGTAGTTCGGAGCGGAAAAAGCGATCGTGAGGACGGTCACATCCTTGTAACTGACGCGGACCCGTTCGGTATAATGGGCCGTGGCGCCGGTAGCCACAAGCCGGGTCACCCGGTCGGCTGCGCGCCCGGTGATGTCCAGGATGTACACCTCGTTGTTCCGGTGCAGGCCCATCAGGACTTCCGGATCGAAGACGAAGACGCCGTCCGTCGTGCCCAGGTAAATGGTTCCGTCGGGGGCCAGGTACGAAGCATCGTAGGAATACTGGTTTCCGACCATCTGGGAATCATCAAAGAAAGATGTCAACTGGAAATTATCCGGGTGCATCATGAAGAGTCCCCTGTTGGTGGAGACCCAGAGCATGCCGTCGTTGTCCTCCGTCACGGAACAGGTATTGTTCGACGGGAGTCCTTCCGCGCGGGTAAACATCTGGAACCGGTATCCATCCGACTGCAGATCGGTCATCATGACGCCGGCGCCGCCGGTCGTCACCCACATCCGGTTCCAGCCGTCCTCAAAGAAAGAGGTGATGCGGCCGGCACCCGGGAGGTCCAGTTCCGGCTGCAGGTGCCGGATCAAGCCCAACTCACCGCTCAGGATGAAGATGCCGGATCCTTCCGTTCCCACCCAGATACGGCCGAGACTGTCTTCCCGGAGGCACTGCACCAAGTTGTTCTCCACGGCAGGCACGAACTCGAAGCGGCCCGTACTGTCGGTAAAGACGAACAGGCCGTTCCCCGCCCCGGCCAGGATCGTGCCGCCGGTGGTGCGCAGCAGGCAGGCAAGGCGGTTGTCACCGACGGTCTCGCGGGCGTTCAGGCGGCGGATGGCAGGATTATAGCGATACAGTCCGTTTCCGAACGTGGCGATCCACAGTTCGTCCCCCTGCACGAGGAGGTCCTGTATATTATTATAGGTCCCGGAAAAATCAAAATAGTCGAAACTCTTCGTCCGGGGATCGAAGCGGTTCAGCGAACCGTCTTCCGTGCCCATCCAAATGGTGCCGGACGGATCAGGCTTGATGGTCCGGACGATGTGGCCATGCATGGAGTTCTCGCTTCCGTTCGGATAATAGAAAGCGTACGCGCCATGGCTGTTCAGCCAGACGTTCAGGCCCCGGTAGTTCGTGCCGGCCCAGACATTGCCTTCCTTATCCGCGAACAGATTGGTGACATAATTGGAAGAAATCGATCTCCGGTCTTCGTCGGAACGGGTGAGATGTGCCGTCAGGCCCTCACCTTCCCGATAAATCCAGATGCCGGTTTCCGTACTGATCCAATATTCACCGGCACAGCGCTCCATCAGGCAGAGGATGTGCCGGCCGCCGGTCTCGCCGCAACTGAAGATGCGCTCCCGCTGTAAATTCTCCGGATCCACCAGCCACGCTTCCTCCGATTCGCCCACGAGCAGCAGACGCCCGTTGGAAAGTCCTTTCACCATGCGGAGAGCGCCGGGCCAGTCTTTGCGGAAACGGTCGGTACGGGGCTCATAGCGGTACAGGTCTCCTTCGGCCGAAGTGCACCAGGGGGTGCCGTAGGAATCGGTCGTCAGGGAGGTCACACCGAAGAACTCCACTTCCGAATAATGCCGCAACTCCTGCTCGCTCCTATTATATTTATAAAGTGTCTGGAACTGGAACCAGGCATTGCCTTCCGAGTCCACGACGATAGCCGAAGCCGGGACCCGCTCGTGAATGCCGACATTGACGGTCTCATTCGTCACCGGATTGAAGTATCCGCAGCCGGCCACGGTGGAGAACCAAACCATGCCGTCCGCATCCACGCTGATTGCCGCGCACATACCGCGCATCATGCCCTCGCGATCCAGGGCGCCCAGCGAGGTAAAGCGATAGCCGTCATAGATGCAGATACCGTCGTCGGTTCCGACCCAGATGAATCCGTTTCCGTCCTGCATCGTGCAGTAGATGGTATTGCTCGTCAGACCGTCCCGGGTCTGGTAATGATTAAAGGAATAACCGCTGCCGGCCGCATGGAGAAATGCGGCGGAAAACACCAGGGCAAGCGACAGAAAAAGTCTCTTCATGGTCTGATTCTTTCTACGGCACAAAAGTACGCATGTTTTTTGGGTCGGGAAAGAATTTCGCCTCAGAACATGTCGGGTTGAAGGTAATTTATCCTAGTTTGACGGAATGTTGTCCTGCCGGCACGAATAGTTTGCCTAACTTTGCATCAGGAAATGACACAATACAATTTCCTTATATTTTCAGTTAGTTAGTGAATATACTTGATGGGGGAAGGGCCGCACTGTGACAGCGCGACCCTTCATTTTTTTTCTACCGTCTTTTCGGCTCCGACCGGCGTTTCCCGGACGCGCAGCGCAATACTATCAAAACCTTAAATAATTCGTTAGTCCATATTTCTTGAAAACGAGATATGGATGATGGAGGGTTCTTCGTATATTTCAGCGAATTCTAAACCACATAGATATGTTTTGCAAGTTCTGCGGTGCGCCGATTCCGGACGTCGCCAAGTTCTGCCCCAAGTGCGGCAAATCATTAGAAACGGCCACTAAGACTGAACCGACACCTCAGCCGGAGCCTCAACCGGAGCCCGATGTGGCCCCCGAAATCGAAGAGGAGGAGGCCCCCCAGAAGCCCTACATGAGCATGAGGGAAATCTTTTCTGGGGCCAAAATTACGGCCAAGCCGGAAATTCACTTCATGAGCAAAAAACACCTCATTCTACTGGTGGTCATCCTGGTGATCATCATTATTGCAGCTCTCTTTAAATAATCTACTATGTTTTGCGAACAGTGTGGCGCCCCCATTCCTGAGGGAGCCCGATTCTGCGAAGAATGCGGAGCACCCGTTCCGCAGGAGGCAGTTCCGGTGGCACCTGTAGCCCAACCGGAACCTAAGTCCGTGCCCGAACCCGAGCCTCCTAAGCCAGCACCAAAACCGGAACCCAGGCCGGAGCCGAAACCNNGTGATTGGCGCCCTCATCCTGGCCATCCTCAGTTATGCGGCCTACTGGGTATTGTACATGATGTAAATACGAACACAATATGGATCAGGAAAAACAGATTTCCCCTGAAGAATTCCAGGTACTGACCGGACGATTTAACAGTTTCTGCGCGGCGCTTGGCGCTGCCATGACCAAGTGCGCCGTCTGGCGCCTGAAGGACGGAGACAAAAAACTGAACGCCCTGGAGGTGATGTCTTTTGCCGGTAAATTCGACGAGGAGCACCCCATCCCGGAGGAAGACCCTTCCTTCTATCGCGTAAGCGTGGAGGGCGCCATCGGCATCTGTCCCGGCGTAGAGTATCTCACCAACTGGATGCTTCTGCCCGCCATGGACGAAGAGTCCCTGAAGAAGTTCGAAGCCGACGTGAAGGATCTCCAGGCTAAGGTAGAGACCACAGAAAAGGCAAAGTTCTGCCCCAACTGCGGCAAACCTTATCGTAACGACACCGTAAAATTCTGCGCCAACTGCGGCACAAAAAGAGAGTAAGAACCTGACATCCATCGTTTTCATTATTAAGCAAATATAAATGGACAACACGTTTCATCGCTTTCATGCAACAATGACCTCAGCGCTGTTGGAGGCATCCGGGGTTTGTATGATATGGCGCCGACCGGACGAAGATATCAAGTATAACGCCTTTCAAATGGGAAAGTATGCTCAAGAGACAGATTCAGAGGATCCCTGTCCGGAAGGCTCGTGTTACGAGGTTAGCGTAGAGGGTGCTATCGGCTTCTGCCCCGGGGCTCAGTACCTTACGCGCTGGCTCTTCTATCCGGCTATGGACGAGAAGTCCATCTTGGACTTCGTGGACGACCTCTACAGCAAATTGGATGAGATCAAGGCCGAAGACGAAGCCGCCGCCAAAGCGGAGGCTCAGGCAAAGGCTGCCGCGCAGCCTGTATCGGCCCCGGCAGCCAAGTTCTGCCCCAACTGTGGCACTCCTTACGAGGAGGACGCCAAGTTCTGCATGAAATGCGGTACCCCCAGACAGTAATCGCCTATGAAACTCGGAGCCTTTCTTAAGCAGTACCTGAAGCAAAGCCTTCAAGTATTCAAGCACCCCAAGCAAATGCTTCCCACCATCATCCTCACGGTGGTGTGGATTGCCCTGGGCATTCTTCAAATCAAGCTAAAGGAAAACCTGCCCATGAAGGTGCTCAATTTCCTCACATACGCTCAGGGCGGCCTGTACGGTGGCATTTTCGGTGCCATCGGCGGCATCCTGGGGAAAGTGGTCGTGGCTGCGTTTGTGAACGCGCTTATCGTGCCGCTGTTCATGGGAAAGAAACCTTTCGCCCAGATGGCAGGCGGCTGGAAGGAGTTGCTGCAGAACATCGGGTTCCAGAGCAAATCGGCCGTGGCGCCGCTCCTGAAAGGCTTTGGCGCGGCCCTGCTCATTTATATCCTGTTCAACGCCACCGCCCGCCTCGAGAACAGCATGGCCGGTATTATGGCAGCCGTTTCGCTGGCGCTGGCCATGGGCAAAAAGAGCGGTTTTATGTGGGAGCTGGCTATCAGCTATGCCAATTCCGTTTCCAAAGGGGAAAAGCTGAACTATCAGAGCATCCTCCGCGCCCTCACGGGCATGACGCTGGGCTTTGCCCTGGCGGTGGCGATCACCGCCATCGCACCCAACCTGGTGAGCCTGCTGGGTATTGTGGCCCTAATCGTGGGATGGATTATGGGGAAGGGCTCCAAGAAAGAGGCGGTTTCCACCATCCTGCTGGTCATTCTCACCTTGCTGCCTGCCCAAGAAGCCAGGGCGCAGGAAGATGTGCCCAAGGCAAACGAAGATGGAGCCTGGGTACTCGCCAATGTGAAAACGACAAGCTTCCCCGTCTCATCGGAAATATGGGGAACGCCATTCAGCGTAAGTAATATCAGCGGAACCACGACTTCTTACGAATGCTCGGTTACCTACAACGGCCAGACCGGCACGTTCCGGGGTGGCGTCACCCCCTTCGAAGGCCCCTATAAACCCGGTGAGCTTGTCATACTGCAATCGCGCGGTGAAGCGGCGGACAGGGGCTGGTTTAACCTGATAATGTTCTGCAAGTACTGGATGCACGGCTCTTTCTGGCCAGCGGACGATAATATAATGATTGGCTGGGAGATGCGCAGTGATAATCCTCCGTGTGAATTGACATTTCCCACGCATGCCGAGGTAGGAAGCGATGAATTAACGTACAGCATCTGGATTGAAATTGGCGAAAAGATCCTTCAGAC